>VOFD01001878.1_pt1 | contig 43188 bp, 50 predicted proteins | sample 5384101 | NCBI WGS metagenome assembly VOFD01 (sample SAMN12384723, study PRJNA508395) | human gut metagenome | isolation source: healthy gut C | host: Homo sapiens
TCAGGTGGCGCTGGGAGATGATGGTGCTGGATGCTACCGGGCACCGAAGTCGTTGATCCGCCGGAACCAGTCCTCCCGGGGAACAGCACGATCTCCGCCCCTTCTCCACCAAGTCCGTCCGGGTGTGAGGGACTGATCATGGTTCGCCTGAATGGATTCAGTTCCCAGGGAGGATAGAGGGCTGATGGTGGGTCCTCTCCAGGAGAAAAGCGTCTGCGCTTTTTCAGTCTTCTCCGCCGGAGTAGTTGCAGTAGAACTTCAGATCGCTGAGGATGCAGCCATCCACAGTGTGGCGAGGGATGCCTCCGGATGATGCCGCGGCGCCTCTTCTTCTACCGTGGAGATGCTCCTCTTCCTCCGCGCTCTGCCTCTTCCGTTGTCTTGATCTGGTCGCAGGCGGATCTCCGCCTCCTGGCTGTAAAGTTTCAACCGGGTGCGCATTACAGATCCGTCAGCCAATATCGGCAGTTCTCCACTCTGGCTGGCTGGTCTTATAGGACAACCGCCTGGGCAGGTCTCAATTAAGCATTTTCTTACTCGTGGACGATGGGTCCGCCATCTTCGGGCGGTCAGCAGGGTGGCGCGCATGGAGTCCTCGGTGGCGCGGTGGTCTCTGCCCACCCGCCGGGACGCTGGCTCGGCATAAGGTGATATTCCGGGAACTCGCTGTCACCCATCACCGCGGGAGAAAGGCGTGGGTGGCTTCCTGTGGTGTCAGCATAGTGCGATGTTGGCCCCTCGTCCGGCTCGAAATAGGGCCGTTTTTTCCAGCTATCAGTCAGATCTTTGATATCCGCGTTCTTGCCTCGCTTCGGCATAGGCCGCTGGACAGGAGGTCGATCAGGCGCCGGGCGATGTCCTTGTTGGTGGACTCCAGGGTTTCAGCACCACGGTGCGCTGGATGATCGAGGCGATCTTGGGTAGTTTGGGCCTTTCCGGCTTCACCAGGACACGCTGTGGGTGGTCGTGGATGTTGCTGTGCGGCGGTCTCCACCTTCATCTTCTCGGAAACTCTGCGGGCGGTTCTTCGAAGTCGTCGTACTCCTCGTCCTCTATCCTTAGGGGGGTGGGTCCATTCTTCAGTTCGTTAATAAGCTCATAATAGTTCTGTCGGAGCCGCGCTCCGGTCTTTCATGGCGCCTTTTCATGGTGGCACCGGCTTGGATCGCATCTTTGTGTTGTAGCTATGCCATAGAAAGGTGTATTCTAATTCATTATGGAATAATTTCTTGTTCGTGTGGCTCAGGAACTTCCTGAAAATACGGTGGCGTCAGGATCGTCATCAGTCACACCCGGTCGTGCTTTCGGGGATGGTCTCTGCCCGATATAAAGCTCCAAGCCGCTCTTGGCGCCGGTAGATGTTGACCTCAAGCAGTTCTGCAGCCAGGTCCGGGCGGCGGCCTTCGATCTTGTCCAGCAGCTCCAGCGGTCACGGATCCAGGATTGCGGCCACCACCTGCTTGCCTTGTTGCTGTGCAGCGATACTGCACCATCTCTGCGCTGGCACCCACCAACGTGATCTCCCTTGGGGTCACGCCCACTTCCCGGCATACCCGGGCAATCTCCGCCGCACCTGCGCAATATTCTGCAATGGACATGCTTTTGCCGACTTCCTTCTCTAATTTAAAACTTTTCCGTCGTATAGATTCTCCGCCGCCACGATGACTGTATCTCCCGGCCGCAGACGCTGGCTTTCCGACGAGATCTCGCCGCTTGTGACCAAAACAAACTCCTCGCCCCTGGTGCACCAGCTCCACCGGCTTGAACCGGGCCTTCATGCCCACCACGCAGTAGACACCCAGACCCTCCTGGGAAACCAGATTTCCCTCGGAGTCCTGCGTCACATAGCCCGAGCGCAGCGCCTCCGTGGGAATGCGGATGCCGCTGTACGCAGTGAAGATCACCTGGGCGCTCTGGGCGCAGCAGCAGCGTCAGCTGGGCCAGATATTCCGTCCCCTCAAAGGTCACGACTACCCGGCCGTTCTCTTCGTCGCTGTCCAGCACCACCACGAAGGCGTCAAAGCCCGTGATGACGCCCCGCATCTGGAAAGCCGTTCATCAAAAACATGGTCACCGGCAGCTTGTCCCGTCTCGCCCGCAGGAGAAACAGGTCCTGTAAATTGGCTTTTGTCGTTTGCATGATTCGTCCGCTCCTTTTTCTTTATGAGTCGGACGCTTTCCCTGTCTCCCGTCCGCTCACCGCTAGGATACGCCAGCGGCGGCCAGGATTTCCGTCGAAACCTGGAGGGCCCGGGCAAAATCCCGCTCTTTTTCCCACCAGATCCAGTGGATGTCCGGATTCCGCCGCAGCCAAGTCAGCTGCCGCTTGGCGTATTGCCGGGAGCGGAGCTTCACCTCCGCCACGGCCTCCTCCACCGTGGCGGTGCCGTCCAGAACCCCCAGGAACTCCTTGTAGCCGATGGCCTGGAGAGCCGTGGCCTCCCGGGGCAGGCCGCTTTCCAGCAGCTGCCCCACCTCCTCCAGCAGGCCCGCCGCCACCATGGCGTCCACCCGGCGGTCGATCAGCGTCCGCATGTCCGCCCGGTCCCGGAACCGGAGGCCGATCCACACGGCATCGTACCGGGGCGGCAGGCCCCTTGTACGGGCGTTGTGGGCGGAGATGGTCTTTCCGGTCTCTGCATAGACCTCCAGGGCCCGGAGAATGCGCTTCTCGTCCGCCGGATGGAGACGTCCCGGCCGCCTCCGGGTCCACCTGACGCAGCTCCTCCAGAAGCGGTTCGATGCCCTCCCGGGCCAGCTGGGCCTGGAGCTCCCTTCGGACAGCGCCGCCGGCGTGGCCGCCGGCGAAGGTCCGGCCCCGGACCACCGCATCCAGCCACAGCCCCGTGCCGCCCACCAGGATGGGCAGCTTTCCCCGCCGCAGAATGTCGTCCACGATGGGGACGGCCGCCCGGGCATACCGGGCGGCGGACCACTGCTCCGCCGGGTCTGCCACGGCGATCATGTGGTGGGGCACGCCCTCCATCTCCTCGCTGTGGGCGCGGCGGTGCCGATGGTCATCCCCCGGTAAATCTGCATGGAGACACCCAGCTTGCTTTGCCGTCGGCGGAAACCACTTCCCCGTCATTTTTTGCCGCAGGATACCGCTTGGCCAGCAGGACGCCAGCCATCGCCGTCTCTCCTCTCGCCTGTCAAGGCTGTTCCGCTTCTGATGCATCGACGATCCGCTCCCGGATGGGGCCCTCACGCAAGCGGACACAGAAGCACCAGTGCCAGCGCAGCCGGCAATCTCCCCCTTACGGCAGCCGCCTCCTTTTCAGAAGTCCTCCGCCAGCCTGCGTGCCTTCTCACAGGCCTCCGTCAAAATCTCCTCCGTCTTGGCGGGATCCAGGTCCAGTCCGCCGGCAAACACATAGTGAACGCCGGGATGCCGAACATGGCGGACAGCTGCTTCCAGTACAGAACACCCAGACTCTCGGGCTGCTCCAGATCCCCGCCGGAGGTGAGATAAGCCAGCTTCTCTGCCCGGCAATCCCCGTGGCAGCCGTCGGCCTCGTAGTGATAGGTCAGGCCATTGGCGGAGATATACTCGATATACGTCCGCAGGGCCGCCGGGAAGCTCAGGTCCCAGAAGGGTGCCGCCACCACCACCCGGTCCGCGGCCCGGAACTGGCGGGCCAGATCATACACCGGCGCATCGAAGCACCGGATCCCCGCCAGGGCGTCCCGGTCGTTCAGCATCTCCGGCGCAAAGGGCTTCAGGCCAGCAGCGCCTCTGGTTCCACAGTCTCCACCTCGGCCTCCGGATGCCTGGCCTGCCATGCGTCCAAAAACGTTCTCGCCAGCACCAGGGTGCGGGACTCCTCCCCTCGCTGGCTGATGCAGCCGTTGACAAACAGCAGTTTCATGCAAATCACTCCTTCTCCTCCAAAAGGGTGGTAATGATGGGCTTCCCCTCCCGGTCCAGCAGGGGCGTCATCCCGCCGGCATTGCCGGTGGAGTGCCACAGGTAGTTGACCCCGGTCTCCCGGTCCACCCAGACAGAGTTTTCCTCAAAGCCGGTGCTCTCCACACTGGTCCGCACAAACCGTTTTTCCTTTTTTGCCATATAGGAAACCTCCTGAAAAATTCGTCACTCCCATCTCCGCCAGGAAAAAGGGCTGGGGAAAACCCTGCGGTTTTTCCCAGTTCGTTCGCCGCGGGCGAACAAAGAAATCTCAATCATTTTCGGCAGGGCGTGTACCTGCCGAAAATCCGTTGACCTGTGCGCCTCGGGCTGCACACCAGTGACCGACGTCACTGGTCCAGGGTCGCCGAAGTCTCACGCCCGCTTGAACATTTTTTCCAGCTCGTACCTCGTCAGCTTCACCGCCACCGGGCGGCCATGGGGGCAGAAGCGGACCGCCCCGCTCTGTACCTTGTCCACCAGCACCCGCAGCTCCGCCGGGTCGCTCTTCCAGCCGCCCTTGATGGAGGCCTTGCAGGCCATGGTATGCAGCAGCGCCTGGCGTTTTTCCTCCGGGGATCTTCCGGTCCGCAGGCGCTCGGCAAACTCCTCCAGAGTGGGCACCGTGTCGGCGGCGTCCAGGTCCGCCGGGACCTCCCGCACCAGCACGGCCCCGGCGCCGAAATCCTCGCAGGCAAAGCCCAGCTGCTCCAGCAGCGGCAGGTTCTCCAGCAGCAGCGCGCCGTCCTCCTTCCCTTAACTCCGCCGCCACCGGCGCCAGCAGGGTCTGTCGCATGGGGGGCTCCTGAGCATTTTTCAGCTTGTCAAAATTCATCCGCTCGTGGGCGGCGTGCTTGTCGATCAGCCACACGCTCCCGGCCCGTGGGCGTCCTCGCAGATGACGTAGGTACTCAGCACCTCGCCGGCAATGCGCCAGGGGGCCTCCTCCGTCTCCAGGGCGGTCTGGCCCGGCTCCTCCCAGCTGCTCCGGCGGGATGGCGGGCACAAAGGGGCGGGGAGCAGATTCCGGCGAGGGGGTTTTTTCTGAACCGCCCGGGCAGAGGTCCGGTACGCTTTGTCCGCCCGCCAGGGTGCAGGGGGTCACTTTCCCAGGCGACACTGCCATTTTCCACCCGGTTGCATCCTCCTGCAGGACGGGCTGCTTCGGTGGGTTGTCCGGCGGGAGCCGGGGGGGCGGATGGGCAGTGCCCGGCCCTGGGCCGCGGACTCTGAGCGCTTGGTCTGGTAAAAAGAGGTCTGCCCGCTGTCCGCCACCCGGGCGGGCGCCCGCAGCTCGGTGTTCCAGGCGGGCCGGGCCGGGGAGGGCCCGGGGCGGCAGGCTTTTCCGCCGCCCTGGCGGTAGGCTTTGGCGTCCATGGTCTGGAAGAAGTCCTGCCGGGGGATTCACCGAGCCGGGAGGCCTGCCTGCGCGGGGCGGCGGGAGCGCCGGTCTTGCCCAGGGCATCCAGCACCGTGTGGTAGACCGCGTCGAACACATCCCGTTCCCGGGCGAACTTCACTTGAGTCTTCGCGGGATGGACGTTCACGTCCACCGCCGTCACCGGCAGGGTCACCGACAGCACGCAGCCGGGGAACTTACCCTTCATGATCTGGTTGCGGTAGCCCTCCTCCAGCGCCGCCGTCAGCAGCTGGGACTTGATGAACCGGCCGTTGACGAAGAACACCTGCATGGACCGGGAGCCCCGGCCCATCAGCGGCGCGGTGACAAAACCGGAGACCGTGATGTCCCCTCCGCTGCCGGACACCGGCACCAGCCCCCGGGCAAAGTCCCGGCCCAGGGCAGCGTACACGGCGGAGTCCAGCTTCCCGTCGCCGGGGGTCAGCAGGGCCTCCTCGCCGTCCTTGATGAACTTAAAGGAAATATCCGGTGGGACAGGGCCAGATGCTGCATGAGGCCCGTCACAGCCGCAGTCTCCGCGCTGTCCTTGCGCATAAACTTCAGCCGGGCCGGGGTGTTGTAAAAGAGGTCCCGGACGGCGTGCAATGGTGGTGCCCTCCGGGGCACCGGCGGCTCCACTGCGCCGGGCACACCGCCCTCCAGATGGAGGGCCTCCCTCCGTCCCGGTTGGCGGGTAAGGATTTCCACCCGGCTGACGGCGGCGATGGCCGCCAGCGCCTCGCCCCGGAACCCCAGAGTACCGATCTGCCCCAGGTCGTCCTCCGTGCGCAGCTTGGAGGTGGCGTGGCGCAAAAAGGCGGTGGGGAGTTCTTCCGGTGCGATGCCGCAGCCGTTGTCCGTCACCCGGATCATGCCCATTCCGCCCCGGCGGATCTCCACCACCACGGCAGAGGCCCCGGCGTCGACGGCGTTTTCCACCAGCTCCGCCGTACTCCATGCTCAAAAGCGTTCCGTTCACAGCCACCGGCATGGCCATCTGGGTGACGGCGATGCCCAGCACCATGGCCTCGATGTGCATGCCCCGCAGCACCAGGCACAGGAAAGGCCGGCATCACCAGCAGACGCAGCACCGACAGCACCCACAGCTTGGGAGAGCGCAGCACCTTCCCCGGGGACATATGGGCCAAGCAGCGAGCCCACCACCAGCAGGGAAAGGGGCACCGTGATACTTCCCACGAAGTCAGCATCTCCCCCACGATGGCCGGGGGACGCAGCCGGGTCAATGCCAGCACCAGCCCCAGTACAGAGGCCACGATGCAGGGGGAGAGCAGCTGCCGCCGGACTTGGGCGGCCCGCCAGCAGCAGCGGGCCCAGACTGTAGGCCAGCAGGTTGAAGGGCAGGGCCAGGATGGCGGCATAAAGAGAGCGCCGTCCCCAAACAGGGCCACCGCCACGGGATAGCCGATGAACCCCAGTTGGGGAAGGCCAGGGCATACCGCCAGACGCCCTTCTGCCCCTGCCGTTCCCGGCAGCAACTTGGGCACCACCAGCACAAAGACCGCCTCCAGCAGGTAGAACACCACGCCCAACCTCCAAAATGGAGGGGGATGGAGAGCTCCGGCAGCTCCTCGCCGGTGATCACCGCCGCCACGATCATGGCGGGCATGGTGATGTTCAGCAGCAAGCTTGAGACCTTCTGGTCCGCCTCCCCGCCCAGGTACCCCAGCCGGTTGGCCGCATAGCCCGCCGCAATGGCGAACAGGATGACCAGCATCTCGCCAAATACGTCCCAAAAATTCATCTGTCCTTTCTCCCTCATCATTCCGGAATTCGGTTCTTACGCCACAAGGGTCCAAGCGGAGAGGGCGTTGGCCGCCGCATGGAGACCGATGGATGTCCACAGGGTTCCCGTCCGGTCATAGACCCAGGCCAGCACCAGCCCCCGGGAACCAGATACTGGAGCATCAGCAGAAAATACGTGATGTCCCGGTTCACCACCGCGAACTGCCACACGTGCAGCAGGGCGAACAGCAGGCAGCTGACCAGATATCCCACCGCCGCACTCTTGCGCCGGAGGTTCGGCCGAACACCAGCCCCCGGAACAGCACCTCCTCCACAAAGGGCGCCAGAAAGATCACAATCAGCATGGTCACCCGGGGGGCGGCGTCAATCTGGGCGGAGATGGTGGTGTCGTTGAGATTGGTCTGGTTGGATACCACCAGTCTTGTCAGGCGGTACACCAGCTCGTTCAGGCCGTACAGGGCCACCAGTCCGATGGCCATGAACTTGCACGGCCCCGCCCAGGTTCTCTGCAAAGTGCCGGGAGGTCCGGCCCAGAAAGCCGTGGAAGATGATGAGGGTGGCGGCGAACAGAATGTAGTAGTAAAGGATATTCTGCAGTCCGGAGCTGATGCCGTATTCCGGTATTGCGCGCCATGCCCAGGCCTTCATTTTCTTTATGAATGACTTGAATGAGCTCCGGATAAGTCTGTGCATAATGGTCGCAAATTTGGGCAGAAGCATCCAGGCTGCCGTCGTCCACCAGGATGATCTCCTTTTCCTCAAGCGTTTGCGCTAAAGCGGAATCTACAGCTCGCTCCAGATAATTTTCGACCTGATACACTGGTATAATAATCGAAACTTTTTTATGATGCATAATGTCCCCTAAATAATGCAGCGTATTTGCAAGCTCATATACCGTTTGAGGGACATAGTAGTTTTTTCCAGAAAATTGCCTTTGAAATTTCCGTAAAATTTTTTCAAAATATCATCTTCCTTCCAGAGCACTTTCCCTTCAAACAGTTGATATAGCATTACCGTATTGACGTCCATTCCAAATACGATTCTGCTTGTGAGAGCTGCGCTGGAGCAGACGGTCAGAATCGTCTTGCTCTCTAATCCTTCATTGAGCAGGAATAGTTCCCATGGAATACGTTCCGTATATTTTCTGGTCAGACCCATCTGAAAGCCACATTCTCCGAATTCCTTGGATGTGGCTTCACGAAAAACCGGCCTGGCCCAACAATCTTTTGACAGGTTTCCATCAATGAAATATCATTAGTTTTCAGCCCCTCTGCCCGGAAGGATTGCTCTAAAAATATAAAATCAGCTGTTTGTTCAGGGCTTTGATAGTCGAAAACATGATTTAATATTGCCTTGAAGGCAGTGTCCCCTCTGTTGATTTTAGGCAATGGGCAATTTTTCAGTTCATCTTTACGCACAGCTAGGTGAGGCTCATAAAGCAATACCTTTGTTATTTTATCCTTAATCTTTCGGCCCTCAGGATGACGGTTGATCGGCGAACGGTCTTCTCTTAGAAAATCAATCACATAAGATGAAAATCCATCCTCATAGCAGATGAACTCACAGGAAACCGCATAAAAAGCACTGGCAAGCATACGGGTAAAAGCATCAAAATTAGAAAAATATACTTCGCAATACAGACTAAGTTCATCGCTCAGGCCCCACTGAAATTTTTGATAGATATTTTGGAATAGCTCAGAAATATCCTCTTTTTTCCCTGAAGAACATTTCTGAATCCATTCCCTGGTTCGGGCAAAAATAACCCGGTCGAACAATCTGATTTCCTGCAAATGCGGTAAATATGCTTCGCCGTTTGGCAGCATATCGGTTAATAGCAAATCAGCATTTCGCTGTGCGAGAATCGTCCTTTTCATGTGGATTGCAGTAATAAGCTGGTAAACAGAATTTACCACAATTAAAACACGATTACTCAACATATCCTTCCTCTCCGTTTTAGATCGTTCCCATATTCTTTCTATTGATGCTGCCCTCGGTGTACAAATAACAAAAACCTTCTGCAAACAGTTTCACCATTTGCAGAAGGTTTTATTCGATTGAGATGGATAGCATTTGATCACAGCGGTGGCAATGGCGCCTGGAATGGCTCTAACGCTCTTCAGCGCAGGGCCGGTTGCCAACGCAATTCTTCCAAAGCCATCATTTCATCAGCAAAGCGACAAAATTTCAAATCCTTTTAAAAATTCGAAAGAGCTACCTTCTCACTATTCTATTTTGCATAATCTGCCCCACAAGTGTGCCAAGATCATCACAGGCTGTGCTCACATGGTGAATTCCCGCTCGACAACCATGATTTCTTCTGCACGCAGAAGCCGAAGGGAAACGACGCCGGGCTCCATTTCAATTTCGTGATAGACATTTCCCACGCCGTGCCGCGCAGCAGGCACCGCTTTGATCAGCAGTTCGCCATAGCGCGCAATTTCACGGCGGTATTCGCGCAGGCACATCACAACTTCCCCATCCGTGTTAAAGCAATCATGAAGCAGCCTTTTGCCGCCAAACACCTGTAAATTCAACCCCGTAAAGGAGAAAGTAAGCTTCACGTCGAACCGGTTCTCTAACAGTTTGCGGTCGATTTTCAGTCGATAGTACCGGCGCTTCCCATACGAATATAGATAATAGCCGTAAGGCAGCGATACTTTTTGAGGTTTCCTCCAGGGCGATAAGGCTCGATAAATCTTTTTTACAATCTCCTTTGTCTCCCCATCTACAGAGAAATAGCCTTCCGCGGCTTCACACCGGACGGCGTGCCCGTCTGTATAAACAGAGCCCTTCGCAAAAACGACATGATTCCCAATGAGATGAAACCGCATCGCTTTCGCTTTGGATAAAACGATCACCTGCACATTGCCCTTTTCAAATCCGACTGTATCAACCGGAAGTTGTGTGACTTCGCCGCTTGCAGACAGGCTGGGCGCAATGCCGGGAATCTCCATAAAATAGCAGATGGTTTGCTCCCCCTGCGCCACCTTTGCAATGGGTTGGGCTAAAACATAATCAAAATCCACGCCCGCCACAGATAGATGAAAGGGATAAAGAACAGGGAACCCGCCTTAATATCCACTGGCGGCAAGGAAAACTGCTTTTCTCCGCAGTTAATTTGTACACGGACATCATGAAAATCCGGAAATGACAGCCCGCGCTCATAGGCAGAAACAAAAAGTAACCGGAGCCACTCTCATCCATGCGCACCGAGCAGGAAGGGCGAGAACGATCCATTGCACCAGCACGTTTTCCCTGGGAAAGAACGCTTGCTTCACTGCCACCCGCTCATCAAACCGGTTGATAAACAGATGCAGGAGCCGCAGCCGATCACCGTGCGGCCGGCACTCCCCCACCTGCTGATCGGAGCCTGAAAATCATAATCAATGATTGGATAATTATTCGGGTATCCCGTTATGCGGCTTTCCTGCATCAAACGGTCATTCGGGTTTCTACCGCCGTGATACATATAATAGCCGATCCAATTCATTCCCGACGCAAATCGGGTAAAGCCCACCCCGTAGCCATCGTTTTCATGAATGATCGGGCGGCGGTGCTGGGTGACCTGGTTGCCAGGGCCAAGCTCACAGGAGGCATAGGGAAAATCACCAAACCCGGATTCATTGCCTGTTTGGATCTCATGCAGGTCTCCGCCAATTTCCGCTTCAGTTTTGGCAGCAGATATTTCAAACCGATTCGCCGGCACGAGCGGTTTTCTGTTCTGCGTCCAAGGAGCTTCCGGGTAGCCGCCAAACATCGGTAAAAACGCTTGATCCGGCGTGATGGTAGGCCATGCTGTCATGGTGAAAAACGGCGTTCGAAAGCCTGCCTGCTCCGCGAGCTTGCGCAGCGTGTGAATATGAGAAATATTTCCTCCGTATTCATTCTCCAGCTGCACGCCGAGCACCGTTTCGCCATCGAAATAGGGCTTGATCTCCGCTGCGAGCCGCTTCCAATAGCGCTCAACACACCGCAAATATCGGGGGGCGTCACACCGCTTTCGCGGCATTCTGTTCACATAGCGCGGAAAGCCGCCATATACCACCTCGCCATGGCACCAGGGGCCGATGCGCAACACGCAGGGCAAGCCGGTTTTCCGGCAAAGGGATAGAAAATGGGCAAGATCCTTATCCCCGCTGAAATCGAATACCCCTTCCTCCGGCTCATGGTAGTTCCAGAAAACATAAGTGGAAACAACCGTGATCCCCGTATCCTTCATCTTGAGCAGCTCCCTGCTCCCACATCTCCCGCGGCAGGCGGCTGAAGTGAAGCTCGCCTGCAATGGGCAAAAACGGCCTGCCGTCTTTGGTGAAATAGAGGTTGTTCGCGCCATACCGGCTGGAAAGATTGCCAAAATGAAAGCCCATCTCCTTGACCTTCCTTGGCACACAATTAAAATGAAACGCCAGCATTTCATAAATCTCCTTTCTTCCCTATCCAAAATCATGTGTAATCAGGCGGCCTACGCCCGTTCCATCCAGAGCACAAGCGCTTCTCCCGGTAAAAGCTCCAATTCAATGGTATCCGCCCGGACGGTACGCTGGTACCGCAAATTCGTTGGCGGCGCAGAGGCGACCATTTGGGCCATACCGCAAACTTTTACAGAATTCTTGATTTGACTTCTCTTCATAGACATTATACAATATCCAAAAGGGCAAACCTTTCAAAAACAATTGAAAACTTTCGAAATCCTGCCATAAAAATGGGGATAGAACTATGAAATCCGATGAAACCGGCGTTTTAAACAAATCTGATCTATATTTTTCATCGCCGTCGCCAACAGCCAAGAGGCTTTATTACTATCTCATCAGCGCGGGGCACTTTTACTGTACGGCAAACTATCATTTAATCCGCAAAAATTATGACAGCCTATTGGTCACACATATCATAGACGGCAGCTTTACCTTTGTCGTCAAAGGGCGCCATATCACCGCGAGGCAGGGCGATACCGTCCTTCTGGATTGCTTCCATCCGCATGAATATTATACCAATGACAGCTTCGAATCCATCTGGGTGCATTTTAACGGGCCGGATTGCCTCAACTGGTATCACGAAATCATCCGCAACGAAGGGAATTTAATCCAATCCGGCAATCCGGAGCAAATTGAGGGTTTGATCTTTCGCCTATATGACGGCATTCGAACGGCAGACGCCACCCCCGAAATCGATTTATCGTTGGAGCTTTACAGGCTGCTGGCGGAGTTTGCGCGCCCGCTGCGAAGCGAAGAAAACAGCCTCCACTACGAGGCAAATATCCGCGACGCCAAGCAGTATGTCAACGAGCATTTAAATCAAACCATTCGTGTCGGCGATCTTGCTCAGGCAGTCCATATGAGCCCCTCGCATTTCTCTCGGGTTTTTAAACAACAAACCGGTTTCTCTCCCTATGATTATGTGTTGGTATCCCGGCTAAACCGTGCAAAGGAATATTTGCAAAAACAAGCATGACTGTTTCCGAAATTGCATATGAGGTCGGATTTAACAGCGATACAAACTTTATCTTCTTTTTTAAAAGCAATACCGGGCTTTCCCCGCCAAATTCCGCAAGCTGAAATTTTAATATCCCCAATCGGGCAATGCTTTTGAGCGCTTTGCCCGGTTGGGGGTTCTTTGATTGATATCCGCATACGCAGCGGCAGGGCGTCCAGCTAAGAGCAGGCGCTCAGGGAGTGATCAGCCGCGCCATTCTACTGCATCTGCCATGCTTTTTCTCGGCCTGGCGGGAGGCGCCTCCTGCGCATATCCCACGGCCATCGCCGCGAGCAGTTCCCCATCAGAGCCCAGCCATTCGCACAGCTCCGGATAGGCAAAATAGGTATCGCAAATCCACAGGCTGCCAAGCCCCAGCTCTGTGGCCGCAAGCGCCATATTTTCAACCGCGGCCCCAACAGATTGCGCGTTACAAAGCTCGAACACCCGCTCTTCCAGCGTTAAAGCGGCATGGAGAGCACGGCCCATCGGGTTCACAATAAAAATCAGCACAGGAGCCTGCCGCATAATACCCAACGTATGCACAGCGCCGCCGAGGAAACATGCGCTGCCCGGCAGAAGCGGGCTGTTTTTTTCTCGCTGCAAGCCCCGCTCCATCGCCTGAAGCGCTGCGTCTTTCGCTGCTCCGGTTGCCACGATAAAGCGCCATGGCTGCCGGTTTTTGAGGAGGGGCAAGCAGACCCGCCTGCAAAATTTCTTCCACCATATGTTTCGGAACCGGCCGCTTCAGATATCTGCGGATGCTCCGCCTAGCTCTGATTTCCGGAAGCAATGCAGCATCTCCTCCCCCCATTTCATTCCATAACGTCCAATAAAGCCAATCATTTGCACTTCTCTAACTTTTCCCGTTTTTCCTGCTTTTCCACTGGCCGGATATAACGTGTCAGGTATTTTTCCGAAACGGCCAGTAGTGGATACATCACTGCGGTGACCAATGCACCCTTTACCGCATTGAGCGCCGTGGCTCCGCCCACCGCTGTGAGCAACACGGCTCCCGTTAGCTCGGTATGCAGGAAATAGCGGAAGAACAACGGTGCGATCAGGTAATTTCCCCGCCGCGCCAATCACAATCATAATGAGCGATGCGATCACACCCGCCAGCGTTAGGCAGGCAGCCCGGGAGCGAAAGCGGCCTAAAAAGCGTTTATAAAGCAAGGCAAACGGCACAACATAAGCGCACCCCACCAGAAGATTCATCAGATTGCCGAAGCCCATCTGTGAGCCGATCCCACGCACGAGCAGTTCCAAGAGGTTTTTGATGAGCTCCACCACAACGCCGACGCCGGGCGATAGCAAGGCACCTGCAAACGCGGCCGGTACATCGCCGAAATCAAGCTTCAGGTGCTGAAGCCCCGGGATTGCGGCAAAGATCGGAAATTCCAACATCATCAGGACGAATGCGATCGCCGACAGCAGGCTAATGAGCACGGCGGACTGTTTTCTTTTTGCATAGCAGACAACTCCTTTTTCCGCTGTCAACGAAAAAGCCCTGTATCCGCAGATACAGGGCGCTCAGACGCAAAAATGACTGCGCCGCTTCTTTCATCCGGACTATGACCGTCGGCTCCGGGATCGCACCGGAATCGGCCTAACAGCTTTCACCGTTGGCTCGCGGGCTCGAAGCATTTTGCTCCATTACCGCCGGTGGGGAATTACACCCCGCCCCGAAGACAGCAATTTACTTTATCTCTATTGTATGCACACAATCACAATTTGTCAACAGCAGGAAGAAAATTTTTCCGCTCACTGGCTTTTTGCCCTCCTAGGCATTATCATCCGCCTCCAGTTGCTCCTGTAGCTGCTCCCACTGTGCATACAGGCGCTCCTGCTCCTCATGCAGGGAAGCAAGCTGCTGCGTCAATTCCAGCACTTTTGCATAATCCGCCGCAATTTCAGGCCGCTCAAGCTGTGCGTTGAGCGTTGTGATTTCCTCATCCATCCGGGCAATTTTCTCTTCACAGCGGGCAATGCGTCCGGTGAGCTTACGGCGCTCGCTTTCACGCTCCTTACGCAGCTTATAGGCATTCTGCTTCGGCTTTTCCTGCGCCGCCTTTGGCGTGGGTGGCTGCTCCTCCAACGCCTGCACATAATCATCATATCCTCCGAGGTATTCCTTCACCCCATCATGCGTCAGGTGGAGCACACGGTTTGCGATTTTATTAATAAAATAACGGTCATGGGAGCGATCAGCATGGTGCCCTCATAGCCCGCAAGCGCATCTTCCAGCGCCTCGCGCGAAGAAATATCCAGATGGTTGGTCGGCTCATCCAGCAATAAAAGGTTTGCCCCGGAGAGCATCAGCTTGAGCAGCGCCGTACGGGCCTTCTCCCCGCCGCTCAAATCCCGCACCAGCTGATACACATCGTCTCCCTGGAAGAGAAACGCGGCTAAGGCGGAGCGCACTTCTGTCTGCGTCATCGCGGGGTAGGTATCCCAAATCTCAGCGAGCACCGTTTTCTCCGGATGCAGACCCCCGGGCCCTGGTCAAAATAGCCAATCTGCACATTCGTCCCAAAGGTGAAGCGGCCGCCGTCCGCCGGCGTTTTGCCTAGGAGTACGCGCAATAGCGTCGTTTTGCCGCAGCCGTTTGGCCCGAGGAGGAAGGCGCGGTCGCCGCGCCGGATATGCAGCTCCACACCGGCAAACAGCTTCTTTTCATCAAACGACTTTTGCAGCCCAGAGGCCAAGATTACATCGTTCCCGCTGACCATACGCGGCAGGAATGCAAATCGGAGGCTCTCCAGCTCAGCTTCAGGCGCTTCCAGCTCCGCCTTCATGCGCCCAAGCATCTTCTCCTTGCTCTCGGCGGTGCGGATATTTTTTTCGCGGTTCCACTGCCGCTGCTGCGCAATGATCCCCTCAATCCGCTTGATTTCCCGCATGGAATTCTCATAGTGCTTTTGCTGCACCTCGCGCTCCTGTTTTTTAAACTGTTGATATTCCGTATAATTCCCTTTCAACAGTTTCACATGCCCGTGCTCCATTTCCATGGTGCGGTTGGTAACGCGGTCAAGAAAATAACGGTCATGCGAAATAATCAGCGCGGCGCCTGTGAAATCGCGCAGGAACCCCTCCAGCCACTCCACGCTCTCAATATCCAAGTGGTTCGTCGGCTCGTCGAGCAGCAAAAGATTGGCCCCTGAAAGCAGGAGCTTGCCGAGGCTGAGCTTTGATTTTTGTCCACCGCTGAGATTGCCGCAGGGCTGACCGAACTCTTTTTCCGCAAAGCCGAGCCCCATCAGCGCCGCGCGCGTCCGGCTGCGGTAGGTAAGGCCGCCCATGCGGTCGAACCGCTCATTCAAGGCCTGTTGCCGGTCGATCAGCTCATTGAGGCTCCCTCCCCCAATTCCAGCTGACAGGTTGTTTCATTCAACTCCCGCTCAACCTGCATCACATTCTGAAAAACGGAAAGCATTTCATCATAGATGCTTCGCGTTTCGTCTGCGCAGGCATGCTGCTCCAGGTAGCCGATGCGCGCCTGCTTGAGAGGAAAGCCTCGCCCGACGTTGGCTCCATCTCCCCCGTAATCAAGCGAAACAGCGTAGTTTTGCCCGCACCGTTCACGCCGATCAGGCCGATCCGATCATGCTCGCCTACCTCAAAGGAGACATTGTCGAACAGCTTTTTTCGCCGAAGCTGATGCTTAAATTGTATGCGTGTAAATATGCCATTGATTTTAACACCATTTTCATTTCAAACTGTCTGTTATCATAGCATGTTTCCGCCATCCAGGCAAGAAACAAAGCAAAAAAGCAAAGCGGCGCAATGCACCGGGTGCATTGCGTCGCTTTCTTTGTTTATGCCGGATCAGCTTGATCGCTGCAAATCGCTTTTTGTTATGCAAGCGCCAACAGGTCCACCATCTGTGTTTTGCCCTCAATCTTCGTGCTGAACACAGCCTTCAGGAGATACTTGCTGACGGTGATATAGGTTTCCGGCCTGCCGTTCTGAATATCCAAACGGTATGCATTTGCCGCAGAAGCGCTAATGACAGCCTTGAGCGAACCGCAACCGGCAAGCTTTGCCCAGTCGATCGCCTTGAGGGTGATCGTCGCGGTGGCGAAATCGCCGATGTCGAAGCTAATCGTTTGGCCCGCGATCATCGCGTTGATGCCGTCGGCCGTCAGGTCAATATTCAGGTCGCCGAGCATACCGGATACCAAGGAGCTCATTTCATCCAGCAGCGCATGCACCTGATCGTTCAGCGAACCGCTGCTGATGGCGCGCGCAGCGCGCGGCAGCAGGTCGAGAATGGTGTTGAGCGGATGTTTCATCAGGTCTTCCACCAAGTTGACAATCGGCGTCAGCAGAGCGCTGAACGTTGTATCGGATGCGCCGTTTGCCTTATCGTTTTCTTTTGCCTGCGTGTAGCGAGCAGTAAACTCCTCAGAAGAAATAACACCCTTCAGCCCAAGGCTCTCAAAGATCGGGATAATCCGCTCATATGCGCCATAGATGTAGTCTCCCTTAGCGTTCGTCTTGTTCTCCATGGTAAACACCATAGAGATCAAGCCGCCCAGCGGACGGAACAGGGTGATCAACGCATCGCGGAAGCCCTCCTTATCGCCATCCTGGAATCCCCAGTCGCCATTGGCAAAGGTGATTGCGTCATAGGCGTCGTAGGTATCATTCTCAGCGGCAAGCGCGGCAATTTTTTCACGTGCGCCGGTAAACTTCTCTTCCGGAATCATTGCAACAAAGCCGGAGGGGCGCATTTTCGCCGCCGCGCCAGAACCAACAATCGCAATTCCCTCCACCAGCGGGCCGAGCACGCCGAAGAGCTTGAGCAGCAGGCTCATATTCTGGTTGCTGAAGAAGGAATATTTCGCAACGCCCTTCAAAGAGCCATTGGCGTTGTAGGCAAGCGCCGTCTTAAGCAGAGAGGCTAGGAGCGCATCTGTCGCGGCAATATTAGCGCTCAGCAGGGGACGCATGCCCGGCACCTTCAGCTCCCAAACATAAGTGGGCTGATACGCGGCGATTTCATCTTCAAACATATCGCGAGACGGCACCAGCGGCTTGATCGGATCATACATATTCTGGATCATGGTGTACTTCTCCATGGCTTCGCCTGAAATCTGAGGCCTCAGGCTAGAGGGAAGCGCGTTATACCGCTTTGCCGACTCCGCGACCACGTCGTTGTTCACTTCGTCAAATTTGATGCCCGCGATGTATGCTTCGAATTCGAGAACCTTTGCATAGTCGGCATAGTCCTTGCACTGCTTGTAGAGATTCATAACTGAAACATAGGAGGTGGAATAGCCGTTCGAAGCATTTGTGACAACATAGCGGAACGCCTGAATGCCATCGAAAACATCCTGGATGGCCGACAGCTCGTTTTCATTCAGCTTGTCATAAGCCGCCACGGCCGCTTCCGCCTGGGAGGAATCCTTCGTCTCATTAAACACAACGCACGCCAGCCGCATCTGCTCGATCACCTGCGGGGCGGCGCCAGCCTTCAGCTCAGTGGCATAGGAGGCTGCTTCCTCGATACCCTTCATGCAATTTGCACTCAAATGGTTCTGTATTGCCGCATCCGCTTCGCAGTACACTTTGATCGCCGCGAGATATTCTGTGTTCGCTACGCCGCCCTCATAATTATTCTTGTTGGGCTTTTCGGGCAGCACCGTTTCGCAGGGGTTCTGCGCCGTGTAGCAAAGGCCTATCATCTTGGCCAAATCGGCGCGCGCGTCCCCCGCTTTGCGTTATAGGAGCCATCCGCATACACATAATAGAAGTAAACGCTCGTGCCGCTAATATAAAGGCCATCCGCATACATCCGCACCAATTCCGGCGCGGCTTTGAATGCGTTGATATAAGCCTCCAGCGCCTGCTGCTCTTTTTCATCTGTAAACTTAGAGCTGGTAGAAATTTTAGGCTTGCCTTCATGTAGGGGAGCAACCAAGGCAACGGCTGCATCACGCGCTGCATGCGGCCCAACATATGCGGAAAGGTTCTTCGTGACCTTCATCTTATTGGCGGCGCCAGTGCCCTCCATCAAGGAATGATTCGCGGTTCACCACTTCACGCAGGAACCACAGCATCAGGTCGATATCCATCGCATCCTTTTTTTCCGCCCGGTCAGGGCTTTACAGGCGTTCACGGCCGTTTCATAAAGCGCAAGCTTTTTGTTATACGCTTCTAATTTTGCAGCATCCGTAGGCACTTTTGTAGCAATGTTCGTACTATCCGCTTTCAAGGCGGTCAAGGCTTCCTTTGCAGCCTTATAAGCATCGCTCTCGCCGATCTCTGCAATTGATTCCTGAAGGCTCTCCACTTTCGCTTCCACTGCGGCGGCCGCGGCCTGCGCCTGCTGTGCAGCTGCTTTGCCATCTCCCGCTGCAAATACGGGGGACATGGAAGAAACGGCCATTAAACCGGCCAACAAAGCGCTTAACAGCTTCTTACTCTTTTTTCAACGTTTCTTTACCTCCCTTATTCTAATGCCGGACGTCCGTGCTGAGAAAACCTCCTTTCTCCAAAAATCCGTCTGATTCGGACATATATCCGCAGCTTTCATCGATCCATAAGGATGACGCACGATGATGAGGATGTCCGAACAGATTTTACGGTCGTTTTCATTCTAAAATGTTAACTCAGCATTGTCAAGATGAATATAAATGAAAAATAATCGGTATTATTTTATATACAATCTGCCGTCATGCATAAAAGAGATACAATTGATCGAATGAGGAGATCTGATCACCCAGTTTTTTTGATTCAGCGGCTTGGGCCAACGTAACGGACGCCGCATAGGCGTTGGGCAGTTTCTACGATCAAACAAGGCCCCCTGCGGCACAAGCCACAGGGGGACCTCTCTCATTTGTTCTGTTTCACAGAAGGGCGTTTGCCTTATTTCTGCCAGTCGTAGTTATAGAAGCGAACCTTCACCGGATCAGAGGTTACAGTGTTGCCATAGATATCTTCCACTGTTACCTGAATCCAGCAGGAATGCGCGCCGACCACGCTGTTTTTCGCACGAATAACCGCAGTCATACCGTCCGCAGCGGGCTCGATATCCGCCTCCGGATCGTCCACAGACCAGTTGGCATACTGCCAGGTGATGCTCTTAACCGTTGCGCCATCGTTGATGGCAACGCCGAGCGTAACAGGCGTGCTGTTCCACCGCTTCGTCCAGGAAACCTTCTGATAGACTACTTCGCCAACGGCTGCGCCGTTCTGCGTGATAGCTACACTAGTGACTGCTGTGCCGAGATCAAGCGCACGGAAGGCTGCCGTCAGCGCCTCGCACGCCGCGTCAACGCTTGTCTGGTTAGCAAGCTCAGAAGCAGCAATCATTTCGGCCTCGGCCAGCACTTCGCTGATCTGAGCCTGCTGCTCTGCGGTCAGCTCTGTGCCCTTCACAAGGGCAATCGCCTCATTGAGGGCCGTCTTATCCGCGCGCACGCGCACCACGCAGCTCACAGTGAAGCCGCCATCCTCTGTGGTGGCGGTGATCTCCGCATCGCCAGGGCCAACCGCTGTGACAACACCGTTCACCACGGTTGCCACACGTTCATGGAGGAGGCCCAGGCAGCATTCTTATTCTTTACCGTGACCGGTTTAAAGCTAAGGTTCAGCGCGAGCTGCTCGCCCTGAAGCATGTTGGCAGAGGTGCGGTCGATGGAGACATCCGTCACCTTGCCTTGGAAGAACGCAATCAAGCGCTCGAAGAAATCGATCAGGCCGTTTGTGCCAACACCGTCTCCAGTGATGAACCCGAAGGACAGGAAGTCAAGCACGCTGTCGGCCCACTTGGCAAGATCGATCAGATCCTGGTTGCCGCTGTCATAGAGCTTCTGGAACACAGCGTTCCACCGCTCGTTGAAATCCTTCAGCGAGCCGATCGCGCCGTCCGCTGCGCCATCCGTGCCTTTGAAGATGGTGTAAGCCGCGCCAAGAATCTTGTCAACGCCGTTGTCTTCCTTATACATCTTCGCAAAGGTATTCAGCACGTCGCGCAGGCCCTTCTTGAGATCCTCGCTCATGCCCATCTTGTTGGCGATCAGGTCTGCCACGATGTTGATGTTATCCTCATAGAACGCAAGCTCCACAACGTTGCGCAGAATCACGGTGACGAAATCCGCCTGGTCGATGTTTTCGAGACGGTACGCCTTCTCGCCGGACTTGGACGTATATGGCGTGACCGTGCCCACTGTGAGCATGTTGAAGTCATAGAGGAACGGGATCTTCAGGTTGACCGGCTCGCCGTTGATCTCAAGGCCTGCCAGCGCATCAATGATGATCTGGGTCAGGTCAAGATTAAGGCTGAATTCAAGGTCGTAAATCGGGCGGACCGTGTCGAGCAGGACAAAGATTGCCTGCGCGGTGTTTTCAACACAGACCTGGAGGCCGCCGTTATTGATGAAATAGAGAATATTCGGCAGGATCTCAAAGACTTTGTTCACCGGATCGGTATAAATCTCCTCAAGCAGGTTGAGCACCGGCGTGAGGATCGCGCTGAGCGCAATGCTGCTATCTTCCTTGACTGCCGCGGCATAGTCATCATACGACATAATATCGTCCGGGTTGCATCCGAGGCTTTCGAGGATCGGGATGACGCCGGTCTTGTAGCCCGGGTAGCCATTAGCCTTCACCACACCGAGAACCTCCAGATCCTGATCCGCGAGAACGGTTGCGAGGATCGGCGTGAACGGTGTGAGCGCCTTGGTCAGCGCCGCGGCGAGCCGTCCTTGTCGCCGTCTTCAAAGCCCCAGTTGTAGCCTTCCGTGACCTCATCCCAGGAGGAGAGGTCGATGCCGACAATGCCGAGAATCGGCTTAAGGTCGACGCCCAGTCCGCCGAGCAGGTCCTTCACCATCAAAACAAGAGAAGTGAGCGTCTCGTTGGTGTAGATGCCCGTAATATAGGATTTAATGAGCTCGCTGAGCTTCAAGGTATCCTTGCCGCCCAAGATGAGCATCATATTGTCGATGAAGTCCGGCAGGCGGTCGGAGATGTACTGCGCCTGCTCTTTGGTCCAATCCTCACTATAAGTCACGTTGTTGATCACAGCGCCGGCCTCGCCGTTGGCAATGGCCTCGTCGGCCGCATCGGAGAACGCATAGCTCATCTGCTTAGAGGCATACTCCTGCGGAACGAACAGCTCAGTGACCGCCGCGATCACGTTATCCGGGTTGTTGCCGAGGTTCTTGAGGATGCCCATGATATCATCGCCAAGTTCGATCTCGGAGCCCGTCATCGACCCAATCAGCGCGAAGAGGGAATCCATGAAATCCTGATCGCCCAGAATCGGCAAGATATAGCGAAGAACCGCCAGCAGAGTAGCTTCTTTGTCAACAACAAGCTGGCGCCGCGTGCCGCCCGTGCGGCCGCTCGGCGCTTCCACCAGCGTACCCTGGCTCGCAAGCATCGCCTGGTTGATGGTCGGCAAAACAAGGTTTGCTTCCGGTGCAACCAAGCCAAGGACTGTGGAGAGGAGGACGTTCAGATCTGTGAACATCGCATCGCTGAGGTTAATCCCTAAATCCGGGATCAGAGTGGGCAGGCTCATCACCAGATCATACAGATTATCGGCGTTCAAGCCAGCCAGTGAGAGCAGAGAGGTTTTATAATACGATACCCAGTTGCCGAAGAAGGAATCGCCGATATCCAGAATCGGATTAAGCTTAGTAGCCTTGAGGATCTCCCCAATGATGCCGAACTCCATGATGTAGGCAAACTTCGGCAAAAGCTCCAGCACGGTTGAAACCGGCTCTACCGCAACTGTATCCTCCACCCAGCTGAGCAGCGGCAGCAGGATCGCACTCATTAACTGCTCTGTGGTGGTGTAGGTGTTGTAGGTAGCTGTTGGTACGATATTGTCGCACTCTAGCATCTCAAGCAGTGGAAGAACAGCATTGTTGTAAAGGTTGACAGCGTCCATCCTGAGATACGCGTCAACAATAATGGTGGTATGCTCCGACATTGCTTGATTGGTCAGCACAGAGCGCAGGATGGGAGCTAAGCCGCCCAGCGCCTGGCCAAGCGCGGCAACAAAGGTCTCCTTATCATGCACGCCCCAGGAAACATCTCCGTTTACATTAAACTGGGACCAATCATTACCGGCAGCGTTGAGCGCCGCAATGACGCTGCCATACCTGCTGCTGTCAAGAACTTTCGACAACGTATTGGGGTAAACGTTGAGATTTAAATCGCTAAACCTATCCAGGATCAACTGACCGGTAAGCTTTATGCCTAAAATTTCTGTAAGCTCCAGATCCTTCAACGCATTCACAAGCATTGGATAAATCGCTGTAACAATGGTATTCACCATCGCATCTGTATACAGCCCGGTCTCCAACGCCCCTTGGATAGCCTCTTGCAGCGTCCCCTCAATCCCGAGCAGACCAGTAACCTCTTGGTTCTGCATGAGGGAATCGATCTTTGTGATGGTTTCGGAGAGCTTCTCCTTTGTCACATCGTATTCCTCGCCCTCGGTGCGGGCGATATCGCCGGGCAGGATGTCGCGCGTTGGGTATTCCGGCTCATACTTCTGCCAGCCGGACATGCCCTTTGTCTCCAAAAGCGGTTATACTCTTCGAGCATTGGGGCCAGACGATCATACTTTGCCTGAAGCTCGGCGGAAACGGTAATGTGCTCGAGGATATTGGCCTCCACACCGCCGATGGCCCTCTTTGACCGCTTTGTAGTTGAGCAGCGTGATTTGGCCAAAGTCGCTGTAGTTATCAATAGCTTTATCAAGCTGCGCTTCTACGCGATCGGTCAGCGTTGTGTCGATGCGGGCGGCATAGCTTTCAATCGCAGCCCACTTCTCCTCGCCAAAAACACGGTTCAGCGTATCAGCATCATATTGTGCAAGCTCGGCCAGCTTCGTCTTTGCGTTGGCCTGCCGATCATTGATGAGCTCATCCGTGGTGAGCGTGGTCAGATCGGTGTTCAGGAGATCGTCATTAAAATAGACCAGATACTCCTCCACCTCAGTGGAAAGCTTGCGGGCCTCAATTTCGACCTTCGCGTTGTGGATAAACTCCGTCACATACGCCGTGCCCTCCGTGAACACACGGCTGACTGCGGCGGGCTTGCGGGCCGTCACCATATTATACTGGGCAGTGGCCTCCGCCCAGGTTTTGGTGAGGTCTTCATCGGAGATGGTTGCAAGATCCGTTGCCGCAATCAGCGCGTCGATTGTGGCCTTGATGCCCTGCAACTCGATAACCTGCTTTTCCACCTCGACAGAATCAATAAACGCGTTGATCTGTTCCATCTTGACCGGTTTCACCAAGCGCATAGGCAATCGCCTCGGCGGTGCAGCCGTTGAGATTCGCCCTGAGGGCGTTCATCTCATCGAGCAGCGCTACAAGGGCGTCATACTCCATCGCGGCAGGGTCGTTCTTCATCTTTTCCGCGATCTGCTGCGCAAACTCCAGCGCAAACTTTTTGTCGCGCGCGGTAGTCGCATCGCTGATGAAAGCTTTAATCGCGGCCTTGTCGAAGAAGTGGTTCATCACCGCGTCGTTGCCCCACAGGGAGCAGGCGTCCACGGCGGCCTGGTTTGCATTCACAAGCGCCACAAGCTCTTCCGACGTCATTGCGTCGAGATCACTCTTGAGCAGCTCTTCTGTGAAATAAGAGCCAAAGGCCTTGAGCTGCGCCGGGATCTCTGTATTGGGAGCCGTTTCCGTGCGGCTCCAGCCATTCGGCTTGAGATAGTTACAGGCGTTTCTGGTGGCGTTAGCAAAACCTGATCTCCACTCATGACGGCCGTGCGCCCACAGATATTCCACCGCTGTGGGAATAGAATCCGGCAGCTTGGAAATGTCGCCATCCTGTGCAAGCAGGAGATCCGCTATGTCGCGCACGATCCGAATGCCATAGGTACGTTCCTGCGGCTGATCAGGTTGGCTGAAATTTTTCCAATCAGCATTATTCCCGTTCATCCCACCAACAAATGCTTTGATGGCTGTGCGGGCATTCGCCAACTCGTCGCCGACAACGCCATATTCGTTTTGCAGCTTTGTCAGCACAGCCCGGCAACGCCGTTCGCGGTATTGGCCGCGTTGTCGTTCTTGCTGGTGTGATTAGGAGCTTCCGCCGCTGCCACCACCCAGAAGGCTTCGGCTGCCGCCTCAATCTCCCCGGTCGGGTCGTTCACGACCGTGATGTAGTTCTGCGGGCTGCCCCAAGACGCATGGCGCACCCCGTCCGCCTTCAACGCCGCCGCCAGCGCATCATAAGGATCCGCCGCCAGCGCCGTCAAGCCAACGCTCAGGCTTGTCATAACCATCAAAACAGCCATGAACACGCTCAGCGCCTTTTTTGGAAATTTTCATGTGCATACCTCTTTTCTTTTCACGATTCCTGTGCATCACCTTCCTGTGATCCCCGGCCCTTTGCACAGGCCTTCTGCAAACGTTTGCAGGGAAGCCGGTTCATATTCCTCTGGTCGTTCCAAAAAAGCCTATCACATCCCTTTTTTTGTTGGAATTCTCTAAGGTGCTAGAGTCTTCCTTAATTATTAATAATAAATGAATATTCGAATTTATTATTGCCGTTCAGAACTTAACAATTTTTTAACATACTCAATAAAAATCCTGTATCTACAAGCTTCTTATTGTTTATATGCCTTTTTCTTTCCCTCAATTTTCTTCTAAACCCATATTTTGTTTTTCTACATAATGTCGAAATAAAATTCCATTTTCACAACGTATTGTCGATTTTAGTTTAACATATAACGCCCCTCCTACTTTGTGCATTTTGCACAAAACAGACTAGGATCGGATTTTTTAACAAGACGCCCCCATTGGTAATTCCTTGCTAAATAATTCGCATAGTTTCATTGAAAAAATGCCTTTCATTTCCCATCGATATGCCATTTTTACAGACTGGCATGAAAAAAGCGGAGGAAAGATGAGCCGTCTTTCCTCCGCTTATATTTTATTTATTACCTTTGAAAATGCTTAAAATATCAAAATAGCCGTCGTCATCCGGGCCATAGGGGTTCTTTGCAGGTGGCGCTGTCGACCGCTTCGGCTCTGGCGGCAACTCAAAAGAAGGGCGATCCGCCTTTGGATCTTTTCCCTCCGCCTCCACAGCGGCGGCGCCTTTTTCCATCGCCTCTTCAAATGGGGATTTTGCCGCTGCCGGTTTTGCAGATGGCGCCGCCTCGGTATCCCCCGCGCCCCATCTTCACCGAAGCCGGTTGCAACCACGGTAACAACCATTTCATCATCCAGCATATCGTCAAAGGAAACGCCCCAGATGATCGTTGCATCCGGATGAGCCTCCTTAGCGATGATTTCAGACGCAACCTCCACATCCTCCAAGCCGATATCATCAGAAGAGGTGATGCTGATAATCACACCGTGCGCGCCGTGGATGGAGGTTTCCAACAGCGGGCTGGAAACTGCCGCATTCGCAGCGGCTTCCGCTTTATCCTTCCCACTGACATGGCCAACGCCCATATGCGCATGGCCCGCATCTTTCATAACAGCGGTAACATCCGCAAAATCCAAGTTGATGAAGCCCGGCACCTTAATCAGCTCCGAGATGCTTTTCACACCCTGAAGCAGCACGCCATCCGCTTCGTCAAACGCGTTTGCAAGCGTGATCTTTTGTCGGAAACGTATTTTAACCGTTCGTTCGGGATGATGACAAGGCTGTCCACATGCTCCGCCAGCTCCGAGATGCCCTGCTCAGCCTGCGCCATGCGGCGGCGGCCTTCAAAATGAAAGGGCTTTGTAACGATACCGACGGTGAGAATCCCCATCTCCTTGGCAAGCTGTGCAATCACCGGCGCTGCACCGGTGCCGGTGCCGCCGCCCATGCCTGCGGTGATGAAAACCATATCCGTGCCTTTAAGCGCATCCGCGATCATATCATGGCTTTCCTCAGCTGCGCGCTGGCCCACCTCAGGGTGTGCCCCAGCGCCCTGGCCATGAGTCGTTTTCTCACCGATCTGGATTTTATGGGTAGCCTGGGAGTGATTGAGCACCTGCCTATCCGTATTCACGGAGATAAATTCCACGCCCTGCACACCGGAGCGAACCATACGGTTCACGGCGTTTCCGCCGCCTCCGCCCACGCCGATGACCTTTATTTGTACTACATTTTCAAAGTCGTTATCAATTTCAAACGGCATTCATACGTCCCCCTATTGAACAATCTATGTAAAACAAACCGAAAAAGCCACTGCAAATGGCGCCGCCTCCGTGAGCCGCGCACCGTATCCTGCCATCTTGGCATAAAGATACAGGATGATTAGTAATATACTAACACGGCGGGGGGGGTAAAATTCAATATGGTAGAAAAAGAATTTGGATATTTTTTCGTTCCGCCCGCCTTTCCATCATGCTCCGGCCTGTGTTGCCGGCTGGGAAGCCTTGCTTGTCTGGGCTGGTTCAATCGTTTCACTAAAAAAGGCTTTTTTGGGGATTGTCAGATTAATGCTGCCTTTTTATCCGGATTACTCTCCTCCTCGCGTGCAATCACCTCTTGGCCGAGCTTTTTAGCTTCTGCGCAAGCTGATCATCTTCTCCCAGCAGCATCTCCATACGTCCCTGGTAGACCACCCGGATATCCCCAAGATCAGATAAATCGATTCGCGTAATTCCGGAAAGCCCTGTCTCCTGCACAGCATCCAGCAAATGGTCAAGCACCGTTTTTTCCTGCGATTGGCCGTTTGCCTGCTGCTCACCCACGGTTTCACTTGCCGCGCGCGCGCTTTCGCTCTCTTGTTCCTTTGGCGGGAAGCTCGCCTGTTTACCGGGCGAGGCGCTTTTCACCTCAACGCCCTTGAGCAGGGCAGCTCCCTCGGGCAGCTCTGTCGCACCGATCTCCAGCACTTTGCCGCTGCCTGTCATGATGAGATAGGAATTTCCCTGCTGCACGGCGAGCTTGAGCTGTGCCTCCTTCACGGTAATCACCAGCTTGTCCGGCAGCTTACGCTTGATGGTGACAGATTCCACATAAGGGAGCTTTTCTGCAATCCGTCCGGCCGCCTGCTCTGTTTTGCATAGGAAAAGGTTTTCCCCTTTGGCAATGCCAGAAGCCTCTATGACCTCTTGTGCCTGATAGCGGCTATTTCCCTTCACCTCAAAATCCGCAATATGAAAAAACACCGTGAACGTCAGCACCGCGCCCACGCAGAGAAGAAGCAAAAACAGCACAAGATAAAGGATTGCCTTTTTCCTGCGCCGCTTCTTCAACGAACGCAATTGCTGCTCGCGCCGGATCTCATCGCGGGAACGCGGCGTCTGCTCCGCCTGTGCAGGCGCAGCCGGCCTCTTCTGCGGGCCGGCTGCCCGTTTTAAATTAGAATTCTTCTTCTGTTTCATCGCAGATCTCCCTCTTGATTTGCGCCCCAATCGCCTGGAGGCTTTCCTCAATCTTTTCATATCCCCGGTCGATATGCCGGACGCCGGTGATTTCCGTGTTGCCGCGGGCAGACAGGCCTGCAATCACCAGCGAGGAACCTCCCCGCAGATCGGGAGCCACCACCGGCGCGCCCGATAAAAACGGCACGCCCTCCACAACCGCAACGCGCCCCTCCACCTTGATATGCGCGCCCAATCGCATTAGCTCACTAACGTGCTTATAACGGCTTTCAAATATATTTTCAATAATAACACTGGTGCCGTCGGCAATTGCGGTCATCGCCATCACAGGCGCCTGCGCATCGGTTGGAAAACCCGGGTAGGGCATCGTCCGCACCGTGTGCACCCGATGGAGCCGGGGCGGTGCGCTGATCGTCAAATCCCGCGCGCAGATGCTGATATCACAGCCAGCCTCCTCCATCACGGGAATGACCGGCCCCAAATGCGCCGGAATAATATCCCGCAACGTCAGATGGCCGTGCGTCACCGCCGCAGCGGCCATATAGGTTGCGGCCGTAATACGATCTGGAATCACTGTGTGTTCTGTGCCGGACAGGGCCTTTACGCCGTTTATGACGATTGTTCCCTCACCCGCGCCGTGAATACGCGCGCCGCACCCGTTGAGAAAATCGGCAAGATCGCTGATTTCCGGCTCCCGCGCCGCATTGACAAGCACCGTGCGCCCCTGTGCCGTGGCGGCGGCCAGCATGATGTTTTCCGTAGCGCCTACGCTTGGAAAGGATAGCGCAATCTTCACGCCCTTCATCGGCTCCGGACAAACACAGTCGAGCCTACCGTGCTCCTCCTGAATCTCCACGCCAAATTGCCGCATAGCGGAAAGATGCAGATCGATCGGCCTCAAGCCAATTTCACAGCCGCCCGGTGTGGACAAGCTTGCCTTGCCCATCCGCGCCAAAATCGGGCCGAGGAATACCACGGAAGAGCGCATCTCCCGCATCAGATGATCTGGGATATCGGAGCGTTCAATGCTTGTGGCATCTATCGTGACCGTGTTGCCCTCCCGCTCCACCTTACAGCCGAGATAGGTCAGAATCCGGATCGCCGCGTCTACATCTGTCAGCCTGGGGCAGTTATGTATGACGCAAAGGCTTATTGGTCAAAACGGCAGCCGCAAGAATCGGCAGGGCGCTATTTTTAGAGCCGTGTACCCTCAGCTCCCCGCTCAAGCGCTTCCCGCCTTCAATGACGATTTTCTCCATTGTCGCACACCCTTTCGCATAAAAACACAAGCGGGCCGTTTTGCCGCCCTGCAATATACTATGCATGGGGTGAAATATGCGTGAAAAGAGAAAATGCGCCGGAGTGGATTGAGCGATCTAAATTTAGGAATGTTGATCCTTTTGGGCCAAGCCTGCAATCACTGCGTAAATCCGCTCGTTTGCATCTGTAATCGCAAGGGCCTTTGCGTTTGCCTCAAGCTGCCTGCGGCGCTGTGGGCTGCTCAGCAGCCGATTAGGCTCCTGAGCCAGGCGCTCTCCTGTCAAATCTTTTTCCTCGATGAGCACTGCGGCATCTTTGCTGACAAGCGCCATTGCGTTATGGTATTGATGATTTTCCGCTACATTGGGGGAAGGGATCAGGATGGACGCCTTCCCCATCGCCTCAACCTCGCTCAGGGGAGCTTGCGCCGGAACGGCAGATCACCACATCTGCCGCCGCCATGCAACGATACATATCGTCAATATATTCCCGGATAATCACATGCTTTTCGAGGTCAGGATCCACACCCCTGTCCTTAAGCGCATCCTGCACCCACAAACCGTACTGCCCCATGGCATGCATAAAATAGCAGTCCGCCTGCTGGTGTCGCCCGGCGATTACCTCTACCATCGCACGGTTAATTGCTTCCGCACCCAGGCTTCCGCCCATGGAAAGCACCAGCGGACGATCGTCGAGCCCCAGCTCAAAGCGGGAAAGCGTGCGGTCTGCGCGCAGCAGCTCGCCGCGCACGGGAAGCCCCGTCACGGTGCATGGGTTTTTCGCATTCAGATATTGCTCCGCCGCGGGAACGGCGAGCATCACCTGATCTACCTTTCCAGCAAGCACCTTGTTTGTTTTGCCTGGAAAAGCGTTTTGCTCATGAATCGCGGTTGGAAAGCCGAGCTTTGCCGCCATGCGCAGCACCGGCCCGCTGACATAACCGCCAAAGCCCACCACCACATCCGGCTGAAAATCGAGCAGAATTTTTTTGGCCTGCGCGGAGGATTTGAGCAGTTTGGAAAGTGTGCCGAAATTGCGCTTTATGTTCTCAAGCGTCAGCCTCCGCTGAAAGCCGCTGATATCGATCGTTTTAAAATCATATCCCGCGGCGGGGACAAGGCGCGCCTCCATTTTTCCGCAGTGCCTACAAACAGGATCTGTGCTCCGGATGGCGCTCGCGCACCATTCCCGCAGCTGCCAGTGCGGGATTGATATGGCCGCCCGTTCCACCGGCGGCAAATAAAACCTTCATAAAACTTTCCCTTTCTGTTCCTAACAATCTGAGCGTAAAAATTTTTTCCCGATGTTGTTTTACATTTTCCGCACCCTGGAATAGCGTGATACGGACAAGACGATTCCCATTTCCATCAACAAAATCATCAGCGAGGTGCCGCCATAGCTGAAAAACGGCAGGGAAATGCCCGTATTGGGTACCGTGTCCGTAACAACTGCAATATTCAGCGCCACCTGAAGGCCCACTTGAAACACAAGCCCCATGGCGAGCAACGCACCGAATCGGTCGCGCGCCTTCATAGCGATAACGAAGCCACGCCACACGAGCAAGCCAAACAGGATGATAATCGCGGTTGCTCCAATAAAGCCGAGCTCCTCGCAAACGATGGAGAAAATAAAATCATTCTGCGGCTCAGAGACATAGAGGTGCTTCTGCTTAGAATTGCCAAGCCCTGCCCCCAAGAACCCGCCGGAACCGATCGCATAGAGCGACTGGTTGGTTTGCCAGCGCGCTCCGAAGGGATCGAAATCCTTATCCAACCATGCCGTGATGCGCTTTGCCGCATAGGATGGCAACTTATCTGGAAAGATCACAAAGAAAACCACCACCGCAATCACCGCAACCGCGCCAATGACAAACCAGCGCATTTTGACCTCGCCAAAAAACATCATCGCCACGCCGATTGAAAACATCAAAATCGTACCGGACAGATGGTTTTCAAGAAACACAAGCCCGCACATAAGGCAGATCACTGCCGCATAAAAGAGCATATAGAGCGTGGAAGTTGCCTTGCACGGGTTAATCAGGCCGTTGGTTTTATCACGCAGAAAATTCGCCGTTCTTCCCCGGGAGGGCGTTTTATCAATAATCTGCCGGTGGTGCTTCTCCATGCTCAGGCACAAAAGAGCACCAGCGCCACCTTGGCGATCTCCGAAGGCTGGAAGGTAAAACCGCCTGGCAGCGGAATCCAGCGCTTAAAATCGCCCAGATTGGTGTGATAAAACAGCACCACAACCAGCAGCACAATCGATATTGCAATGCCGGGTATGGCAAGGTACTTATACCATTCATAGTTAATCTTCGACACCAGGAACATCAGCACTACGCCTACAATGGCAAAAATCAGCTGCCGTTTAAAATAATAGGTGCTGTCGCCATCATTATAATAGGCGTAGGTATAGCTGGAAGAAAGCAGCATAATCAGGCCGATGGTCAAAAGAGCGAGCGTAAACATCATAAAAGGCACATCAAACGCATCCTTTGACATCAGTTTACGCAGCGCAGAGACCTTGCTTGTACCCTGGGGCTGCATTCGGTTGCGGTTGCGCGCCGCATTCGCTCTGTCTGCCATGATCAGGCCTCCTTCGTTTCCATCCGGCCGGGAATTCTCAGCCGAAATACATAAGCAAAGCTCCCAAAGCCCCGCCCAAGATCGTGATTGCGCTAAACACAAAAACGATCTTCGTCTCTTTCCAGCCGGACATTTCCAGTCCGTGATGAATGGGGGTCATTTTGAAAATACGCTTGCCAGTGCCCGTTTTATGCTTCGTAATTTTAAAATAGGTGCGCTGGATAACCACGGAGCCGCCTTCGATTACATATATAATGCCCACCGGCACCAAAATAATCGGGCAATCCAGCGAATAGGCCAGCGCCACTACCATACCGCCGAGGAACATAGAGCCGGTGTCGCCCATCATAACCTTGCCCGGATACCAGTTCCAAATCAGGTATCCGCCGCATGCGCCGGCGAGCGCCGCGCCCATGATGCTCACGCCCATCGCCTGCCGCAGAACGCCCATGATCGCAAAGGAAATTGCGGCGAGCATCGTCACGCTGCCGCACAGGCCGTCGATCCCATCGGTAAAATTGACGGCATTGGTCGCCGCATAGATGACGATAATGCCAAATAAATAATAGACAATCGGATGAAGAGGAATATTCCCCAAGAATGGGATATACATATACGTTCCGTTTGCAATATGCAAAGAGGCAAGGTAGGCCACCGCCACAAGAAGCTGTGCGGCCGTCTTTTGCTTTTCCGTCAGCCCAAGGTTGCGTTTTTTGACCACCTTGATGTAATCATCCGCAAAGCCGATGATGGCAAAGCCAAGCGCCATCAGGATGCCTCCCAGAGCTTTGTGTTCGCGTTTGCGCCACTCAGGTCGGCCCCCTGCACGAGATGCCCGCCTAAAAAATAATCGGTCAGTGTCACGGCCAAAAGCGCTGCAATTGTGGCGATGATGAACATAATGCCGCCCATAGTAGGCGTGCCCTGCTTTTTTTATGCCAACTCGGTCCGATATCCAAAATCGTCTGCCCAAATTTCAGCTTGTGCAGCCATGGCACCAGCACGATACCCAGCAGCGCCGATACCACAAAACCGAGCACAGCGCATAGTATGATTGCAACCGTTGTGTTCATTTGATTTTCCACCCCTCATAAATTGCTTCGATTAGCTCCTCGAACCGCATGCCGCGGCTCGCTTTGAAAAGCACGGCGTCACCCGGCTGGAGCGTGCGCAGCAGCTCTTCCAGCAGCCCATTTTTGTCAGCCGCATAAAAGCACTGTGCAATGCCCGCCTCGTTAGCTGCCTGCGCCATCCTGGCTGATTCGGGCCCACAGGCAAAAAGAAGCGCAACGCCCTCCTGCGCCGCAAATGCTCCAATTTGCGCGTGCGCCTGCCCGGAGAGCGAACCGAGCTCCAGCATATCGCCCAACACAGCGATGTGGCGCTTAGCATCCAGCATCCGAAGCGCCCGAATGGCCGCGCGCATGGAATCCGGGCTCGCATTATAGCAATCCTCCAGGATTGTCACGCCATTTGCCTGCCTGACGCGCTGGCGCATCCCCGCCGGCTCATATTCGCCCAGTGCTTGGGCGGCGGCCTGCGGCGCAATGCCCAGGATGAGCCCCGCCGTAAAGGCCGCGAGCGCATCATAGACAAAATGCATTCCCACCACAGGCATCTGGACGCTGACGCTGCCATAGCCATAGTTGATCGTGAAGGAGAGCTCGCGGTCACTCTGCGTGATTTTCTGCGCGCGGATGCGGCAGCGTTCCTCTTCGATTCCATAATAGAACACCGGCCGCCCTTTAATTTGCGCGCCTGCGAGCAGCGCATCGTCCCCATTTAGAATTAGCGGCGCGTATTCATCCATTCCGTCGAGCAGCTCCAGCTTCGCCTTGCGGATATTTTCTCGTGAGCCTAACTGCTCCATGTGGGAAACGCCTATGTTCGTGATGATCCCCACCGTCGGCGCGGCGGCGCGCGCCATGCGGGCGATTTCCCCGAAGCCGCTCATGCCCATTTCAAACACTGCCGCGCCGTAGCTTAGATCCAGGCCGAAGGCCGTCATAGGCATGCCGATCTCATTGTTAAGGTTCCCCTCGTTTTTTAAGGTTTTATATCGTTTTGAAAGGACGGCGGCCGTCATCTCTTTCGTCGTCGTTTTACCCACGCTGCCTGTCAAACCCACAACGGGGATTTGAAAAAACTGGCGGTAGTAGCCTGCCAGCCGAAGCAGTGCCTCACGCGTATTTGCCACTCGGACATACGGCCCGCGACAGTGGATGTCACGGTGCACCATCACGGCCGCAGCACCCTCCTCAAAGGCCTTCTCCACGAAATCATGCCCATCGAAGCGATCCCCCTTGATGGCGATGAACAGGCAGCCTTGCGAGATCTTCCGACTATCGATACAAACGCTTGTAACTTGCGCTTCCCCATGCGCTTCTCCCTTGCAGGCCAGCGCGATTTCCCCGATTTGAAGCGGCAGCATAGGCGTCTCCCCTCTCTGTTAAACCTCTTGTTTCAATTCTTTTAAAACCTGCGCTACAATCTCTCGCTCGTCATAGTGGATTTTCCCAGCTTTTAAAACCTGATAGGTTTCATGACCTTTCCCGGCGAGCAAGACGATATCGTCCTTTTGCGCCAAGCGCATGGCAAGGCGAATAGCCTTTGTTCGATCCGGCTCGACATGCACGGGGATGGGAGCTTCCCGCATTCCCTCCAGCACGTCCGCAATGATTTGTTCCGGTTCCTCGGAACGCGGGTTATCCGATGTAACAACCGCCACATCCGCAAGCCGCGCGACTACAGAGCCCATTTTGGGGCGTTTGGTTCGGTCGCGGTCGCCTCCGCAGCCAAATACGCAGAGAATCCGCCCGTGTGCGATCTCCCGCAGGGAGGAAAGAATATTCTCCAAGCCATCCGGCGAATGGGCATAATCGATAATGACGGTATAGTCCGTATTGGTAGGAACCACCTCGATGCGGCCCTTGACCCCTTTTTGCCGCGCGAAGGGCGCCCAACGCTTGTTGAAAGGGAACGCCCGCCTTCATGGCGCAGAGCAATGCGCCCATAGAATTATACACCGAAAAATGGCCGGGAATGCCAAGATGCACACGGCCGATCATACCGCTGCCCACCAATTCATATTCCACACAGTCCGGCAGATCGCGCACGTTTTTCGCCGTGAAGTCGGCGCCGTCCTGCCGGATAGAATAGGTGGTTACCACGCTTTTTGTGCCCTCTATCATAGCGGCGGCCGAGGAATCGTCAAAATTGATAACAGCTTGCTCTGCCTGCTCAAAGAGCTTGTGCTTTGCCGCCCGATAGTTTTCAAAGGTGCCGTGATAATCGAGATGATCCTGCGTCAGATTGGTAAATAGTGCGATATCAAAGCGCAGCCCCGCCACCCGCTGCTGTGCGAGCGCCTGGGAAGAAACCTCCATCACACAATGCGTACAGCCCGCCGTTACCATCTTTTGGAAGAGCTCGTTGAGCTCATAAGGGTCCGGTGTGGTGAGCTGGGCTGGGAACACCTCATCCCCCGCCATATTCTGCACAGTGCCGATGAGCCCTGTGCGATACCCCGCGGCATCCAAAATTTCTTTAATCAGGAAGGCCGAGGTTGTTTTGCCGTTTGTTCCTGTTATGCCAATCAAATGAAGCCGTTGAGCCGGATCGTGAAAAAGCGCTTCGCACATGAGTGAATAAGCGGCCCTCGTATCTGGCACGAGCACTTGGCAGGAAAGCCCCGTATCAGCCTGCGCAATCACTGCGGCAGCGCCGCTCTCAACTGCTTTCGCCGCCAGCGTATGGCCGTCAATGTGATTTCCTCGGATGCAGACAAACGCGCATCCAGGCTTTACCTTACGGGAATCATCAGTGATAAATGTGATCTCCGGGTCGAAATCCGGCAGTTCCGGAGTAACCCGCCGCAGCAATTCCGATAAACGCATTGCCGCACCTCCATTTCTGAATCGAATATAGTTTAGTATAACATAAAACTGCATGCTTTATGGTGCCGTTTTGCTTTTTCTCTGCGCATTTTCTGAAATGCACCTTCCTAGTGCATCATAAGCAGACGAGCACGCTGCACGCTCTGAATTGCAGTCTTAATCTCTGCGCATGGCGCAGTCTTAATCTGCGCATGGCGCAGTCTTAATCTCTGCGCATGGCGCAGTCTTAATCTCTGCGCATGGCGCAGTCTTAATCTCTGCGCATGGCGCAGTCTTAATCTCTGCGCATGGCGCAGTCTTAATCTCTGCGCATGGCGCAGTCTTAATCTGCGCATGGCGCAGTCTTAATCTTCTGCGCATGGCGCAGTCTTAATCTTCTGCGCATGGCGCAGTCTTAATCTCTGCGCATGGCGCAGTCTTAATCTCTGCGCATGGCGCAGTCTTAATCTCTGCGCATGGCGCAGTCTTAATCCTGCGCCAGGTCGTTAACGCCTACATTGGATTTAAAATAGATCGTCACTACGGTGCCTTCGTCAACCTGCGTGCCCGCTTCTACGCTTTGTTTATAGGAAACAGATTCCCCCATGGTCAAAGAGTTGCCGAATATCTTCGGATTCAGGCCGTATTCCAGCGCCTTTTGATTGGCTGCCGCCACGCTCAGATTATTGCTCAGATCCGGCACGGTCACCTTGCGCTTCTCAGAGGTTTTATCTGTGTATAGGACGACAACGCCGTTTTTGGGGATAAGCTGCCCTTCGGCGGGCATCTGGCTGACGACTGTTTTGCCTTCGCCGACCGTCCTGATGTTAAAGCCGCTGAGCGCTTCGCGCGCTTTGGCGACGGACAGCCCCTGTGACCGACGGCGTTTCCTCGCCGAGATCTGCCAGCTCTTTGGCGGTATATTGTGGGTCCACATTGAGATAGTTGAGCGTTGCCTCCGCCACCTCTGCCGCAACGGGCGTTGCGATCTGACCGCCGTTGATCTGGCCAACCGGCTCGTCGATTACGATCAGCATGGAAATCTTCGGATCGTTTGCCGGAGCGAAGCAGACGAAAGACGCGACATACTTGCCTTCCTTTTTACCGCCGCCTGCAAGCTTTTCGGACGTACCGGTTTTGCCCGCCAAGCGGAAGCCGGCCACATAGGCGTTTTTGCCGGTGCCTTCGGAGACGACATGCTCCATCATATCTGCAACCTTAGCCGCGCTCTTTTCTGAAATAACCTGACGCTTCACTGTGGGCTGTGTGGTGGAGATTGTGTTGCCCTCCTCGTCCAAAACGGAGGAAACAACATAAGGCTTCATCATCTTTCCGCCGTTGGCAATGGTGTTAACAGCTGTCAGCATCTGAATCGCCGTGGTCTCAAAGGTCTGGCCGAAGGAGGAGCTTGCAAGCTCCACGACGCCAAGCTGCTTGAGCGTATGATAAGAACGGCCTTCTACCGGCGCCGTTTCACTGGGCAGGTCGATGCCTGTTTTCTCCGTGAAGCCAAAAGCCTCAAAATACTTATAAAATTTCTCCGCGCCGAGGTGCTGGCCGACTGTGATAAAAAACGGGTTGCAGGAATTCATCAAGCCATGGGTGAAATCCTCCGTGCCATGGCCCGCGCGTTTGTGGCAGTGAATTTTTGTGCCCGCCACGTTGATCACGCCGTTGCAGGTGTAGGTAAAGTTTTCCGGGATCACGTTTTCTTCCACTGCCGCAGCAGCCGTGACAACCTTAAAAACAGATCCGGGCTCATAGGTATCCGTAATCGCGCGGTTGCGCCACTGCGTATACTGCGCGCTGGTAAGCTCCTGATATTTTTCCTCTGGGTTCGTAATCTTTTCGAGCTTCTCCGCCGTTTCCTTGTCTGCGATGGTGTGCGGCTCGTTTGGGTCAAAAATCCCCTTTTGTGGCCATGGCAAGGATGCCGCCGGTCTGCACATCCATCACAATCCCATAAGCGCTTTTCGCCTGGGCGTTCACACGCGCCTGATCGAGGCTTTTCTCCAAATAGTATTGGATGACTTCGTCAACCGTAAGCACGAGAGAGTTGCCTTGCTTGGCGTCATATGTTGTTTCATACGGCGTATCCATGCTATCCATGCCGGCGTTTTTCGCCGTCAGAATCCGCCCCGGCGTGCCGGAAAGCGTTTCGTTATATTTCGCCTCCAGCCCCCACCGGCCCACACCGTCCGCTCCAGTGAATCCCAAAACAGTGGAAGCAAGGTGTGAGTTTGGATAATAGCGCTTTACATCCGGGTCGATAAAAATAATTTCGGCATAATAGGCATCCTTTTGATCATCGGGCACATTCTTCTGATCAATTTTTTTGAGCGCATCATCGTGCTTGGAAATAAAATCGCTAACCGCATCCTTCATTTCCTTTTCTATCTGCTTTTTAACCGCCACATAGCCGTAATTTGATTTCTGCGCTTTTTTTAAGATGGTTTCCTTATCCATTTCAAGAATTTCGGCCAACCCCTCAGAAATCGCCTCCACGCACCTTGTCGTTCGGAATTTTGGAGGGATTGATGTAGACAAGCCAAACATTAGCGCTCTGGGCGAGCACTTTTTTATTCCGGTCGTAAATCAGGCCGCGCTGCGGCTGAATCTCTGTATCGCTGAGCTGCTGGCTTTCCGCCTTGCTCCGATATTCATCCGCCTGAATCAGCTGAATCCGCACCAGGCTTGCAACATCCATCCCGAAAACGCCGAAAAGCAGCGCCACCAATACGGCGACCGCGCGTTGCACCATATGGCGCGAAGGTCTTTTACTCATGAAAATCATCATCCTTTCAAACTATTCACATGGATGAACGTGCTTGTATCGAAACAGCGGTGGCCGCACCGCCGCCGCACGGAAAGCCTGTTTCCGCGCGGCGTCAGCCAGCTCACCGCATCAAATTCTGTCTGCAACGCTCCGGCCGCTCCGGCCGGAATCAGATGCCGCCTTATTCATAGGTATTGCCCTGCTAAAAGAGATATTCCAAAAAATCCTTGAATGCCGATCCGGCGGATGGCTTTTTCGCCTCTTGGTTCGCGCCGGCAGAGGATTGCGTTTTGGCGCTTCCGGCATCCTTATCTTGATGCGCCGCATTCCCAGTGTCAGAGGCATCATTCGACTGCCGGCTCTTGCCGTTGGCCAAAAGAACCTCGTTATCCTGCGGGATATTGATGCAGGCAACCGGCGCATCATTTTTCACCATACCCAGCTTTTCGCGGGCATAGGCTTCCACCTTATCAAGGGATAGCTTCGCGCTCAATTCCATATTTAGCCGGGTATTTTCGCTTTGAGCGATTGCCATCTGGTTTTCAAGCTGCCGATAGGCATGCGTCAACTCATCCTGACGAACCTCGCTGTAAAGCATCCCGCCCAAGAGGGAAATCAGGAGGCCGGAAACCAGGATGGTTTTTACCGTTCGGCGCAAGGAGTCGATATTTTCGCGCTGGCGCTGGAGCGCGTCTTTTCGCGGCTCGGGTACTTTGGTAAGCCTTCGGGGCGTTTTCTGCGGCCGGGCCGGGACACGTTGCGGCGCCGCCTGCGCGCGCTCAAAACGCGCAAAATCATACGCGCCGCCTGATGTACGCTGTGCCATGGTTCGGTCTCCTTTCTATATTAAAAATAAGATTTGACGTAGATCTTTTTAAATTTTACTCGCCAACTTTTTCCACCGCGCGGAGCTTGGCACTGCGGCTGCGCGGATTTTCCTCCAGCTCCTTTGCAGAAGGCCCCTTCACCTTAAATGGCAGCCGTGCGCGCGGTTTTCTGCCGCAAACGCAGACAGGGAAATCCGGCGGGCAAACGCATCCCTCGCACCAGGAGGCAAACCGCTGCTTGACCATCCGATCCTCCAGGGAGTGAAACGTGATGGCGGCAAGCCTGCCGCTCGGGTTGAGCAGGCCGAACATCACATCAAGCCCGGTTGACAGCATGTCCAGCTCGCCGTTAACTGCGATGCGCAGCGCCTGAAACGTTCGTCGGGCAGGATGCCCCCCTTCACGCCGCGCTGCGGCAGGGATCGAAGCTTTGACCAGCTCGGCGAGCGCGAGCGTTGTTTCCAACGGCTGCTGCGCACGGGTGCGCACAATATTGCGCGCAATGCTTCGGGCATAGCGCTCCTCTCCATATTCGCTCAAAATGCGCGAAAGGGAACGCTCGTCCAGCGTACGCAAAAGCTCCGCCGCCGTCGGCCCTCGCTGGGACATCCGCATATCGAGCGGTGCATCCGCATGGAAGGAAAATCCACGTTCCGGCGTATCTAGCTGGTGGGAGCTGACGCCCAGATCAACCAGAATGCCATCCACGCTAGAGATACCCAACCGGCTCAGCACCGTATCTAGACGGGCAAACTTTTCCTGCACAATGGTCACCTGCGGTAAAGAGCCAAGCCGCTCCCGCAAAACAGAAATTGCGTCGGGATCCTGATCGATGCAGATCAGCCGTCCGCCTGCCGAGAGCCGGGCCGCGATTTCAGCGGAGTGGCCGCCGCCGCCCGCCGTGCCATCCACATAAATACCGCCGAGCTTGATCTCCAACGCGTCAATTGCCTCGGTCAATAAAACAGGCTTGTGGGAGAATTCCATGGCGGAAAAAGCTCCTTTATCTTCATATCGTCTTTGCTTCGGAAAGCGGCATTACCGCTCCAGCACACTGCCAAAATCGTAGGAAACGCCAAAATCATCCTCACCCTCCGGCAGGTCGAGCTCACGTGTAAACTCCTCGTACCACGCATCCGGATTCCAAATTTCCACCTTGCGGCCCGCCCCGGAGATGATGCACGCCGACTCAAGCTTTGCATAGCGCTTGAAAATGGCCGGGATCGTGATACGGCCCTGCTTGTCCGCCTCAATATCAAATGCGCTGCTCATAGTGCGCCTTTGCACCTTGCGCATTTTCTCATCAAAAGAGATGCATTGATTCGCTCGGAGATTTCTTTCCAGACCTCGTCCGGATACAGCACCAGGGCAGGAACATGCGGAGCAAAGCAAAGGGTAAAGGAAGGGCCCAATTGTTCCCGAAATTTTGCAGGGATAAACAAACGGCTTTTGGCATCCAGCCCATGCTCAAAAAAGCCCTTGAATTCCGCAGGCTTTTTTTCTTCTATCTGCGCAAGCTGCATGGGTTCCGCCGGCGCCGCAGTGTCTACAGTGGCGTCAGCTGGAAATTCTGCCATCTCCATTACCCTCCCTGCAAATTATGATGTGGGCTTTGGCTCCACTTTGCTCTTTTTTGCTCCACTTTAGTGTTATTATACTAACTGCCTCTAAAAAATGCAAGCGTTCAAATGAAAAAATATGCTTTATTGCAAAATAGCACTTATTTTTTAATACTCTTGTAGGGTCAAAAAAAAGAGGCACAAGATGTAGTGCCTCCCAATTAATATTACGATTAAACCTGCTTACGATTCTTTAAATAGCGATAGAAAAACCGCAGGCGCTGTGATGCCTGCGGTTTTTAAGATGATTTACAATTCCGTCGCAGAGGAAGTTTCCGCTCTCCCGACCCGGTGGATTTCATAGCAGTTCCCGATTTGTCCCGGGTAAGTCTCCAAAATAGCGCCATCATAGACCACCTTTACGCGGTCGCCATCCCGAAGCTCCTCAAACGGGATGGAATTCTTGTGCTCATCAAATAGTTTTGCCTCAGCAGCCGGCACATAAATCCGGTTGCTCGAATGCCGTTCAAAGCTCCCCTCCTCCGGCTCCACAAGGATCTCGTTTTTTATGCATTGCACAATGACAGCATACATTTCCCGGCGGACAACTCGCAGATCGGTGCACGCCTGTAAAAACAGCGCCTCCAAAGCGAGCACCATGCAGCAAGCACCAACCCTCCGGCCTATTTTCCATCGATCGCGTTGCATTGCAGCCACCCCTTTTCTGATTGCCCATCCGGTAGGATAATAGAGGCTTTTTTCACCGACCAGTGTTGCAGCGATGTTCCGCTAGTGGGCCATGCGCAGCCGACGTTTCCTGAACGCCCTGAACTACAGCAACGGACAGGCTGGAGGCCCTTTTTAGCGCATTGCGCCTACCTCGGACCCCAGCATGATATCTCCTGTATGCAGCAACTCGATCTGCACGCCCAGCGTTTGCTTAAGCGCACAATAGGCTTCCTCACCGGTGCAGTGGCCCGTTACAAATTGAGTTGGATAAGCCGCCAACCGCTGCGCGATTCGTTCCAGCACCGCGTAATCCTCGCATTTCCCCCGTTCGCGGGCTGGTCAAATGCATTCCAGTCACCGCCACATCCGGCGCTCTGTGGAAAAGCGTGCAATAACGCTCCATGATATTGACGATCCCACGGTGTGCACAGCCAGAAAAAAGGATATTCTTGTCACCGTCCGCCACGGCCAAATACTGCTCATGGCGAAAATCATCCGGAACTAGCCCTTGCCCTTCCTGTTTCATCAGGTTGGCATTGGTCTGTGGCCAAAAGATGCGCTGCGACACGCTGGAAAATAGAAAAAGCTCCTCGTCAATCCGCATATCACCGGAAACACGCACAATTTGCGGATGCGTGTGCAGCGCCGGATCCAGCCCGATTTCGTGCAGAGTTCCCCTTGATACGGAATAGTGGCCTTCGAAGGCACTTTCCTGCACATACACCTTTGCCTTATTGTTCACGGAGAGAAACTCCCGCAGCCCTCCGCCATGGTCGTTGTGCCCATGGGATAGGATCACGGTATCCACCTGCGTCAGGTCAATCCGGAGCGCCCGCGCATTTTTCAAAAAGCCCCCGCTCGCGCCCAAATCAAAAAGCGCTTTATGGAGCGCCGTTTCCAGGTAAAAACTCAGGCCGTGTTCACACACTAGCTCCGTGTTGCTCCCACTCGTATCCTCGATCAATGTTTGAATTCGCACGGCTTCCACCCCTTCAGCGCAGTTGATCCCTGCGCAGTTGAATCTCCGCTCTTCCATATTGCGCACAGAGGAAGCCTTTCCCCCGCGGCAAAATCTCTTTTTGCAGCAGTTTGCCACAGAGCGTATAAAGATCCTGCACCACCTCAATGGTGACGGGGTTGTAATAGCTCTCCCCCCGTTCGCCGGCGCCATGCTCCTGATTGAGGTGCCCGCCATACATCCGGTAATCCGAAACCGGCTCCAACGCCTTAAGCAGGTGTGCAAGGCTCTCCCGGTAATCGGAGAGCTTCAGGCAGCCAGGCAGCGCCATCAAAACGAACATGCCGCTGCCCACCGCGTCGCCTGTAAAAACACAGCGGTGCTTGTGATCCACATACAGCACCGAACCGGGCGTGTGGCCCGGCGCTTCGATCACTTCAATTACATTACCGCCTAAGTCAATTCTGGTGTGGCCGGTCACTGGCACATAGGTTTCCACCGGGAACTTTTTCTTCGGCAATTTCCGCATGCCGACCAACACATCCGTTGCAAGCTTAAGCGGGCCTTTCCACGCCTGAATATCCGCTTTTCCAAGGCAGACGGTCTGAAATTCATCCGCATGGTACATGTGATCAGGGTGCGCATGTGTCAGGGCGAGCACGAGCGGCCTCTCTGTCAGCGTGCTCAGCACGGGCGCAAGCGGCCGAGCCTCCATGCCCGTATCGATTACCAAGGCGCGTTTCTCTCCCTCAATGAGATAAAA
>VOFD01001522.1_pt1 | contig 43185 bp, 73 predicted proteins | sample 5384101 | NCBI WGS metagenome assembly VOFD01 (sample SAMN12384723, study PRJNA508395) | human gut metagenome | isolation source: healthy gut C | host: Homo sapiens
TAGCGCCGAATGATGAGTTGTCACGGATTACTTCTTTAAGAGATGTTGCAATATATTTTGCTGCTGAACCATAGCCAGGGCAATGGTCAGTTATAGGAAGGTCATTGTCTACAGTCTTAGGTACTCCTACAAATCTCTGGCTCTTTCCATGAGCTGCAGCATAATCAGAAAGCATCTTTACAGTATCCATTGAATCATTACCGCCGCAATAGAAAAAGATACTGATATCATGCTTTTTCCATAACTTCAAAAAAATCTTCTCATACACTTCTTCGTTGCCTTCAATCTTAGGCATTTTAAAACGACATGAACCAAGAAATGCTGATGGAGTTCTCTTTAACATCTCAACACCTGCAGGCGCTGCAAGATAATCATCAAGGTCACAAATCTGATCTTCAAGAAATCCTTCAATTCCATGAACCATTCCATATACTTTGTCAATGCCAAGCTTCTTAGCCTGTGAATAAACACCTGCAACAGAAGAATTAATAACGGCTGTTGGTCCGCCAGACTGTCCAACAACAATGTTCTTACCCATTTTCATTACCTCCGAAATATAATAAATTATAATTTTGTTTTACGGTTCTGTATTATAACAGAATAAATAGCGTATTTCAACCTGATTTATACTTTTCTGCTAAAAAGTCCCGCAAATAGCACAAAAACCTCCATGAAACCCAGAATGTTTCATGGAGGCTGTTAAGATTTGCTGTCATAAATCAGAAATATTTCCTGTTGCCCCATAGATTACTCTTTTTTTAAGTCAAGATATTCAGTATAAGCCTTTTTCAAGAATCTGCTTCTCATTAATAAACTTCAGCAGATGATACGCTTCGTGATACTTATAATATCCGGAATCAACGAAATATTCCTCGCGTTGTGGTTTGCTGTAATAACTGTCTGCCATCATAAGATACCAGTGGACGTTTTTTAAAAACAGTGTCATTCTGTGCACTGAATGAATACTGACTTTTACCTACGTACTTAATTATCTGTGCGTCTGCGCCGGATTCTTCGTTCACTTCGCGAAGTGCCGTCTCTTTATATTCCTCTCCTTCTTCTACAGTTCCTTTCGGCAGAACCCAGCCTTTATACTTGTTCCTGTAATTCTTGTATAACAGTAGGATTTTGCCCCGGAAAATAACCACGCCACCACAGCTTGTTGCTTCAATCATTGCAATTCCTCCTGTAAGTAACTTATAAGTGGTGTGACTATATATACAAAACTTGTGTTAAATTATATCATACATACATGTTATATTTCAATAGTATGCATCAAATAATTTTCCGGCAATAGGAACGGCGTAATCGCTTCCTGTACCTGCACCCTCAACAATAATACTTACCGCTACTTTTTTTTCCGTCTTTTCAGCATATCCTATAAACCATGCGTGGGATTTGCCGGAAGAGTCATATTCTGCAGTACCCGTTTTTCCGTATACATTATAAGATTTTCCTGACAAAGAAGCAGCTGTTCCGGAGGTTACAACTCATTCATAAATTCATTTTCTTCCTGACTTATTACCTGCGTTTTCTTTGCATAAGAAAAATCTCTTACTGTATTACCGCTGTCATTAACCATTTTATCCGCAATATAAGGAGCTACGATATATCCTCCGTTTGCAAACGAAGAAATTATAAGCAGACTGTGAAGAGGCGTTATTAACGTTCTTCCCTGTCCCATACATGTCTGCATTATTTCTCCTTTGGAATCCTTTTTCTTTTAATGCAAAACTGCTCTGCTTGTACTGAAAACTCAAACGGAAGCTCAGTATTAAAAAAGAAGACTTCTGCATGTATCCCTGAAAGATTTTATATCCAGTGAAAGTCCTATATCAGCAAATGCACTGTTGCATGAATTGGCAAACGCCTGCTTAATATCCTGCATCCCGTGCGCGTTAAGAAGCGGAGAATTATCTTCGTCCATATTAAGCTTAGTCCAGTCTTATTATTGTATTGTGTTTATAATCCGTTTTGAAACCATTGCAAGAATTATGCTATATTCAGGCCCGCTATTACTGCGCCTTTTGCTTCCCAAGCGCCTGATAAGCAATATTTCTGCATAATATTAACATCAGGTTGTAACAAGACTGTCACCAGGTTTTTTTTGCCTTCAAGCTCCTCAACAGCTTTAGTTATGACGGAATGAATTTTGTAACGCCGCCTAACATAAAGAAGGATCGAATATGAATTCTATTCCAAGACCAAGCGCCGTAAATTTAAAAATATATTATTAATCTTCATTGAAATGTTACAATCATAATAAAACAACTTATGTATACCATAAGAAGGCACAAAGCAAAAAATTCCTCCCAGCTCCTCGCATATCGCCGCAAATATGAAATCACTTTCAACAACAGGGATTTTTTCCGGTATTCCCTTCCAAGACCAAGCCCGAAAAGACCGCCTGACGCTATTGCAAACATTGACTGCGTTATCTGATAAACCGCCTGTATCAATCCAAAAGCAGATAAAGATAATTACCGGTTACTGATACCAAAAGGAAAAAGATAAGTTATGAAAAATATTAACGCTCCCCAAATCCTTTTCGGTAATCAGTATCATTACATGCGGCAGCTACTGCCGTTACAATTAATATTGGCAGTATTCTTTTTTTGGTAGAGCGCCGCTGCAAAAATACGTATAATAATCTTTACAAATTCAGACGGCTGAAAAGCTACTCTGATATTACTATCCAGTTTTTAGCCCCATGTATTTCTTTTGCAAATACGAACGTCACAAGCAAAAGTAATATTCCTATAATTCCATACTGCCACCGTTTATCAAAGAACGGAAATTTTTAATTATAAAGGCACAAGGATACATATCGCAAGTCCCAGTGTAACTATAGATTGCCTTTTTACCGTATATTCGATTTTAATGCGCTCAATATCATAATGCATAATTTCAGTATATCCATAATACTTATGCCAGATAACATAATAAGCATTGCCGTATGAATCATACAGTTTTTTCGTATCATCATATTTTATTACCGTTATCATTGCAGAAGCTCTTTTATATATTGCAGTATCAGCATCAAATTCCATATTGACTATCTCTGCTTCCGTCATTTCAACAGACGACGCGCACATACTGACTCGAGCGATAAAAGCGCATTTTGGGCATATGAGTTTCTTACATATAAATTATCTGCCGAACGTATATCAAAGTTAAATTCCCTTTTATACTGATAAAGGAAAGCAAGCTCTGAAAGTGTGCATACTACAAATCCTTTAAAGCATCCATATTCTGACAATATTCCAATATCATAATTATTTTTAAATATCTTTCACCGTCCGTCCTGAATATTCTTGGCATAACAAGGTATACAGGCTTTTTTGCAAGAGAAATAAGACTTCTTACATCATCAAACTGCATATCTTCAATGTGTATATAAATCTCGTCTGTCAGACCGGATTCATTTACCGCATAATACTGTTCTTTTGTCCTTACCTCCGCTATAACGGTTTTTTTTATTGTCCTGCACATCTTTAACAGGAGTATGCGTCATTTTTTCAGATTCTTCCGGTAAAGTTCTATGGTAAGGCTTTGTAATATATGAATAAAGCTTACAAAGCGCATCTCTTCGCATGGATTTTAACATTCCTGCCGGTATAAAAATATTACTGTCTATATCTGCTTTAAGTTCATCCCATACAAATAGTGTATCTGCAGAAACTTTAATCTTATTATATATATCATCCACGACTGTCGGGCGGTTTAAAGCTTTGCTTATAATATCTCCATATACTACAATCTGTTTGTGGTAATCTTTGTCAGCCACGCGCTTAAAACTGCCTTGTGTCCTTCTTTTTTGCATAAAACTCTCCGCTTATACCGCATAATGGAAGTGTTGTTTTATATTTATCAAGAAGCATTTTAATAAGATATTCGTTGCGTACTCTTATAACATCACAATTATTTTTAATTTTTTACGGTTATATCCGGTATTAATTATAAGACTGCTTCCTTCTGCCAAATGTTCCTTAACCGTATGCTCATGGAGCACATTACAGTTTTTATCTCTTATTTCCAATATGTCCTGAGGATAACACCTTGCCGAAAATGTAAGTTCTGCTTTTCCTCTTTCAGGCATATTCTGGCAACTTTACCAACTTTAAGTCCAAGATGGTTAGGTCTGTCTGAAGAAAGCATATTCTCTCTTTTTTGCTTCTCCGGTAAGATAACCGCATGTAAATCCGCCTCGGTTATAAATATCCTTAAGCATCTCTATATCTCTATTAAGTTCATCCGATTCTGCGATTTTTTTCTTATACCCGCTGTCGCCTAACTCATAATACATGTCCACATATTTTCTGTACAAATGAGTCGTAAGTGCAACATACTCAGGCTTTTTTTTCATTCTGCCTTCTATCTTAAATGAATCTACGGAAAGATTAATAAGCTCAGGTATATGATTAAGTGTGCATAAGTCCTTAAGGCTTAAATAATACGCAGATTTTCCGCTTTCCATCCGGTACATTTTCCTGCAAGGCTGTGCGCACGCTCCTTTATTGCCGCTTCTTCCGCCTATAAGACTGCTCATAAGGCACTGGCCCGAACACGAAAAGCAAAGTGCGCCCTGAACAAATATTTCAATCTCCATATCCGTATGTTCACGCATCTGTCTAAGCTCAGCAAAACTTAATTCACGCGCAGGAACAACACGTGTAACACCATAAGGCTTAAGGAGATTCGCACCTTTAGCCTGCATAATATTCATCTGTGTACTTGCATGTATGGGCAAATCAGGGAATTCATTATGAATAAAACTCATAACACCGAGGTCCTGAACTATGACGGCATCTGCACCTGCCTCATATATAAGCTTCATATATCTGTAGAAATCTTTGAAATCATTCTGAGTAAACACAGTATTAACTGTGATGTATATTTTTTATTATAAAAATGAACGTCGTCAATAACCGAAACCAAAGCCATATCGTCCGGATTATCAGCGAATGCCCTTGCTCCGTATTTTTTTCCACTGACATAGACAGCATCACATCCCGCATTAATTGCAGCATGTATACTGTCTATACTTCCGCCAGGTGATAATATTTCAGGTTTTTCATATATACTTACCTATTTCTTGTGCCTCTTTTTCAAAACTTTAAGCTCTGCCTCAAGGTCAGCATGCGCTTTTTTCAGGTTATCAAGCTCCTCTGTAGTAACGGCAAGGTCATGCTTTAATTTAAAGTTAAGTGAATTAGCTTCTTCAAGCTCCTCTTTCACTTCAGAAAGTCTGTTTTCTGCGTTAAAATAATCATCCGCAATATTAATTTCAGTAAGTACAACTCTTGTATCGTTACTTATAAGTGTAGACGCAGCTCCTTTATTAATCTCATCTCTTTTCCTGTTAATATAAGTAGCTATCTTTTGCAGATAATCATCACTTTCATATCCGCATATTGTATATTTTTCCCCGCCTATAAGAACTTCTACTTCATTTTTTTGTTTTCATTATGACCTCCTGTTATCAATACCAAAATGCCTGTATCCGAGTTCCGTAACAATACGTCCTCTTGGTGTTCTTGCAATAAATCCGTTCTGTATCAGATACGGTTCATAAACATCTTCAATAGTTCCTGAATCTTCTCCTATGGCTGCTGCAAGCGTGTCCAAGACCTACAGGTCCTCCTCCAAACTTTTCTATCATCTGTGTAAGAATGTTACGGTCTGTATTATCAAGGCCAAGCTTGTCTACTTCAAGTAAATCAAGCGCTGCCATAGCTACCTCTCCTGTAATAATACCATCATATCTGACCTGTGCGAAGTCCCTTACTCTTTTTAACAGCCTGTTGGCAATACGTGGAGTTCCTCTTGAACGTCTTGCTATTTCAAGCGAACCTTCTTCATCTATATCAACTGAAAGAACCCTTGCTGAACGTTTTATTATACTTACAAGCTCAGGAACACTGTAAAACTCAAGCCTGTGAATAACACCAAATCTGTCCCTTAACGGCGCTGTCATCATTCCCGCTCTTGTTGTTGCTCCTACAAGCGTGAATTTTGGAAGGTCAAGCCTTATGGATTTTGCTGTTGCGCCTTTTCCGATCATGATATCAATCGCAAAATCCTCCATTGCAGGATACATAACTTCTTCAACCTGTCTGTTAAGCCTGTGTATCTCGTCAACAAATAAAAAGGTCTCCGTCCTGAAGATTATTAAGTATTGCCGCCATGTCGCCCGGCTTTTCAATTGCGGGACCTGATGTTATCTTAAGGTTGACGTCCATTTCATTGGCTATAATCTCTGCAAGCGTTGTTTTTCCAAGTCCCGGAGGGCCGTAAAACAGCACATGGTCCAATGGTTCATTACGCTTTTTGCCGCTTCAATATATACTTTCAGAGTTTCTTTTGCTTTTTCCTGCCCTATATATTCACTTAAAAGCTTTGGCCTTAAGCTATTCTCAATTCTATGGTCTTCCTCTATGTATTCTGTAGAAATAATTCTTTTTTCCATATATCCTCCGGACTGTTACATGTATTTAAGCGCTGCCTTAAGTATATCGGAATCTGTCATGTCATCAGTAACAGCAGCCTTATTTACCGCGCTTACTGCATCGCTGTGTGAATAACCAAGCGAAACAAGCGCCATTACCGCGTCATTTTTTGAAGAATCCGGCAATGCCGCATTACCTTTATCCATGCGATAATACTGCATTGTATCATCAACCTTATCTTTAAGTTCAAGTATAAGCTTTCCTGCTGTTTTTTCCCGATTCCGGGAGCCTTTGCAATAACTGCAATATCGTCGGAAAGCACAGCATACGTTATGTCATCCGGTGTAAGTATGGAAAGAATTCCTAAAGCTACTTTAGGTCCGATGCCACTTACAGTAACAAGTTTTTTGAACATATCAAGCTCGTCCTTTTCATAAAATCCATATAATTTTACAGCATCTTCTCTTACACTCATATAAGTATGTATCATTACGGTGCTTCCAAGGTGAGGAAGCCTTCCTGAAACTGAGAGCGGAACCATAATCTGATATCCAACTCCTCCGCAGCTAATAACTATAGTATCTCCGTCATTATATTCAAGAATACCATTAACAAATGCTATCATAACATTCTCCTATCATCTATACCAGTGTTGAAAACATATTAAATACAGGCTGTAAAAGCTTGTCCTTTAAAGGTCGCTTAAGCCATGCGTCATAAGATATTTCTTCCGATATATCAAATGTTGCAATGAAATCCTTATATATATCGGCCATTATATCATTTTCAGTAATCCATACCGCATTTTCAAAATGGAGATAAAAGCTTCTGTAATCCATATTGACCGTACCTACCATTGCACAGTTATCACTTAATATAACTTTGGAATGGATAAATCGGCGTATATTCATATATCTTTACTCCGCCTTTAAGAAGCTGACCGTAATTGTATCTTGTAATCATATATACCTTTTTCTTATCAGGAATCTTAGGCGTTATTATACGCACATCCACTTCACGTCTTACAGCTTCAATAAGAATCTGTCTCATATGTTCTTCAAGTATAAGATACGGCGTCATAATATATACATATTTTTTAGCAGAATTAATTATCTGCTTATATGTGCTTTCAATTATATATTCTTCATTTCTATATGGGCCGTCAGATATAGCATGCATGTAGCAGTTATTTTTTTTCAAATACCGAGGAAGGTCTGTATTTGTTATAAGCAATATCCTCATTTGGACGGCACATGCTCCATATCTGAAGAAATGTAATGGTAAGACCCCATACTCCGTCTCCCTCTATACGTATACCACAGTCCTTCCATACGCCAAATCTTTCAATAAGGTTGGCATACTCATCTGCAATATTAAATCCGCCTGTATAACCTATATTACCGTCCACAACAACTATCTTCTGATGCGTTCTGTAATTCATTATAAGTTTATCAGTATAACGGTGTATCGGATTAAACAGTATTGTCTTTATACCTTCATTGTTAAGCCTGTCGGAAAAATGCTTATCTGTTCTTATCATACCGCCAAAATCATCATAAATGAAAACTACTTCAACGCCTTCTTCTACTTTCTTTAACAAAACTTCGTGAAGCATATCCCATAATGCACCCTCGGCAACTATAAAGAAATTAATTAATATAAACTTCTTTGCCTCTAAAATATCACGGAAAATATCTTCAAATACATCTTCCCCCATCTTAAAGCTCTTTAAATATTTGGATATGCCGGAAACCTCAGGATGTGTTTCATAAAATCTTTTCACATTCGGCGTCAAAGCTTATATACGGATAAGTTTTGATATCTGTCCTTCTTTTTTAATCATTCTTGTCTGTGTATTGCCCCTGCCCCACAGATAATACATTATATGTCTGATATAGGAGCAAAAAGCGCTATAGCCATCCACGCCACTTTAAATGATGCATTTTTATTAGCATTAGTAAGTCCGAGCGCAACAAAAAGCTTAATAATTCAAGTACAAAATAAAATAACGTAGTGTACTGCCTTAACATTGCAGGCAGGATAAAATTATAAGCATCTGTAACAATATCAGGATTCCAATAACAACAGCACGCAAAAAAAACCGCTGAAATTATTCTTTTACTCTTCCTTTTTATGTTAGTCATCGACGCTTCTTTAATATCTCGTTCCTGCTGCTTTTTTAATTCTGTAAAAATGTATATTACGCTTTTTGATATTTGTAAATTATTCTGATTTTTCTTTTATTAATGCCCAAATTATCACCACTTACAAAAATATAAAAAGATTATAGCACAAAAAAAATACATATTGCTACTATAAAGAAATCCGCTATATCTTTTTAAGGACAACCTTTTTTTTTTTTTAAAGCTTTATAATAAAATCTGTATTTTTCTTTCGGAACCCATATAACAGCATTTTTTCTTAAATGACTTTATTGCTTTTTTGTGAATCGTTTATCATTTTACATCTGCCGTCTTTAGTGCCATGTATTTTGGAATCTTATTGGTATCCCGGTTTGAACTGCCAAGCTGGTTCAGCGGTTGGCAATTTTACAGGCTCTGCTGTAGGTTCAGCTGTTGGTAATTTTGTAGGCTCTGATGTTGGCTCATTATAAGGTGTTGACGCGGCATGCTTGTGTAGGTATGTCCGTAGGGCGCCGCAGTAGTGTGGCCGCGCGGTTACCGAAGACTTAATTATATAATGCGCCGCCCTTCCAATTGAACTCACCGAAAAAGTTTCACATCATTTGTCATATCCATATTATCCGAAATCCCATTTGCATGCGCAAAATACGGATGTGCGTATAATGAATATGAAACCGGTACGTCGTAAGTTTTGAGCCATATGGAAGCCTTACATTAATAACAAACGGATAATCCTGTGTTCTTTTTCCCTAACCTCATCATTAATAAAATATGTATAAGACGGATTCCAGTATTCGTCATAATCTGTCTGAGTACGTGTGTTAAATGATATTCCGCTGACAGTTAATTCCTTAAGAGTCGGCAGTCCTGCATATGCCGCTGCAATATCATTCCTCCTTGTAAGCGAATAACATAACGACAATTTATCATTATCAGATAAAGTAATATAATCCATTCCATAATTATCACAATCATCATCGTTATAACCTTTTAACATCCACCCCTGACATATAATAGTCTTCTATATGCCCCAGACCGTTAATTGATGAAATATAACCATCAGACATCACATACCTATATTATTAAATGAAAGTGATTTTTTAATAGCATCTGACGCATCTACAGCCCAGACTTTACAGGAAATAATAACGCCGTTTTCTGACGCCTGCAAAGGCCTGCTTTTGCGGTATAATCAAGCGCTTTACTGGTTACTTCCTTCTGATTTTCCATAGTATCAACAGTACCGGTATACCTGAAATTATATCTTATCAGTATCAGCAGCGCTATTCTAACAGCTTCTCATATATAGGGATATGCATTACATACAATATCATATCGTTCGGCTTTTTGTACATTATCTAAGGTTATGGTCCTGATATATCATCTACAGGCAGCATATTAATATATTCTAATTATTATCCTGTACATCAACGGAATGATAACAATTATTAATTGCACATTCATTATTAAAGCCGATAATCATACCGGAATCTGCTCCGGTAATCATACTCCGTTATAACAGTCTGACACACTGCACCGGACAGCGCAGTCTGATATATACCTGAATATATACCTACATTTTGGCTCAAGACTGCTCATTCCATCCCATGAGCCTGCACCCGCTTTCTGTAATGTTATTAATAATCTGCCTTCTTTTTAAAGCCTCGCCGGACACCTTGCCCTGTGCAAAACAATATCCCGGCGTATATATTTCGTAAGTATATTCTTCACCGTCAAGCGTTGCAAATGAGCCGTCTGTAACGTATGATAAATTACTGATTCCTTCATTACTGTCTGCATCTTTTACCGTAACACCTATATTATTAAATACAGTTTCCGAAAGTGACAGACTGATATCAGGAAGCTTTCCGAAATACCTCCCTTGGAAAGTGCAGTAAATTGAGGTGTTTTTCCTTTTCATGAGTAGCTCCTGTGAAGACCATATTCTGAGCCAAATCCATTTTCGTATATATTACCGGAAAGCTTATATGTGTCGCCTGTAAAATATTTTGGTATAGTTACATTAACTGTCTGTGCTGATACAGTATTAGCAAAAGATACTGGTTTGATTTACCCTGAACTCATTTCCATACGAATCTGTAATATTAATTGTTCCTGACATATTGTATATGCCCGCAAGCTTATTTGCCGGTATATATATTCCTTTTTACATGAGGCATTCAAAAGCATTTCTTTCGCCAAAGGTAATCTGTACGTTACATCCGGCTTTAAGCTCATTTTTACTTATAACGTTACCCTGCGAGTTGTGTACGCATTATTTACTGCGGTTTTTTTGCACGGATTACCTGATATACCGAATGTCCGCCTTTTGTTAATTTAATAATATTACTTCCATGTGTTAATTCAGTAACCGTTACGGAACCGTCGTTATTATATGTGACTCCTGATGTGCTGTAACCTTTATAAGAGAGTCTCCCATATGTATAATACGGACGTAGTACGGAAACCGTAACATCACTTTCCGAGTAAATGTATAAGAAGCTCCGTTTTTTCTTCATCTGTAATATAAAACATCAAGCTCAGCATCAATGTTATCAATGACATTTTAAGGCAGCTGTATTAAGGCCTTTATTTATCGTCATTCCGGTATCAATATCCGTACTCTCTCCCACATTTACAACAAGAACCCCTGTATTCTCAGGCCAGATTGCACTAAAGAAAAGAACCTCCGAAGCTCTGGGACGCAGCATTAGTCATTGCATCATATGTAACAAGTATTATTGCAGTGCCTTTTCCTACTGCTTTTATATCAGCTGCCGCGCTGTTATTACCTGGAACTACTGTTACAACATCATTACTTATATTGCCAAATTCGTCAATTACCGTATAATGAAAAAATCCGGCTCTGCTATCTTTTGCATTAGATATGCCTTCTATAGCCTGCCAGTTACGATAGCATTCAAGCCTTTGCAGAATCATTTTCAGCAATATTTAAAAATCCTCTTGAATTGACGTTCATATATATCTGCAACGTCATACTTATTTTCTGTCAGGTCATCAATAACCGTATCAGGGTTATGCAAATCATCATTATATAAGGTCTTCATCTGTAACGGTAAATGAACTGTCCTCTTTTACCGAAACCCACCCAGTATGTAACAGCGCCCTCCATTGATACTTTATAATAATATGTTGTTCCGTTCGCATATATATATGTATATGTATCCGTACCTTCGCTTTCATCAGTTACAGGCGATGCTGCAGGATTAAGTACGCTGTATGAAAATGAATTGGTCAGTTTACCTGTAAGCTCAGCGCCCTTTGGAACAGTAATCGTAACAGTTCTCTTAAGCTGCGCTGCAATATTAAATCCAAAGGAGCGGTTTGCCGTAATGGTTGCAGAAGCAGTATTAGAAAGATAATTACCTGCTTTATCACCTAATGGTGTAACTGTTACGGATAGATCCTCTCGAAAGGCAGAGCGCCTGAAGACCTGTCTGAATTTTTTGCGCCTGCATTCCAAGCGATGCGCCTTAAATCTCCATTGATGTCGATTATTGTATGCGAAATTTCGTAGTCAGTTCCTTCATATCCAGCCTGAATTTGTGCAGTATATGTTAGTTGCCGTATATACTGTAAATGTCTGGGATGGTTCTTTGCTTACTGCAATATCCAATGTTCCGTTTACTGTCTCGCCGTCTGCGGCATACCCTGTAAGAGTATATGTATCCGGCTTAAGCTTAAGATTGTATACGTATCCTTGCGGTTCTCCCACACTGATGTTATTGCCTGAGGCATCTTCAAGAGTCATTGTTTTAGATGTGGCATTCATCTTAATCTCAACATCAACATATCCATTATTTAAAAGAGCGTTTATTCTTGATATTGCTGAATTAATGTCATTATCAGATGACGACGGCTCTGACATTACAGTCATAATTTCATTATAAGCTCCTGCATCTGATTTAATAAGCTCATAATTATCCGCAAAAAAAGTGTATACAGAACACTTCTTGTCGCTATTTGTAAAATATGCAGGGATACCTTCTGATTCATCTAAATTGTCTATTCCAATATCAGAACCATAATCAAACATACTATACTGCCATCTTATTACATTAGTATGGTCATTATCCATATTATCTGAAAGCACACAGCTTCCCGCACCTGAATTAATAAATTGGTTATCTACTGAAACCATCCATCCTGATGTATCCGTATAATCAAATTCAGAAAGGTCTGCACCTGTTTTTTCAGAGAGAACAGGCTCACTATTGTGAATAGATTTGTAAGTTGTTCTTAATAGAAGCAGGTATATTGATGCAGCCATTATCTATATCTGCAATACTTGAAAGATAAAAATCATTTTTTGTGTAATTACTGCCTAATGCAGGGTCTGTTTTAAGACCTGACTTTGCAAAAAAGCATATGTAGCCTGTGAAACAGTAAGGTTATCAATATCTATCTGTACTCCGATATTGTCCCATTCTGATTTTATTTCTTCATAAGATAATTTCATTGGCGGTATGTAAAAAGCCCTGACCTAACGTAAGTCCCTCTAAAGAAAGAACTACATACCTGTCTGCATATGAAGCTTCTTTAGCATATGAGCTCTGCGGCAGTACAGATATTGTAATTAATACCGCCATCACAAGAGCAATGCATCTTCTGGTTAAATGTTTCATAATCCAATTACATCTCCTTTTTTGTTATATAGAATATTTGATTTTTACACGATTTAATTTTTTAATCATGCCCTTCTGCATCAAAGCCAGAAAAATTATCGTGGAAATACCATGAATTACATTTACAGGAAATCCGCTTATATATGCGGCAGTAAATAAACCGGTATTAACGTCATTTGAATACATTAATACGGACGCCGTATCCATAATTCCCCCGTATATTACAACGGCGCATAAAAAACCATATATACATACAGGTATTTTCATTTTATCCGCATTATATTTTTTACTGAAAATGAGACCTGATATAAGTCCGACAGTTCCCATTGCAAACATCTGCCAAGGAGTCCAGGGACCCTGTCCAAATATAAAATTTGACATAAATGCCGATGCAGTACCGACAATAAATCCACATTCCCAGCCAAGTCCTATTCCGCTTATTATTACAACTGCAAGCATCGGTTTAAAAAACGGAATCATGTAAAATACTGTACGCGATATAACGGCAATCGTAACAAGCGCCGCAATGACAACAAGTTTTCTCGCCTGTGGTTTTTTCCTCTCAAACGTACATATAAGCGGAATCATTGACAATGCTATTATAATTATTGAAATCAGGTAATAGTGTCTGCCATTAAACAATGTGATATCACATCCTCTGTCGTTATTGCTAAAGGAAAGTAATCTCTTGCAATCCTGTTAGCTGCTGTCGTTAAAAATATGTTTCCGGCAAAAAATCTCTTGTCCCACATGCTGCTTTAATATTCCCGTCAAAAAACAGAGCGCATATATCCGCATATTCTGCACAGAATTCTACATCATGCGAAACCATAAGTATTGTAATACCTCTTTTTAAAAGCTCTTTAAAAAATACATGCAAGCTTCTTTTTTATAATATCCGTCATAGCCCTTAGTCGGTTCGTCAAGTATAAGTATCTCAGGCTCAGGTATTAATACCTTGCATAAGGCGCACCTTTGTTTTTCTCCTCCGCTCAAATCATATGGATGCATATTTAAAAGATGTTCTATATCCATAAGCTTTGTAAGCTCTTTTACACGTTCCGAAGATACGCCGTACAGCTTTGCATGCGAATTCAAATCTTCTAAAACATTATCTTTAATAAACATTGTTTCAGGATTCTGTACAAGCACTCCGAGAACGTGGCCATATAAAGCATTTTCATCCCATTTTTTTATATTTTTTCCTTTTATGCGTACACTTCCGCTATGTGGTTTGCCTGCTCCGGTTAGAACGGACAAAAGTGTTGTTTTTCCGACTCCGTTACCGCCGAGAATACATGTAAGAGTGCCTTTTTGCACCGAAAAATTAAGGTCCTTTAATATGTCCGGTGATTTTTGTCATATCTGAACCATACATTTGACGCTTTAATAACCGTTTCGTTATTTTTATCAAATAAAGATTGGTCATCATACATCATTTTGCATCCGGTAATATCTTTATCCTTAAGATATTCTGAAAGCATTATACGAGCTTCGTTTACATTCATCGGAAGGTTGTCCTCATCAGGTTTAAGCCTTGAAAAAAGTCTTACGGGAACAGGCATTGCGTCAAAATAATCATAAGCTTGTATATTTTTTGCAGCATACCTGCGGTCTCCGTCTAAGAGAACCTTTCCTTCTTCCAACAAAACTATGTGGTCAGACAATTCATATACACTTTCAAGCCTGTGTTCAACCGTAATAATTGTTGTGCCAAAATCCTTTTGGATTTTTTCAGCAGCATTAAAAATTCCTGCGCAGCCTCGCTGCTTAACTGCGAAGTAGGTTCATCAAGTATAAGAACCGAAGGGTTGACCGCCATTACGGAGGCAAGATTAAGTATCTGCCTCTGTCCGCCCGATAATTCCGATACATTTTATCAAACCATTCCCTTATACCAAAATAATCCGCAAGCTCAGAAATTCTAAGGCTCATTTTGCTCTGACTGTAATTTAAGCTTTCAAGCCCGAAAGCAAGCTCATGCCACACCTTATCGGTTACAATCTGATTATCAGGATTTTGCATAACATAACCTATATCAAGAGACTGTGTAAGCCTGTCAACAGCATTAAGCGGCTTTTCCGTTATATATTACATCACCGCTAAGCTTCCCCCTGCGGCGCCATAACCGAAACCAGATGTTTTAAAGAGTTGTTTTGCCGCAGCCAGATTTTCCGCATATCAGCAGCCATTCTCCTTTATTTATGTTATATTTACATTATCCAGTGCCGGATGCATACTTTCAGGATATGTGAATGTCAGATTTTTGATTCTGTATATTTCCATCTTATCTCCTTTGCCGCTATATCAATGACAGGCAGAAAACATATGGCGCCATATAATACGGCAATAATATATACATTTCCTGTCATTTTATAGTATGGATAATACTGTATATAAATTGTTTTTCTTATAAAACTTAAAATTACATATACGGCGCACAAAAAGCATAAATGCAATTCTTATAACATCTCCCGTCGTTATTCTGAACAAAGAATAACTGCTCCTCTTTAACTTTACCCCCATATCCCCTTACACGCATGGAATCAGCTCTGATTACCGAGCTTTCAAACGCCCATGTTATCATTGCAGACAGTATGGAGATACCATTCTTCTTAACGCTCCGACCAAGATATTTCTGTGTACCGGATACCTCTTTAAATCTCCTGCTGAATTCAGGAATAAACCTTAATGTCATTGATATAATAAGCGACAGCGCCGGAAATATACGTCCTGTAAGATATATAACCCGGTCTGAAGTCATTATCTTATTAAAAGAATAAAACAACGCGCATATGCTTCCAACCATAAAGCCTGATACAATACCATATATTATAGATTCAAGAGTTAACGGATTCCCGTCGGGAAAATATCTTAGTATCGTCATTCCTTCGTGCGAAAATAACGGATTAATTATTATTCCCAACAAAATAACCGGTACAAACATTCCAAATAAAACACGCAGAAAATTTTTCCTTCCCATAATAAATCAAGTGACAGACCTGCAGCAAGGGTTAGGGAAAATTACAACCGGGTGCATAAAACACACAGTAACCGTAATTAAAATTATATAATAAATAATCTGTGTAAATGGATGCCAATATTCAAACTTATTTTTCATTCGTTCACATCCTGTTTTAAATCTGCGCCAAGGTCGCATGTATAATGAAATTCGATACTGTCACCATCAGAAACCTTATATCTGCTGATACCGTAATTAGGAAACCAACCATTCACAGAATACATCCATCCGGAAAGCTCCCCGCAGTCAAATTCATATATATTTGCAATTCCTTCGATATAACTTGAGTTATATAAAGGCGTAAATGAAAATTCCATATGTATATTATTTTTTTGTGTTTCACGCTTTAGAATATCAAACACAGACTCTCCTTCTGAAAATTCGACTTCGGTTTTAGCAAGTATAATTCCGTTCTTTGGAATTATTTCATGCTTTGCTTCATCAAAATCATCAATATTATTAATAATCGTGCTGCATTCTATAAGCAAAAGGAACACGTATGTTTTCTTCCTCATTAACGGTTACTTCTTCAGGCTCTACCGGCTCAGGTTTTCCCTCTGGAACAGGCTCTGTATTATACTGGTCAGTAGTGACATGCTCTTTTTGTTACAACCTTGTCTTTTTTATGTCATATTTTTTATAATCATGTCCTGACTGCTTAACATCATCTACACTAAGATATTCATCACCTTTATCCTTATTCTTTGGCGCTTCTGTGCCGCTTGATTCTTCAGGATTCTTTGATGCTTGTGTACTATCTGCTTCATCTGCGTTCTGCGGTGCCTGTGTACTATCTGATTCGTCTGTACCCTGCGATGCTTCTGTATCATACGGAGTGTCAGTACCGTATGCCGCTTCACTTATATCGGCTTTTTTTTCACATCCCGGTAAAAAACCTAATGCAATCAATGTTACAGCTAATATCAAATATATGTATAATTTTCTTTTCATTTCTTTCGCCTCTTATATATAAATAATGTTAAAATCATGCATACTGCCGCAAATAAAACAACGCAAACTACAATCACGGTAAATTGCATATTATCCTTATAAACTGCTTTATCTTCTGTAGGATGCCTGTCTATGTCAGAAGATAAAACCGCTTCAGACGAAACATCATTTACATCTGCATTTGCATTTACATTATCATATGCTGTTTCCTGCACTTCATCATCTGTCTCTTCCTTACTAATCTTTACTGATTTAGCAAGAAAATATATTCCTTGTGAATCTGTTATAAAATGTACACGATTATCCTTTACGGAAACCTTATCAATATATTCGGGATTACGGCTTTTTCATCAAACCGCATAGAAAGATATTCCCCCATCATTTAAATCAACATAAGTTTCTATAAGAATATTACCGGTACTTCTGTTCTTATGTTTAAGATTAAGCACATATGGATTATCTGAAATCTTATGTATTTTTTTATTATATTTTGACTTGCTGCTCAAATTAAAATATTCTTTTTTAATCTCTGAAACATTATCACCGTGAAATACTACCGAATAATACTTTCCTAGGCGGGTTCAGGTGTTTGTATATATAACATTCTGATAAGGCGCTTTAGTATACTGTGGTTCGTTCGTATACTGTGGTTCTTTAGTATACTTCGGCGCTTCTGTATGTGGAGTAAATGTAGCGTTCACCTGTGGTATGGAAGTTTTTTTCAGGCGGCTCTTTCGTATTAAGAGCAGTCTCTTTCTTTGTAAAATCAAACAGCCTTCCCATATCGTTAAGCTGTCTGTATAGACTTACAAGAGCATATATGCACTGTGAATCCGCCATCATATTAATACCTTCACCTTTAATATGCGAAAAGCCTTTTTCATCACTATTATAAAATTCAAGCAATCCATCAAATTTTGTGTATTTCCTTCTTCAGTTATAAATCTCTTATCACTCCATATATCTATATCCAAGCGAAGTAAGCGTAACTAAAACCTGAGCTGTACTTTCTGCTGCAGGAGCGCCGCCATAAGCAAAATAACCTTCTGCAAAAGCTGCATACCTGATAAAGCATCTAAACCTCGGTCAATTACTTGCCTTTACATCTGAATTATGTATCCATAATAGATTGAAAAGAGCGTAATTTTTCATAACCATTATATCTACATCTACAGTATTTCCCTAAGTGCAAAACCTCCCGCCAGAGCTCCTTAGAAAAGTATATTCTATACGGTCATTCCTTGTTATATAGTAGATGCTTTAGAGATATCGTACTCCATTAGTCGAAATTGATAAGCGCATATGCCGCGCCGTTAATTCCCTACTTCAAGGCGTTCCGATTACGCAATTATATGTTCCGTCTGCAATAAGATTCAATCAGTTGCAACACTATCTTCTCCAAACGCCAGCGGTTGCCGCCACCTTTTAGAACTACTAAAGATATACGGTGCCATTCTGTAGCCTTATTCCTGCTTAGTCCATACAGATTATTCCCGTAGCATTCTGTAACATAGCTTTCAAAGCAGAAGGTAATCGTTGTAGCTTCATCATCTTTTATATTGTCCGCATCCTACAAAACCGGTCTCACTCCCGTGCTTTCCTGCCGATGCAAGAGTAAATCGCCCGAAAGTACATACATACCATCACCTGAAGAAGCAAATCAAAACAGTCATTAATAATGAGTGCCAATATTTTTCTGAATTGTTATATGACATGCCTTTTAGCAAGCATTGATTTAAAGACAGCAAAAAAAATTCTGCCATTATCACTAATGCCAGAATGGGATATATATTCTCTTTTTACGGGTTTTTATGCGTACCATAATAAACTTTACTATTCACGGCTCAACTGTTTTAGACAAAGTATCATCATGCTTGCATGAATGAGGCTTTATCTAAAACTGTTAACTGTAACAGGAATCGCCACCCATATGAGCAGTCTTAGTGCTGCCGATGATTACAACAGCGAAAAGGAAATTCTTCTTTCCTTTCGCTCGTATATAGAAGAGCATCCTTATCTTATACATTTTAATGGCTCTTCTTTTGATCTGCCTTACCTGAAACACCGCTGTCGGGCAAATGGCATAGAAGATTTTCTCAGTCCTTTGCCGAATCTGGATCTATGTACCACCGCCCGTTCTATGAAAACAGGTACTTTCTCTGAAAACTGTCGTCTGAAGACAATAGAAACCAAACTCGGTTTTTGCGCAGAGATAGCTTCAGCGGGAAGGACTGCATTCAGTTATACACAACCTATATGCAAGGCAAAATTCTCAGACAGGAGGGCTGTGAAGAGCACCGTGATCTACTGCTCCTTCATAATGAAGATGATCTAAAAGGAACCGTACTTTCTTCCCTTCTTCTTTCCTTTACTGCTAATCGCCTGGATAATCTGCACCTGGAACAGGACAAAGACCGCTTTCTCTTTACCGGCCAGGTTTCCTGCCCCTATCCTCTTCCCTGCATTTTAACAGGGGACTACGGTACTTTGATCATGAAAGAACACCTCCTGCAGTTATCCCTGCCTTTTGCAACTGATACACTGAAACACTTTTTCCCTGATTATAAAAAATTATTATTATCTGCCGGAAGAAGATATGGCAATTCATAAAAGCGTAGCTTCCTATGTAGATAAAGATAAAGACCACTATGAAAAAGGCCAAAGACAAAAATGGTTTCCCTTTAAATCTTCTGGTCTGCCAAACAATACTTTTCTTCCCATTCCCAAATCATTTCTTTCTATTTAGAAGATTTAATTTTTAGATAAAAAAACGTTTATAAAGGGGAAAACCCTCTATGACATGGTCTTTATGCTAACGATCATAATAATTAATCCTAAAAATAATCTCAAAGCTTCCACAGCTCTTGCAAACTCTATGTGGAACCATAAGCGCACCACACTTACTACCGTCAATGCAGTCATCTTCCAGTTTGTCTTCAATACTTCTTTTTTGAAATTTATTATTTTACCAGTTCCATGGTCTCACGTGCGATAGCAAGTTCTTCTTTTTTTTGTTGAATTATTTATCTTAAATTATTTTACCAATGTAAAGTCTCTCTGGCAAAATTCCTCGTTCGTAGGGATTTTTCACCTTAGAATCCGGTGTTGAGATGGTACACTCTTTGCCACGGCTCTTGTTTGCTTCCTGATCCAGTGTAATACCAAGGTATCCAAAATGATCTACGATCTGCTGGCGGACAACTGCATCATTCTCACCAAGACCTGCTGTGAACACGATAGCGTCAACGCCGTCCATGGCTGCTACATAAGCACCGATATATTTTGCTGTACGATAACTGAATACTTTTACGGCCAGCGCTGCTTTTTCATTACCTTCATTTGTCGCTTTTTCCAGGTCACGGAAATCACTGGAAATTCCACCGGAAAGGCCATATACTCCTGATTTTTTATTGAGGATGGTCATAACATCTTCTAATGTAATATCCAATTTGTGAGCCAAAAATTCAACGATAGTAGGATCGATATCTCCACATCTTGTACCCATTACAAGACCTTCCATAGGAGTCATTCCCATACTGGTATCTACTACTTTGCCATTCTTAACAGCAGATACGCTGGCACCATTTCCAAGGTGGCATACGATCACCTTGGGTTTTCGGATCAGACCAAAGTACTCAATAGCTCTCTTAGATACAAAACTATGGCTTGTTCCGTGGAAACCATAACGACGTACTTTATATTTTTTCATAGCACTCATATGGAAGTCCATACATAAATGCTTCCGGCTCCATTGTCTGATGGAAAGCGGTATCAAATACAGCTACATTTGGTACACCCGGCATCAGATTCTGACATGCACGAACACCGATCAGGTTGGCAGGATTGTGAAGTGGAGCCAATGGATTGCACTCTTCTACTCCTGCGATCACCTCTTCATCTATCACAACGGAAGAAGTAAACTTTTCACCACCATGTACAACACGGTGACCCACTGCGTCAATCTCACTTAAATCTTTGATCACGCCATAATCAGCATCAGTCAACTCGTCCAACACCATCTGAACAGCCACTTCATGATTTGGCATATCCTTTTCGATCACAACTTTTTTCTTTGCCGGCCGGTGTGTGATTCAATCTGCCATCAATGCCGATTCGTTCACACAAACCTACTGCTAATGCTTCTTCTGTGTCTGAGTCAATAAGCTGGTATTTCAAAGATGAACTACCACAATTAATAACTAATACTTTCATTTTTTTCTCCTTCTCGGTGTCTCTCACACCTTCAACTTTTATCTGCTATTTTGGTAACTGGCGGCTGTTAATCTGCAGTCGGAAATACCGCTATTATTATACTCCCGCCTCCTCAAAAAACAAGGGTGATTTTTAAATTACCCAATCCCAAATTCTCCGTCATCCGGTTTATGATTTTTTGTCCACACTGTACTGGAGTTCGGATTTTTTGCATTTACTTTCATACCTGCTGAAATAGAGGATGTAATAAAGGCATTTCCTCCGATCGTTACATCATCTCCAATAATGGTATCTCCCCCAGCACGGAAGTATTGGAATAAATCGTCACATTGTTTCCAATGGTAGGGTGTCTTTTATTTCCTTTTAACATCTGGCCTCTCTTTGTAGATAAAGCTCCCAGAGTCACTCCCTGATAAATCTTCACATGATCCCCCGATGGTAGTGGTTTCTCCCACTACGATACCGGTTCCGTGATCGATAAAGAAGAAATTTTCCGATGGTTGCCCCGGATGAATGTCAATTCCTGTTAAGTTATGGGCGTATTCCGTCATAATACGGGGAATGATCGGCACTCCCAGCAAAAACCAGTTCGTGGGCGATACGGTAAATAGAAATGGCAAACAATCCCGGATAGGAAAATATAATCTCATCCGTGTTGTATGCTGCCGGATCTCCATCGTAGGCCGCCTGCACATCTGTCAGCAGATATTCCCTTATCTTCGGAATCCTTGCAAGAAATTCCATTACGATCTTTTTCTGCCTTGGCATCTGCCATCGATTTTGGACACTCTTCACATATTTCCGCACTGCCAAGAACTCTGGCAATCTGTTTCTTCAGGTGATATTGAATATATTCAATACGCTCTCCTACAATATATTCAATATAATCTCCCTTTACGCAGTTCGAATCAAAATAACCGGAAACAAAAATCTTGCGAAGTTCCCCCCCACCACCTGTATCAAAACTTCTTTATTTACATAGTTGCCCATATCAATACGGACTGTAATATCGTCCTTTTTATAACTGTCTAAAATGCTGCGAATCAATCCTTCTGGTTTGTCACTCATTTTCTGCACTTCCTCTCAACTTGATTGTCACTTACCATCCTATGCCGCTTACTTTCTTTTTGCTAATGTTCAAACAATATCATATCTCAACTTTACTGTCAAACTCATCCAAAAACCACCATGCATCTTCTCTGCTGCTTAATAACGCCACTTCCTGAGGCAGTGCAAAAGAAAATACCACCGGTCTTTTTTCCTTTCTCTCCAATATCAGTTCACAGCCCATGCACTCCAGTATTTTAGCCGTGATCATCACACTAATGCCCCATTGCTTCGCATCTCGGCAGATCTTTCGCCACTGCTTCTACCTCACAATATAGTTTGTAATTTTGACGGCTCTCTGACATGCCGGTCATACTGACCTTTATCCCCTGATACTGCGGCAGCTGAATGATCCGGTTCAAAAGATAAATAAGAACCTGTGTCAGTCTTACATCATCTCCATGAAGCCATTCAGGGGAATATGTTGATTTATTTTGTATTCCACTGTTTCTTCACCAAAAACCATCTGCAGCAACTCCATTACCGTCTTTGGTTGATAATCCTTTGTGTGTAATGGCAGCGTTCCACTCTGCGCCTTGGAATAATCTGTAATGCTGTTGAGGATTGAAAGAAGTCTCCGTCCGGTTCCTGACATTTCCTCAGAACTGTTTGTCTGTTCCCGGTACCCGCCTTCAGATGATGACCCGTCCTGCTCCAGCAGATCATACAAAAGGCTGCCGTATTTCTTCTGACAGGATTGTCAAAAACTCCTGTTTTCCCTGAGCTTCCTCTTTGGCCTCCTGCACTTAGACTCCAGAATCCGGTTTAGATCCTCCTGACACATCTCCTGTTCTTCCATATATAATTTCACCCGCCGGTTCGTCTGGATCCTCATATCTGTGATCCACAAAGAAAACGCAAGACATCCTGCTCCAACCAAAGTACTTTTGTCATAGGAAATTCCCGCCGCTCCTGCCTTTTCAACCAGGATCAGGGCCAAAAAAGTAATGACCGTAAGGGCTTCATTAACTCTGAAAAGTTTCAGATCCAGAAACAGATACATTACCATACACTGTACAAACAAACTATACACCGCAAAATCCAGACTGCCAAACACATAACATCCATATAGGATCACCGGGATACAGCTGCCACTTTTGTATATACCGGCAGGGTGCTTTTTCAGCCCGTCCTCCTGACAGCCATATATAATTTGCAAAAAACAATGCAGCCAACAAGACCACAGCCACAGTATGTATCCACCCATGCATGCTTTTCTCCAGTGTTCTGCCACTGCCACCACACAGATCAGACCGGTCCCGGCCAGCAAAAAGTGCGGTCCTTCCATTTAGCAAATTCTGCCTTCGGCCATTCATACTCTCACTCCTTTTCGGCACAACCAGGTGCAATCCCTGTTGTCGTATCTCTATTTCCCACTGATCAAAATCTCCGATCAGACATCCGTCCTGATTCAGCATTAGCGGTTTGCCATCTGTACGACGTATCTTCGCTTTCCTGAATGTTCCAAGATGAAACCCTCTTGTATTTTCTTTTAGTTTTCCCCTTTTTAGCCGGTTCATATGTTTCAAAAACGGCATAACAGCCCGGTCCATTACGACACAGAAATTCCCGCTGCCATCTGTCACACTGGTGCTTCCTGCCACCTTAAATCCACCACCGATAGAAATTCCATTACAAAATATAATCTCCCGGCATTTCCCAGAATAAACTACACCATCAATCTGGATTTCCAGCGGGATCCACCGGCTCTTACAAATCGTCTCCAAAAACGCCAGCAAATAAGGAATCCTTTTTCCAAATAAATAGATCAGCCTGTATTTATTCAGCTGTTTCAAGAGAGTAGTGTCCAGTCCGTTGGAGATTGAATTCAATGCAACACCGTGGTTCGTCCGGATGTAATCCACCGATACAACCTCTCCATGAATCAGTTCATACAAATCTTCAAATCGCTTTCCTTCTTTTCCAAAAGATTTCACAAAATCATTGTACATTCCTTTTGGATAAAAGGCGATTTCTTCTTTTTTCCAGGGATTCAAACCCATTCAATATATTCCGCATGGTTCCCGACCCGCCGCAGCAGTAAAACCTTAATTTATCGCTTCCAAACAACTCTCTGGCCCGCTGTATCACTTCCCTTTCCTGTCCCGCTTTTTTCAAGGTAAAAATATAGTATTCCAGTCCTTCCGTCCTGGCCAGTTTCTGACGGAGACAGCTTACAAACTGCCGGTTGCCTGCACAAGAATTTACAAGGAAAATATGAACCTTGTCATTCTTAAACACCCGAACCCGCCTATGAGCTCCATAATAAAACAGTCCGATCGTACCAGGTCCGCAGTGGGCTGCCAGCGCCGGATCCAGCACACGGATCAGCACCTCTTTAGCCTCTGTCTCCTCCTTAATCCTGGCCGCCACATATTCTGCCTCTTCTCTGCAGTCACCGTGGCTGATATAAACCGGATAGCGGTTTTAGGTCCATGGCATATTTTTTAGCTGGTCTACCAGATAATCCAGGGACTGCTTCCTCCCCTGATCCTTTGCTCTACCGCAGCTTTTCCTTCATCATCCAGCGTCAATACCACCTTTGAATTCATATTTTTTTGTCTCGATATACCGGATTCATTGGATGCAAACGGCTGTAAAAACTCCGTTGTATCCACAGCAATCTCATGGCACATATGCAGTCTGTGGGAAAGCAGCCACTGGTACACTTCTTCTAGGCTTTTTCCCTCCTGTCTCAGTTCCACGGCACATCTTACCAAAAGACCTTCTCCCAGTGCAACCCCAGAGAATCAACCGACTTTAACTTTCTGTCGGAAACTCTTTCTGTACCCGGTGCACTGCCTTCTCCACATTTTCATATGTATTCGACATAGCCGACGACATTCCGATATATAAAACATCTTTTTCCCTGTTTTGTCAATTCGTATATTTTATCGTAAGCCTCTTTTTTCCTCCACACAAAAAGTCTCTATTTTTTCCTTTTTCCGCAGAGATTCATAAACCTCATCTAATGCCCTATCGACTCCCTCTTCATAGGATCGGTACTCCTTTTTGTCGCGAGAAAAACGCAGCGTAAGAATATGATATGGTATATATCTAACAGTGATTTTTGCAGATTCGCAGAAGAATCTGTTATGATTTCAAAGTTCTCCATTGTTTTCTCCTTTTGCTCGTTCATACGAAAAATTTTAACACAAAACACTTCTATTTGTCTATTCTGTGGACATAAAAAAAAAAAAGCGGTTTTTTATGGCATATTTATCCCTTTTTTTTTTCCTTTTTTGTCTCCCCAGACAGCGGTGGAAGGAAGCTGTTACGGCATTACCCTTTGGAGCACTCAGCTTCTCCCCTCCTTCTTCCCTGTTTTATCCTGACAAAACTGATCCGTCAGGCCTGCCCTTCTTTGGCAGACAAACCCTGTTACCTGCTTATGGGAACCCTGTGCGGCTATCCGGTTGGTGCTTCGTTAGTGGCTTCCCAGTACACCCAGGGGATCCTTTCACAAAAAAAAAGCCTATTTCTATCTTGGTTTTTTACCAATATGGCCAGTCAAGTTTCATCATTCTTTTTGTGGCACAGTTTCTTTGAATCTATCCGGCATGGATTCCCTTTTCTTATTTTTACTTCTGACAATCGCTTCTTTTTTGGGAAGCCTTATATTTTATCTCCCTTTTTCCACTAAAGACAAAGGCACCAGCTGCTCCCTGCTCCCAAAAAGCCATAACTTCCCAGTCTTTGAACGATATCATTTTAGATAAGCTTTAATACTCTCTTTCTTATTGCCGGTTATGTATGTCTTTGCTGTATTCTATGTTATGCATTACTGCAAAGTCTTCCTGTAAATCCGGCGGTCAAATCTGTTCTTTCCGGTTTCATCGAGCTTACCTGCGGCATCGCCTCCCTGCCCGATGCAGGTATCAGTATGGAATTAAAAAAAGTCCTGTCTCTTCTGCTGGCAGGCTTTGGCGGGCTTTCCGCCCTGGCCCAGACCTACAGCATCCTAAAAGAAACCGAACTTTCTATTATTCCTTATTTTGTCATCAAACTTCTAAACGGCATTACCGCTGCTTTCTTCGGGTATATCTTATTCTGTATCCTTTAAAAAGGCATCTTCCGAATATGATCAAAATCCCCCTCATTCTGAACCGGCTGCTCCGGTGTCTGACCGGCCGGCTCTGCTCCGTAAGACTGTGGCTCCAGCTGGCTCATTAACTCTTCCCGGTTATTTCTCATTACCTGGATAGAATTTTTCAGAGCACTGAGAAGCATGCGCTGTTTGTTTTCCGTCTCATGAAGTGCTTCTTCTACATGACCAGACGCCTCTACCAAAAGATCATTGGTATACAAAAGAGCTGCCTTTCTCATCTGCTCGCTCTCTTCCTGGGCTGCATTCACAAGTCTCTGAGCCTCATCAGTGGCCTGCTGCATAATTGCTTCTGCTCTCTCATAAGCAGTCTGCACGATCTCGTTCTGATCAAGTAACTGTGCGGTTCGCTGCTCTGCCTGAGACAACATACTCTCTGCCTGCTGCTGTGCCGCACTAAGAATTCCATCTCGGTTTGTAATGATCTTCTGATATCTCTTTATTTCTTCCGGCGTACACATACGCAATTCATCCAGAAGATCAAACAATTCTCCCTTCTCTACCATTACCTTGTTTGATACAGTTTGGTAGGTTTGCAGCTTTCTACATAATCATAAATTTCATCAATGGCTTTTTCAATTCTTGATGGGTTCATACCGTTCCTCCATTTTCATATAGTCATTCTTTACCTGCAAAAACACATGCTGATTCGTCTTATACTTTTTCACTTTCAGTAGTTCGTACCGGCTCTCATCTATGTAATCCGGTTCTGTATCAAGAGATGTCTCAAGGATCACTTTGGTTCCTTTTTTCACAATAGAAGAGTCTGCCAGAATGGACAGGATCTTCGGTTCAAATCCCTTTTTATACGGTGGATCCGCGTACACAAGATCAAACACCTGTCCCATTTTTTCCAGTTTAGACACACCATAGGTAACTTCCACCGGCAGTACCACTGCCCGGTCTTTTAACTTTGTCTTTTCCAGATTTTTCCGGATACACTCCAGTGCTTCTTTGCCAAACTCCACCAGTACAGCCTGCTTTGCTCCGCGACTCAATGCTTCAATGCCGATTCCACCGCTTCCACTAAACAAATCCAGAAACTGGCATCCCGGTATATCATCCTGCAGCATATTAAACAAGGTCTCTTTAATACGGTCTGTAGTGGGTCTTGTATTCTTTCCTTCCGGTGCCACAAGCGGGATTCTTCTGGCACTTCCTGCTATTACTCGCATAATGAATCCTCCTTTTCATACTATAACATACTCCCTGTAAAATTACAATGTAACTTGCCCCAAATAATCCTCTATCCTTTTTTTTCAGTCTTTTATTCTTCTGATACAAAAGTGTGATCTCATCCTTCGTAAGACAGGCAGCCTCCTTTGCCGCCTGCTCCAGCAGCGTACTGTCCTCAAAAATATCCGCCAGTTTAAATAACTGCTGGCCGCTCTGCCTCACTCCAAACAAGTCCCCTTGTCCCCGCAGTTTTAAATCCTCCCTGGCTATATAAAATCCATCGTTGGATCCCGCCAGAATATCTAACCGCTGTCTGCTTTCTTTTGAGTCCTTTCCTGTCATCAAAATACAGTAAGACTGGGCACTTCCTCTTCCCACTCTGCCGCGAAGCTGATGAAGCTGTGCCAATCCAAAACGCTCTGCATTTTCTATGAGGATCACCGTAGCATTGGGTACATCAATCCCCACTTCGATAACAGTGGTGGACACAAGAATCTGTATCTGCCCTGCGGCAAACCGTTCCATAATATCATCCTTCACAGCTGGTTTCATTTTTCCATGAAGGCCTTCCACCACCACTCCCGGTGGAAAGATTCCTTTAACCGTTCTGTATAGATCAGAACATTCTGCAGGTCTCCCTCTTCCCCTTCTTCTACCATGGGGCAGATCACATAGACCTGATGTTCCTTTTCTATCTCATCCTGCATAAATTTATAAGCAGTTCTTCTGTATTCAGTATTTACAACACAGTTTTTTACAGGCAGACGGCTGGCCGGCGGCTTCTCCATCACAGAAAGATCCATATCTCCATACAGGATCAACGCAAGCGTCCGGGGAATCGGTGTGGCACTCATAGCCAGCACATGGGGTTCTCTTCCCTTTTGGAATAAAGTTTCTCTCTGTTTTACGCCAAAACGATGCTGTTCATCTGTAATAACGAGTCCCAGATTACAAAATTCCACATCATCCTGTATCACCGCATGAGTTCCCACTACCACCATAGCCGTTTTATCCCTTAGCAATTTTTTTTTTTACTTCTCTCTTCTCAGCTGTTTTCTGGGCCCCGGACAAAAGAACAACCGGAATATCCAGAGGCTCAAGCAGTTTTTTTAGTTCCCTATAATGCTGGTTAGCCAGCACTTCCGTGGGTACCATAAACGCTCCCTGGCAGTCGTTTTCTGCCGCCATGCACAAAGCCATAACTGCCACAACCGTTTTCCCCGATCCAACATCTCCCTGTACCAGGCGGTTCATGCAATATCCGCTTTTCATATCCTGACACAGTTCAGCCCATACTTTTTTTCTGGGAGGATGTCAGTTCGTAGGGCAGGGATTTTCTGAGCGAATCCGTCTTATGGTCCTTCATCATAACAAACTGGCTTTCCTGTTTTTTATTTTGCTTCATATAGGACAATGCCAGCGCATATAAAAACAGTTCGTCAAAGGCCAGTCTTTTTCTGGCTTCTTTCTGAAAAGTCCAGTCAACAGGAAAATGAATATTTCGCAACGCTCTTTTGTATCCCATTAACCCCTGTCTTTTTCCGGATGTCTGCCGGAAGAAATTCCTGGATTCCCTCTGTGCCGGTTATGACCGCCGTCTGCGCCTTCACAAACGCATTATTAGTAATGCCGCTCGTGAGAGGATAAACCGGCGTTAGTGTTCCCACTTTACGGTAAAATTCCCTCTCGTAACGACAGACGGCTGTTCCAGGCCCAGTCCCTGATACTTTTTAACCACTTTTCCCCGCAGGATATAACGAGTTCCCATCTTTAACTGATTCCGGAGAAAAGGCATATTATACCAGGTAATGTTCACCACGCCGGTAGCATCCTGCAGCTGAACTGTCAGAATTTTCAGTTTTCCGTGGACCTTCATCTGAGGTCTGGCTGTTAAAGTTCCCTCTATGGCTGAAATTTCTCCCTCTTCCAACTGTGAAACAGGTACAATATCTTTCCACTCATCATATCTTCTGGGATAATGCTCTAACATGTTCAACTGAAACAATGCCTAATTTACATTTAGGCATTGTTCCGCTTTTTCTCCTATTCCTTTTTATCGTTCTGACCGAATCCGACCATTCCATGATACATCTTCCTTTTACTGAGGTTCTGCTGTTGGCTCCGGCGTTACGGTTGGCTCTGGCGTTGCTGTCGCTTCACTGTATTTGCCGCTGTCAATCTTGCTGTTATCCGATCCGTCCGTCGGCACTACCGGCGTCTCTGCTTTCACAGGAAGTGCTTCTGCCCGGCCACCGCCTCTTCAAATTTCGTCTTCATGCTGTCATACTCTGAATAGCCTTCTACTTTCTTCAGCGCCTTCTTACCATCCTCTATCAACAGTTTCGTAGCACTGGTGTAATAGTTTCTCTTATTCAGAGTATCGGTATACCACTGCAGTTTCTTGATACGGTTTTTTCTTTACCTCATCAGCCGCTTTATTGACTGCATCTTCCGCATCCAGTTTCTTCTGCTTTTCTGTTTTATCCCTCTGGGTTTCATTGTATTCTTTAATGGCATCCTGCCATTTGCCCAAAGCTTCTTCCTGCAGTGATTTGTACTTCGATGCAGCTCTTTCTTTTGTAAGATGACTGCTCGTATTCATCTGGGATCTGCGCGATCACAGCCAATACATCATTGTACTTCGTCTCAAAGTTAATGGCATCCTGCGCACTCTTAATGGTGTATTTTTCAAACTCGGCTACTGCTTTTTCAGCTGCTTTCTTAGCACTTTCCAGCTTGTAGTTTTTTCCCATTGTTTTTGCGGTCCGCATTCTGCTGTGAGTAATAATCATATCCCGCCGGTCTCTGTCTGTAATATGGCTTGTCCGCCGAATATGATATATTTTTACTACTGTCAGTATATTCTCCACCAGCCATTCTTCTGAGTTCGATGGTAGCAGGAATGTCAAAATTCTTTTTCTTCTTGTTCTTGTGAACACTGTCCATAAAACCAGACCATATTTTCAGCGGATACGTACCACCGTACATACCCGGCATTCTTCTCGGTGTGTCATAACCTATCCACACAGAAGTTGTATAATATGCACTAAATCCACAGAACCAGGCATCCTTATTACTGTTGGTCGTTCCTGTTTTACCGGCGTAGATCTGATTACTGTTATAAGCTCTGTGTCCGGTTCCAAATCCTTCTGTAATCGGCCCTGTAAAAGATCCTGCATGATAAAGGCAGTATCCGAAGAGAACACCTGTGTCTGGGAATCATCCAGTTCCGGTGCTGTATAAATATTCCCTTTCGTTTCATGATCCACCTTCACAAGACAGGTACGGGAACTCATCTGTCCGTTATTGGCAATAGTCGCATATCCACGGCACATGTTGTTTATCGTCACACCATTGGTAAATCCACCCAGTGATATAGCAGGTGCCGTATTATCCGCATAAGAAAGGGAACTAAACTTCATCTTATCCAGATAACTAAGAGCCGTCTCCGATCCCATTTTCTTAAAGGTCTGGAAGGCAATGGTATTGATACTGCGGGTCAGTGCTTCGCGGATAGTCATACTGCCCCGGTATCCCCCCACTATTGGATGGGCTGTAACTCTTCTTATCATAGTCATCCCAGTATACTTTCTGGTCTGTCATAACCGTAGATCCATTAATGACACCATTATCAATGGCCGGACCATAATCTAACAGCGGTTTGATCGAAGATCCCGGCTGTCTGGTGGATAAAAATGCCCTGTTATATGGATCATTTTTGCTTCTGCCGCCTACTACGGCCACTACATACTGCGTCTCATTGTCGATACACATTGCCGCACTCTGCAGGGCATATTTTTTGTTTTTTATCTTTCTCTGTAAAAGATGCCAGCGTTTTTGTTACCGAATTCTGCAGTTTTTTCTGTATTTTCTGGTCAAATGATGTATAAATCTTGAAGCCGCCGGCACGGATCTCGGTGGATCTGGCACTATATTCCTTGACGTATTTTTTTCTTGTATGCCTTTTGTTCTTTGGCATCTGCAAAAAGAATATTTAAACTCAAATCCTTCATCCGTCATCATCTGCAAGGTAGCGCAATCAATGGCATAACTTACCATATAGTTTTCAGAAGATGTAGTCTCATCCAGTCCTACTACATCAATCTTCTCTTTCAGTGCCGCCTTGTATTCTTTTTTTTTCGTAATATAGCCGTCTGCCAGCATTTCTTCCAACACCTGGGCCTGCTTTTTCTTGGCCAGTTCCATACTGGCGATCGGATTATATTTATTCGGGCTGTTTGAAACACCGCACAGCATAGCCGCCTGAGCCAGAGTCAGATCTTTGGCTGAGCATCCAAAATAGAATTTACTTGCAGTCTCAATGCCATAACAACGGTTACCATAAAAGTTACTGTTACAGTAAAACTCCATAATGTCTGCCTTAGTAAATTTGCTTTCCAGCGCCGGTGCCAGCATCACTTCTGTCAATTTACGGCTGTAAGTCTGCTTCTGGGTAAGCAGGTTGTTTTTGATCACCTGCTGTGTAATAGTACTTCCTCCCTGAGTGATCTCGCCATCATGAGACCAAAGAGACAGAGCTGCACGGATTATAGACTGAAGATTGACTCCTCCGTGCTCCATAAATTTTTATCCTCTGATGACATGTATCCCTGCTGTACATATTTGGATATTTTGTCAATCTTTACATATACATAGGAACCACTGTCGATCTCACCGATCTTTTTTGCCATCTTTATCGTATACAACGGTATTTGACAGCATGTGAAAGTCCTTTTCACTGAGATTAGACAGTTTGTCGTACGCCTGCTCACAGGCATCCTCATACATAGGTTTGAAATGAGCAAATAAAATACTGCCTGCAATGGCTGCCACTACTAATGTGATCAGACACACATTCAGGATCACACCGAAAAATTTAACAATATATGCAACAGCCTGATAAATGGCACGAAACGGACATGACAATATGTATAGAGCCTTTTCGCCGGCTGTTCGTTCACTCCACAATTTCTTATTATTCTTCAATGGTATTTCCTACCTCCTCACTGACTGGCATTTCATCCTCTTCTGCCAGCCGTTTTTTTTATATGTGCCATACTCCCTAAGCCGGTGCCATGTCAGAATAGCACACACAGCCTCCAAAGCAAGAATCAGGTAATTAATCGGATTCACGAAAAAATTCGTCTTAAACATTACATGATTAGGTGCTTTTTTATTTACATACATCTCCAACTGACTGCCCTCTGTATCCGAAAGTCCAAAACTTTTCTGTACCACGAAAAACTTCCGTTCTGTATACTCTTTGTCCCCATAGGTATACTGCACCTCTACGACAGGAACTAAAAGCAAGTACAGATCTGTTGTCTTTTTTCGTAACAGTCGCCGTCACCGTATCGTAACTGTTCCAGTTAGACAAATGGCAGATTCCCTCAAAATTGATCAGAATGTGAGTCAGCAGCAAAAACAAAAAAACTGCTACCAGTCTCAATATTCTGTTCACTCCTTTATTTTTTTCTTTCTTTTCACGCGGGTTCCTTCCTCCTCCTGTATTGCATACACGGGTCTATTATCGCAGATTTACAGAAATTTGTCTATATTTTATCAAAAAAAGTTATGGGGTTCATGAAAATGCATCCAAAAACTCCGTATATGCCATGCCCGGCGATCTTTAACTTTCTATATTACCGTAAACGAACTATCCCAAATCGCATACACCTCTCCTTCCGGCATTCGGAGAGATTTAACTTATCTTGAACAAAATGGATATCCTGAGTACGTTCATTAGCGCTTGTAATTTCTTTTGTATTACTGCTAAAGTTTTCCAATACATTTCCGGTTTCTCTCACAATCTGCTCATTGGATTTCGTCGAACTTTCCGTCATTTCAGACAACTCCTGAACCATGTCCATAAGGGCTCTGGACGTTTCCTGTGATTTTTGTGCATTGCCTTTATATTCTGTATCATCTGTTCCTGTTCTTCCGCATTCATCAGATTTGACAGCATTCCGGCGGTTCGTTCACAAAGTATTGTAAAAATAGCCGCAATTGCAATTAACACCATTGCCCTCGGAAGGATTCCATACACAATTAATTTATAGAATGTTGTAAAATTCTTATCCTGTAAAATTGCAAATGCATAACAGATCATCTGCCCCACCGATACTCTATTACAGACAATATGGTAGTCAAAACATTGATTGTCTTAGAAAAATACAGGCTGCCTATCGCAATTGCATAGATGTATAAAAGTACTGCATGATATCCTAAGGTTGATGTCACAATGGTTACAAATATCACGGCACAGACAACTAACATGCACAGAATCGGTACCAAGATGCATGATAATTCAATCTCGCATTTTTCTCATCACCCGTGTCTTTATCTGCAACCGAAATTACTCATTACCTACCATTTCCTCCACTGCGAAATAATTCTATCCCCAGCACTGCGTTATATCCGGTTGCCGCAAATACACTGAATCTCTCCACGATTCCAAAATAGTCTTTCGGAACAATGTTCATCCCCATGGCTCCTACCATCATCATTCCAAGCGCAATTGCTGCGAAAACTCCATAAGAACGGCAGCTCCTGTCCCTTGCCCCGGCAATTATGATTATGATTAATGATACGATAGACAATAAAACAACTATCACTGTCGAAAAAATATGCATCTTATCCTGAAATGTCCCGGCATAGCCACTGTCACTTAAAGGGAACATGCCAAATCCTACTGCTGATACCCACTCCATAACGGTAAACAAATAGATTCCTACTCTCAAAAGTCTGGTTTTCATCCCCTGAATACCTACGCATACCATCATGGCACACACCAGCGTACATACATTATACAGACTGCTGAGCTGGTTCCACAACCGAAGAGAGGGAGCATTAGATGCACTCAGATCACTTACTGCCTGCGCCATCCAGTTATAGCCGGGATAGGCAAGCGGTGAAAATACCACAGCTGCTGTATACGACAAAAAGGCTGCAATGCCAAGCAATCCACAATAATTCAATAACTTCTTTTTTCTCTTTCATACTGCATTCTCCTCGTATAATATGTATTGCCCCCTCCCTCACGCTGGACGGCAAATCGTCGAAATCATCCCAATATATGACTCCGTCATATTGATTTCTCCTCACAAAACCACTTCAGATAATCTTCTAAAAGATTCTTATCCGATTCATCCCTGCACTCACAACTCCTCTGATCCAATTCGTAATCCATCAGTCCATGTATCGTCATGGAAAAACTCACAGCACTCATATCCGGATTTTTAAAATGAAGCATCTTATGTACTTCCATGGCATAAAATAACTGCTTCGTTGCCAGAATCATCTTTTTCGTTTCTTCTGCTACAATTTTTTGCTGCTATAGGATTCAGGCTTCTTTCCGAATAGATTACCTTATAGAAATTCATCATATTCTCCTGATGATTCATCTGAATATATCCATGCACTACTTCCTGCAAAACTTCATAGGATGATTTTCCCTTAAAAAGGTACTATAGTCTATCGGTTTTATATTAGCTTTTTCCTTGGACTGCCTTCTCAGATACTCATACATCGCCTCCACAATTTCTTCCTTTGATGCAAAAATGCTTATATAGTGAAGGTTTCTTGATTCCAATTTTATCTGCAATCATGCTCATGGAAACATTCGCAAGCCCCTTTTCGGCCGCAAGTTCAAGTGTTACCAGAACGATTTCCTCTTTTTCGATTCATGACGATGTTGTCCTCCTAATCCTCGAAGTTACTCATTATTAGTTTGTTTGCTACCCATCGTTAGCCTTAATGTATCACTTATCTCTATACCTGTCAAGAACAAATTACGGATTTTACCGGTTTTTTTCAAAAAATCTGTCCCGGCAGTTTCTTTTTTTTTCTTTATATGGGAACTGTTTATCAAACTCTTCTGCTCCCTGTTCATCTACCAGATAACCTTTCGGCGTCGCATACTCTCCTGTAATTCCACCAAGATACCCCGGTATCAATTCCTTACACAGGAAGAATGTTGCATCTTCCCCTCTGGCAGTCCGTGATAACGGATCCCATACTTGCTTGCCTGCCGGAAACCACTCTTGCCATAGAAATCAATATTTCCTTCAAAACATAGTGCCCCACAGCCAAGTTCTGCTGCCTTCTCTAATGAATAATCCAGCAGGATTTTCCCAAATCCTTTCCGTTTGTATTCATTCTTGATACAGATTGGTCCCATAGTCATGATAGGAATACTTCTTCCGTCATCTGCCGAGATGACAGTTCGCACAAATATGTTCTGTCCGATCAGTTCTTCATCCTGATACATAACAAAATCCAGTTCCGGGACAAATGCCGGATCATTGCGCAGCTGGTGAAGGGCATAATGCTCCAGGCATCCAGGACGATACACATTCCAAAAACTGTCTCTTACCAGATTTTCTACTTCTCGATATTCACTTTTTTTTCTTCTAAACGAATTACTATATTATTCTTCATGATCTGATTCTCCTTTACTTAAGCTCATGCAGCACGCTGTTGATTGCTGCTGCAAACTCTTCTTTCACTTTTTCCTTATCATCGGCACCATCATAAACACTGTAATACAAATACATAACGGCATAAAATCTGACTGCTCCATCCATTGCTTCTGCAATTCCCATACTCTCAAACAGATCTTTCACATAGGATACCGGTCCCGCAGCCAGATACTGCTGGTATAATTTCTGCATCTCTCCACTACGAAACTGCTCTATTGTCAGCATTTTCCGAAATGATGATGCAAAATCGTCCTCTGTCCAGTATTCAAACATTGACTTGCTGTATTCTGCAAAATCATCCAGTGACACTGCCTCATATTTTTCAGGCATTTCCTCTTTATCCCCTTCCGGCATATCATAATCCGACGCCTGTTCCCTATCCTGTTGCTCCATCCGCTGTACAATACAATCAAAATATCTCTTTTACTCTTGTAATGGCGGTATAATGCCCCCTTTGTCATACCGAGTTCTCCTGCTATCTGGCTGACTGACACGGCCTCATAACCATCTCTGGCAAACAGATGCAATGCCACAATTAATATTTCTTCTTTTCTATTACTCATGCTAAAAACCTCCAAAAAATAAACGATCGTTTACACTTTAATAGTAGTAAACGATCGTTTATTTGTCAAGATTTAAATCAAACCTTGTTTCATTTAACTGCTCTGGTCAAAAAAATGTAATTCTGTAATATCTTCCAACTGACATTCCAGATAGCCGTCAATGACAAAACCGCTTTCAATCTGCCCTCCCAGATAATCTTCCATGGTGTGACCATACTCCACCCAACTGCCTGCAGCATCCGCCTCAGCAGAACTATATGGCATCCGATTTACAGCCTTATAATATCCACCGTCTTCATCGTCAATATAATCACATAAATAATTGATCGGACTTGGTGCCGTCATTATAAATATCCCGCCCTTTTTTTCAAGACACGATAACATTCTTTAAATACCGGTTTTACATCCGAACATACATCAATGAAGTCGGGTTTAATATATAATCAAAACTGTTATCAGAAAAACGTGACAGATCACACATATTACCTTTTTTCAATTGTAATATGTAAGTGCTCTCCTCTTCCGCTACTTTTCTGTCTTTCTCTAGCATTTTTTCAGAAAGGTCCAAAACCGTCACTTCCGCTCCTGCACAAGCAAGCAAAGGAGCCTGCAGTCCGCCTGCTCCCCGCCAGACATAAAACCTTTTTCCTTTTTATGTCCTTTTAACCAATCCGCCGGTATTTCCCTGTCGAAAACTTTAATGTCATTTTTCCCTCTCTGGCTTTCTGCATTTCCTCTTGGGTTGCACACGCAGACCAATTCACATTATTCTCTACAAGTTCATTTATATTTTTTCAACCTGTTCATACACATTCATTACAATAATCCTCCTTAAATCCCAAGTCATCTACCTTTTCATTTTTTATCATAATAATCATCTATCTTTTTCCCAATAAACAGTCCTAACGATTGCAAAAATCACAAAGAAAACTACCATGATTATCACAGTCCATAGTAATGATCCGTCCAAGAAATTTTCTGAAATTATCTGTGCAATAACAACCGCCATAACAGCAGTAATAACATTAATAATTCGTTTCATCAAATTACAGATTCTTGTATTTTTTTCTATCATCTTTTTTCCCTCACATACATTTAACCCGGTGTCCTAGTTTCTAAGTTATTACAGCAAATCACTATCAATCTTATAATCATCTGAAAAAATCTTTTTTCCAAATCGAATAGAATATAACAACCTTCAACAATAAGATTCTGCCTATTTTCTACTGCTGTTTTTATTATTTCCCGAACAATAGGCCATAAATATTCTGTCAGTTTCATATCACCACTCATTTCATGACTACTTATTACTGAGATAAATGTAAAATCAGTAATATCATTCCAATTTGAAGCCCACTTGTTCAATAATCCTTAACTCTCAGCATGATCACACTACTCAATCTACAATCTTGTACCCTGCAACTTCCAGAATTTCCAATCCCCGCTGATAATTTTCCCTTTTATCAAAACATAATCTGTATTATACGTGGATACGGCAAAGATTGAAATCTCATTATCAGCCAAAAGCACAGCAATTTTCGATAATATTCCAATCAGTGAAAAATCCAAGACGCCTTGAATACGAAAGGCTTTCCATCCATCATCGCGCCGGATAGTATTCGATGGAACTTCACTCGTAATGCATACAAGTGATTTTTCTTCGTCAGTCTTTCCAATAAAAACAATATTGTGACTCAAAATTCACGAAGGAATAGTCTTTTACCTGACAGACCGAGAAGTCCTGATGAACTCTCTTTAACTCCACAACAGCACCTCCACAGTTTCCAATTATCCTACATCCAATCACTTTCAACTTCGTCCAGTTTCTTGATGAGCGTATCCTTAAGAACAACAAAAGCTGGAATAAAACTGTCTCGTATCAGCATAATCATTTCATTAACCTCATCCTCATTGATATATGGACAGAGGTATTGCGTTTTTTAACATGAGAAGCCACACCTCAGAGTCATTGACAAATCCAACTTTATAACCAAGCTGAAGAATTTCACGAGGAGATCCTGTAACTGCGCCCTCCACACTATGCATCTTCATAATTTCCTGCAATGCTTTCCATGCAAGCTCAAAGGTAAGATTAAATTGTCCAATAATTCCCGTACGATATATGTCGTTTGTTTCTGCAAGTTTAAAATCCGCATTTGCCAATACAAGAAGACAATTTGTAAAATTATCAAGTTTTTTCATAAATTGTAACACCATCCTTCTCTATTTCCTGTTTCAATTCATCTGAAATTGCTGCATCTGCTTGTATAATATCAAACATCAGAAGGGAATGTATATTTTCTTTAACCTCCCAATAAAATTGGTCAAACTCTCCACCATATACCGCAATATCTATATCACTTCTTTTCAGTATTTGTCCCCCGTGCACGGGAACCAAACAGTACAATTTTCATGACAGAATATTTCCGTGCAAAAGAAGAAAGCTCTCTCAATACACGATCCGGCAGATTATATTTCATGTTCATCACTGCTCCCCTTAACAATAAATACTTCAATCAAATTTTTTTCAGCATAACATATTTTTATTTAATTAACAAGTGTTGTCACAACTCCGGCTTATTCCTTGAATATCGGATATTTTTCCCTGTCCGCAGCCGTAACCTTGCGAATCACCTTACATTGGTTTCCAACCACAATGACTCCTTTTTGCCTTTTAATATCCGATGGCCTGCACTGATTAAATTCAAAACATAAATCCGCACACCGAGTCTGAGAAGTTTACCGCTTTGTTTCCCTGCTTTTCAAACATTACATTTGTCGCAATTCCTTTTTTAGCAGTTCTGAAACTAATTATAATTCAATGAGTTCATTCTCTATGTCATAATTTTTCTTTCCGTCAATATCGTATTCCTGTTCCCGTTTCCCATTTTGTGACGGCCTGTCTTGAAACACCAATTTTTTCTGCCACTTTCCGTAGCAATACGGTAAAAATCGGGTACTTCTGGCAGTTGGAACATTTTGGTGGGATGTCTGCCCCAGATACAGAATCATACTTGATTATATCACATAACCAATGGTGCTGTATATTTCTTTGTCATGTACTTCAAACTATTTTTCCATTTATCGGCAAGAAATATCAAAAATAAAAGTCTAAAAAACATTGATATTTTGCCGATAAATCTGTATACTATATTCAGATAATTCCATGGACATGTAAGGGGGAAAGGTGATTATGAAATATTTATCTGTAAAAGATACAGCAAAAAAAAATGGGGGTCTCTGAACGGTCTGTGCGGGGTTACTGCGCTGCAGATCGAATCCCTGGTGCTGTTTTGTCCGGTAAAACATGGAAAATTCGAAAACGCTGTCAAACCAGATAGACTTTCCAAAAAATAAAATAAAACCCATATCTCTCCTGGAAGTTCTCCGTCGAGAAAAAGAAACAAAACTGTCAGGTGGAATTTACCACCGGTGCAGATAGAACTTACCTATAATTCTAATCATATCGAAGGAAGCCGGTTGTCAAAGGAACAGACCCGCTTTATTTTTTGAAACAAATACCATCGGCGTAACTAAGGATGAGACCTTTAATGTGGATGATATTGTAGAAACCGCTAACCATTTCAAGTGTATTGATATGGTGATTGATAAAGCAACACACCTTTGTCTGAAAAACTGATCAAACAGCTTCATCAAACACTAAAAATGGAACCAGCGATAAACCGAAAAGATTGGTTTGCCGTAGGTGAATATAAAAACTTCCTAACGAAGTGGGTGGAATTGAAACCACATCTCCTGAAAAGTCACAGAAAAAATAAGACATCTTTTGAAAAATATAATCAGCTTTCAAAAAACGCTTCATGATCTGATTGATTTTCATGTACAATTTGAAAAAATCCACCCTTTTCAGGATGGCAACGGAAGAATCGGCAGACTTCTTTTGTTTAAAGTCTGTGATGCAATTATGTTTATTAGCACTTTGTTCTTAAAACATTCTCAATATATTCTCGATATCCCTGCTCTAAAATCCTAAAAGCACAGCTATTGTCAGTTAATTTCTGTTTTCGATTTGTTGTAACCATTTCATATATTTTATTTGCTTTTTTTCTGAATCCGCTCAGCATTGTCCATACAAAATTGATATTCCTTATTCAGTAACAAGCGGTATTTTTCATCTTCTACATCTTTGATAACCAGTCTTTCAATACATGCCTCTGGCACAGGAATCATATATTTAAAACCGTAAAGACCCCTTAATTTCTTTTTTTCATCTCCCGGTACACGGATCAAAATATTAGCTTCCTGCTTTTTTGTCAAAAGAAGATACAGACACATAATAGTTTATTCCATTGACCTGCATAACTGCACCAAAAGCGAATTTATTTCGATCAGTATATCTAATATTAGGTACCTTTGTAACTCCTCTTTTTCTTTTTTCATACCTCTGGAGATACTGATTGTATTCCTCATTTATACGATAAAAATCCATATTCCTCCTCCATAATATAGCAAAACAGGGAGATAAATGCCTTATCTCCCTGAAATTAACGGTTCGCATTTCAAGCTGCGAAGCACTTAAATTAAAGGTTCACATTCAAAGTAGTGAAGCACTTAAATTAAAGGTTTGCACTTAAAGTAGCAATGCACTTAAATCAAGCAAACTTCCTTGCTCAGTTACATTATATGCAATTATCATGAAAAAAGCAATAAAAAATCCCAAATTTCATCCACAAAAGAATACATAAACCATATCGCTCTTTACAGATTTTTTCGTCACATAGTGTTTAACATCTTTAGATGGATTGGCTAGTTCTGTTTTAAAAAAATTCAGGGTAATATTTCTTTTGATGGTCGGCTCTGATCCATACCAAACGCTCCTTGTCTCCATCCTCTGTAAAACTATCACATACTGGCTCAAAATCTGTGGGAACATTCATGTAAAAAGAAAATGAAATCTCATGGACTATATTCCCTTGTTTTTTCAATGAATCTCCTGGGAAAAAAGTTCTCATGAATAAAACCAAGTCTATCAATTTCCATTTTTCTGCCTGTTTTCTTCAAACACCTCTCGTACCACTGCCTCTTCTGCTGTTTCACCAAATTTAATTCTTCCACCTACAGAGTACAGATGGTCGAAACGGTCATTCTCGGCCATGAGAAATCTGTCCTCCTTATTCAAGTTCGAGAGAATTGGCAATATAAGAATGGATTTCTGCTCTTTACAGTATTTTTTATTTTGGAGATTAATTTTTTATCGGTTGTATATTCCAGCAGATATACTTCCATCCCATCTGCTTTGCATGCTTCCAAATATTTGCAGTAATAATTCCTTGTTCCCCTTGTTTGCTCATAAAATGTCCCTTTATCAAAATTGATGCCGCTCCACACGGATTCCTGGTTTACACCTGTCATAATAGGATCAACAGCCCCATAGCGATCCCTATATTCTGTCACATAAGTATCTCCACCATTGATAATGACCGCTTTTTTAAATGTCATAATGTTTTTGCAACATAGTTGTAAGGCCCTCAAAAATACTTTCCGTGCGGAGCATAATAATATACATCACAATTATCTATAAAGAATCCGTCAACACCTTTTTCATATAGTTCCTGAGAAAGCTGTCTTATAAATTTCTGCCAGTCGGTTTTGCTACATCCACCCATCTCTCTTCATCCCAATGCTCATACTCACCAATTGTCAGTTCTGCATAAGTTTTATAGTACTCCCTAAAGTTTTCAATAGATCCAATATTTAGATATGTATATACCTCTGTTCCTTTTTGATGGAGCAATTCAATATCCCTTTTTGTGAAATACTGTGCATCAATTACAATCGTTTCATACATTTTAAATCGTTCCAAAGATGAGGCGTCCGCATTTAAAAACACCCCATAATCTTTTTTTTCTCAAATATCTTTGTTTTATCGTCTGTTTTGTTATGTTGTCTGTTTTATTTTATCGCCTGTTTTTGTTATGTTATCTGTTTGTATTTTATCGTCTGTTTTTGTTTTATCATCCGGTATAAAAAAATATCCAATGATAACCATTAAAACAATTATTAAAACCAAGGCTTCTGTCAACTTGATTTTTTTCCTGTGCACTGTCGCTCATCCCCTTTCCATGATTCCTTCTCTGCTATACGCCATGAGAATTGCAGATTTTTTTCACAAACCGGTAACAAGCCTGTTCTGCTATCATCCTGGTTTCAGCAGACTCCCTCTAAAGGAGATGATCTGAATGAATAATAAAAAAATGTTAGATTTCCAGACAATCGCTGTTGATTTTGATGGCACTCTCTGCTACAGCAAATGGCCGGAGCTGGGCCAGCCCAACCAAGCACTGATTGAATATCTCCAGGAATGGAAAC
>VOFD01001533.1_pt1 | contig 43137 bp, 75 predicted proteins | sample 5384101 | NCBI WGS metagenome assembly VOFD01 (sample SAMN12384723, study PRJNA508395) | human gut metagenome | isolation source: healthy gut C | host: Homo sapiens
GTATCTGTATGCCAGCATGATCAACTGGCAGAATGTGAACATGGACGCTTTTCAGAGTCTGCAAAACATTGATCAGACTGATAAGACCCAGGTAACGGAGTGGGTACAGCAGTTTTTCAAGATGGATATCTCATCTTATATAAACTAGACAAAGAGAAGGACATTTTTTACGATCCACTGGATCAGAAGAATGGCCAGACCGATATAAACCCAGGCGGTATGGAAGTGAAAAAAAAGGAAGCTTCCTGCCGCCTGTTTTTTTTGTTGACTACCGTACACAGACTGTTCCAGACAACAAAAACAAGAAATAAAAGACCGGTGTAGGGAACAAAAGGATGATAGCGGAAACTCTCCCACAGGTGTCCGCCTGCCAGAGCACAGACAGCGTGGGTGCCGCCACAGCCGGGGCAGTACAGACCGGTGACAGACAAAAAAAAGAACAGGAAAATCCCAGATCTGTCAGTGTCAGCACACCGGCAGCGGCTAAGATCTCCACCATGACCAGGCCGCCTAAGAGTACAAGGCCCATTATATAGAAAATTCGATCGGTTGAATTCATGATTTCCTCCTGATAGTAAAAGTAAATATAACACAGTTTCTATCATAGAACAGAAAACAAGAAAATGTCAATGATATACTTGACAAATTGTGGGGAACTATGGTAATCTATTCAAGGTGTTATAAAAGCAGAGTTATCCACTCTCACCTGACCGCATGCGAGACATAGCGCGTTATGGTACAACATTTTTATTCATTAAAATAATGGTTAATTTTTTGTGGATAGCTGGTTTTTAGAAACAGGATCCATATTTTTTTGTGCTTTTTTTTTGGCACAGTGTTATTTAGGAGGTAAGAACAATCAGCGAATTAATGATTAATGAGCAGATCCGTGACAAAGAAGTTCGTCTCATCGGACCAGACGGAGAACAGCTTGGCATTATGTAAGCAAAAGAAGCATATTTCAAAGCAAAAAGAGGACTTGATTTGGTAAAGATTGCACCGACTGAAACCGCCGGTATGCAAAATTATGGACTACGGCAAATACCGCTATGAGTTGGCTCGTAAAGCAAAAAAGAAGCAAAGAAAAAACAGAAAACCATCGAGACAAAGGAAATCAGACTTTCACCAAACATTGATACCAACGATTTGAATACCAAATCCAATCAGGCTCGTAAGTTCTTGTCCAAGGGAGCAAGGTGAAAGTTACGCTTCGTTTCCGTGGCCGTGAGATGGCGCACCGGGATGTGGGAAAGAAATCCTGAATGCGATTTTTTTGAAGAATTAAAGGACGTTGCTTCCGTCGACAAACCTGCGAAGATGGAAGGAAGAAGCATGATCATGTTTTTAACAGCCGCAAAATAATAACGGAGGAATGAATCATGGCAAATCAGAAAATGAAAACAAAAAGAGCCGCTGCAAAGCGCATTCAAAGTAACTGGAACAGGTAAATTGAAAGAGAAAAAGGCATACAAAAGCCACATTTTGACAAAGAAAACAACAAAGAGAAAAAAGAAATCTTAGAAAATCTGCTTTGGTAGATGAGACGAATGTAAAGACAATGAAGAAAATCATGCCATACAAGTAATGGCGAAGGAGGTAAATTTCGAATGGCTAGAATTAAAGGCGGAATGAACGCAAAGAAAAAAACATAAAAGAGTATTGAAGTTAGCAAAGGGTTACAGAGGCGCTAGAAGCAAACAGTATCGTGTTGCAAAACAGTCTGTTATGCGTGCTTTGGAAGAGTCCTATACAGGTAGAAAGCAGAAGAAGAGACAGTTCAGACAGCTTTGGATTGCTCGTATTAATGCAAAGCTGCTAGAATGAATGGACTTTCCTACAGCAAATTCATGTATGGTTGGCAACAGGACCGGCTGTGGGGACAGCCACACCGAGTCCCAGCCCGACTCCATCCGATACACCGCACCCGTCTGTGACACCGACCCAGCCGGTCCGCACCCCTGCGGCCACGGCAGCACCAACCGAGACACCCAGGAACTATGTGCTGGTCTCACCGAAAGCCAAGTACGGCAAGAGCAGCCAGAAAGGGATTCATTACAAAAGAGTAAAAGGGAAAAAGGTATATAAGATCACTGCCTATGTGACCGATCCGCTGACCCTGACCATGTCTCAGCAGACGGTGTATTCTGTATACGGAGCCGGCAGTAAAAGTCTTTGGAAAAGAAAGTGATCACGGTAAATAAAAAAGGGAGTCGTCAAGTGTCATCCCCTCAAAGAGGATACCGATTACTATGCTATCATCCAGGCTCACTCCCCGCAAAACCGGAGAAGACAAATATATCTATATCCACTACAAGAAAAAGGTGCGTTCATCGGCAAAGAAGATCAAACTGTATGAGCGTTACAAAGAGACGCTGAAGATCAATTATGGCAAAAGCCGTGTAAAGTTCCATACAGAAGACGAGAAAATAGCCACAGTCAATAAAAAAGGTGTGGTTACCGCAGTCAAAAAAAGGAACTACCTATATAACGATAAAGGTAAAGGACTCAGAGAAAAAACCAGATACGCGTCAAGATAAAAGTCACAAAAGAGCCGTGGATCGTCAGCAGTAAAGATAAACTGTATGATTATGAGGATATGACCAGAGATCTCCACAAACTTCAGAGAAAGTATCCGGGACGCTGCCGGCTGATGTCACTGGGCGAAAGTTATGATGGCAGGACCATCTGGTGCCTGAAGATTGGCAGGAGCAGTTCTTCCAAGCGTCTTGTGCTGGATGGATGTATCCACGCCAGAGAGTGGAAAAATGCACAGATCCTTACCAAACAGGCAGAGGATATATTGAGAGATTACCCGGATTTCAAGAAGCGTTTTACCAATACCTGCGTCTACATCCTTCCTATGGTAAATCCAGATGGAGCTACCATTTCCCAATACGGATACAAGAAGATCCGTAACAGGAAACTTCAGAAAAAAATCAAGAAACTGGGACACAATGAAGAGTGGAAGGCCAATGCGAGAGGGGTAGATCTCAATGACAACTTCCCGTCCGGCTGGAAAAAGAGCAAGAAGGTGAAAAAGCCGGCCTACATGGGATATCCCGGCAAAAAGGCGGCCAGTGAAAAAGAGGCAAAAATATTGATGAACTTCATCAATAATGTAGGGCCGACAACGGTGCTCAATGTACATTCTACCGGAAGTGTGATCTACTGGGATTTCGATGTGACCGGAGAACGGCATGAGAAGCTACAGGAACTGGCAGAAAAGATCCATTCTTACAACAAATATATGTTGATGCCTAAGTCTGGCAGTACGACGGCGGCAGGAGGTTTTGCAGACTGGATCGTGTATGCCAAGGAAAGGACCAGTGTCACCATAGAGACCGGAACCGGTGTATGTCCGCTGGGGCATAGCGAGTTTAAGAAGATATGGAAAAAGAATAACAAAATGTGCCGCTGGTTTATCACAGAATCATAAGAGAAATATTGTTAAATAAGTCTTGACAAAAGGGTATCAATCTGATATTATATATGTTGCTGACTGACATAAGGTTGGCATCATATATGCGGAGTTGCTGGAATTGGCAGACAGGCATGACTAAGGATCATGTGCTCGTAGGGCGTGTGGGTTCAAGTCCCATACTCCGCATGACAAGTGAGAGGTTCACAGCCGAGAGGTTGTGGATCTTTTTTTATGCAAAAAGTGACCTATAGTAGTTCGTGACGGAGGCGAAAGTGACCTATAGTGGTTCGTGATGGCGGTGAAAATGACCTATAGTAGTTCGCGACGGCGGCGAAAGTGACTTATAGTGGTTCATGACGGTGCAAAAGTGACCTATAGTAGTTAGTCACGACAGGCAAAAGTGACTTATAGTAGTTCACGAATAGAGAGGAAGAGATCTGCCATGTGGCGGTAGAAATTTGTGGGAAACCTTGGTATAATAGAAAGAAGGAGGACAGAGTATGAAAATAGCAATTTGTGACGACGATTACGGTATATGTGAAGAATTAAGTAAGTGGTTGCGAAAGGCAGACAATGATTCTCGGAAACAAATGATAGAAGTATTTCAAGAGGCAGAAAAACTGCTGACATCGATTCAGAATGGAGCTGTCTATGATCTGTTATACTTAGATGTAGAATTACCAGATATTAATGGAGTAGAAAGTAGGTGCACGCCTGAAAGATATGGAAATACCGGGAAATATTATATTTGTGTCAGGAAAGGATACTTACTGCAAGGATATGTTTGACCTTCGACCATTTAACTTTTATCAAAAACCGTTGAATCGGGAAAAGGTTATAAAAGATTATCATTTGATAAAAGAAAAAGAGGAAGAAAAAGGCAGATGCCGGTTTTGGTATAAAAAGATGGATGTACTTCTTGTGTGTATATTCAGGATATAAAATATGTGGAAGCGTTCCGGGGCGGAGTGAAAATATACACAACAAATGGTGAATACATTGAACTAAGGCGGCGTTCGATACAGAATTTTGCCGAAGAATATTCACAGCAGGGCATGGTGCGGATACATCGTTCCTATGTAATCAATATAGATGCGGTAACCAGTATAAGAGGTAACCAGGTGCAGATTGATGGACAGGATTTGTCAATCGGCCGGGAATATGTAAAAAGAATTAAGGAAAAATGGAATTTTCGGGGGATGGAATCATTATGATGTTTTATGCAATAACGATCATAGCCAGTTTATTTCAGAGCTATTTGGTGTATTTGGCATTGACACTGTTTTTTTGATCAAAAAGAAACCGGGGGGGCGTCCGGGTAATAGTCGGATATTTACAGTTTATGGTACTTACGACAGCAGTGAATTTGTATATAAATATCCCCATTGCCAATATAGTAGTGTTTATGTTCTGTACCTATTTATATGCCGTGTTATGTTTTTATGGTAATCTGAAAAAGAAGGATGTTTGCGTGTGTCAGTACCGTTTTTCATCATGGCGGTGTCAGAAGGTGTGATGGCAGTTCTGATTGGAGCGCTCAGGTACAACATATGGGCTTCCAATGATTATCACTCGACTTTTTCTGTCGTGGCGATGCCGATTATACAGTTTCTGCTGATTCTGCTTTTAAGGAACCTTAAAAATATACGGAGAAATGAAGAGGTTCAAAGGCAGTATTGGATCTTATCTATGTTGCTGCCTGCCTTATCGTTTGCATTATTTGCGATAATATACCAACAGCATCAATTGAGTCCGGTTCATCTACTTATCTGCATCTGTATTTTGTTTTTATTCAGATCTCTGTTTTGTATCTATTTGATAAGCAGATACAGAATGCGGGCGTCGAGAGAGAAAAAGAGTGTTTTGGAGACCCAGAACCGTATGCAGCAGGAACAGGCAAAATGGCTGGAACAGGCGGTAGAACAAATGAGAGGCCAAAGGCATGACTTTAAAAAACATATATCCATGATATATTACTTTAATGAGAAAGGAAAGACGGAAGAGGTAGAAAAGTATATCAGGCAGATTCAAGATAATATTGACCGGATTCGCGAGGAACATATCGACACTGGAAATTATGCGCTGGACAGCATTTTAAATGCACAAATGTCCAAAGCACAATTATGTGGAGTAAATTTACAGGTGGAATGTGTGGTGCCGCAGGAGTTAAATCTTTCTACATACGATATGAATGTGATGCTGACAAATTTATTGGATAATAGTATTGAGGCAGCTCAGAAAACAGAAGAGAAGAAAGTTCAATGTGTTATCCGGTATGATATGCCGAGAATGCTCATCAAAATAGAAAAACACATATATCCCGGCTGTGATAGAACATGGAACCTCAAAGAAAAACAAAGAATATCATGGCTATGGAGTAAAAATGTAAGGGAGCTTCTGGACAGACTGGGGGAGACATAGAGGTGAATGAACAGGAAAATATATATCAGGTACTGGTAGGGTTCCAGGTGCAGTAGAGGAAAAAAATTGAATATGGTATGTCGTCTGATGTCAATTTTATGTTGTCTGATGCAAAAACAACATTTTCGGAAAAAACATGGTATAGTAAGGCTGTACCATGCTTTTTTTTTTGGAAAGGAGGAACAAAATGAAGAAGATTTTGAAAGCAGTTGCATCAACATTGATGACAGGAATCTCAGCTTTTGTAATTTCTGGTATGACAGGTTCTACATGTGTGTTCTTGTTGCATCAGCCAGAGTTACCAGAGCAGCTTGACCAGTTGAGAAAGTAAAGTAGTAAGGAAGGATGGCATTGAAGGGAAAAGAACTTTTAAAGGATGAAGAAGTGCAGAAGTTTGTGCAGAGATACATAATACTGTATGGTGTCCAGCTGGGTGTCTATACGGTTATTGCCATATGTATGCAAGTGTGGTGGCAGTACTTTGTATTCATGATTTCATTTGTTGCACTTAGATCCTTTGCAGGGGGATATCATGCAAAGAGGGAAAGTGTCTGTGTAGTTCAATCAGGAGCTATTGTTTTGGCAGCTTGTCTGACTATGAAATTTATAGTGATTTCGATGCAGACAGTTATATGTATTGCATTATTGTCGGGGATTATGATTTTTTTTTCATGCACCCATTGAGGCCGAGCAAGAAAAAACTGACAGACAATGAAAGAAAAAAATACAGAAAAACATCCCGGATTGTGTGGATCGTGGAAGGGATATTGATAGTCATAGCCTGCTGTTTCGATTCGTGGTTAAGGATCGTGGCGGAACCAGTGATAATAGCATGGTTTTGGGTTCTTGTGCTGGCTATGACGGCAGCCATCCGTGATGTTAGTAAAGAAAATGAGTAGAACAAAAGGAGACTTTATGGAAAAGAATGACCTGGTGGGAGACGCACTGAAAATCATGCCTCCCGAATATGTACCACTTTTATACCAAGGAAAATTACTTCGGAATGACACATCGGGATCTACCGGAAAATGTCTGGAAGTATACTGGAAGAAAGAGGATTACATGCGGTCCATGTTTTCGCTGTGGTTTTACCGTAAAAAGTTTTATGGTATCCAGCCTTGGCACAAGCGGTGCCGGTTTACACCATGGCAGTGCCCGGTGAGAAAGAACCTCTTAGTCGTGTGGAAGAAAATGCGTTGACATTCAGCAAGAATAATCTGACGGAGCAGCGAATGGTGGAAATATACTGTGAAATGCTGGAATTTGAACCTGTGTGGATGATCTTGCAGCCGTCGGTAGCAGAACTTCTGTGTATGGTAAAAGCGCAGTATGAACTTCCTGAAATCTCATCTCTGCGATACATAGAGATGACAGGGGAGGAACTTGACAGATAAACTCCGTGAAAGACTAAGAGGTAAAAGTTGAAATCCTGGATGACAAAGGGAATGCAGTCGAGGATGGAACAACCGGTAACATTTATGTAACCACACTTCATAACCATGCTATGCCATTTGATCATTATGGAATTGGTGATATAGGAAGATTGGAGAAAAATACATGTGATTGTGGACACAAAGGGAAAATCCTGCATCTGGAATCAGGCAGAAAGGCAACCTGGGTACAGTTGGAAGATGGCAGTCGTATCACACCCTATGTTTTTGTAAGGGCGATTGACTGTCTGAATGTCCAGTATGATAACTGTATCTGGCAGTTTCAGATCATACAGGAAGATTTTGACCGTTTTACGATCCACCTGGTGGTAGATGAAAAAATACCGGAACTGTGCGAAATTTGTACAGTATATAGGGGATGAACGGTTGAAGAAGGCCTCATATGAATTTGTGTTTTCCAAAGGGTTGTTCCCGGATCTTACGGGAAAAAGGTCTTACTTTTAAACCAATGGAAAGGAGGGGTAAGGAGCAGATATGGGAGAGATAAAGGAATCCGTGATCCAGATCATAAGGGAAATCGCCGAGAAGGAACTGGGGAAATCGATGAGAACACAAGTTTTTTGATGAGCTGGAGTTTGATTCTATTTTGTGTATGGAACTTCTGGTAGAGGCGGAAACACGATTTGGGTTCGATTCGGAAGATTCAGAAGAAAGCCTGCAGGCTTTTGAAACAGTAGGACAATTTATAGAATTTGTTAATAAGAATAGAAAAGGAGACATAACAAATGATTAACAAAAAATTGGGAAAAACTTTGCATTACTAGCGTGCGTATCTATTTCGTTGTACCCCTGCTAATCAAGGAAGGGCATATTCAGGAAATGATGCGATGAAATATGCAGAAAAGTGGTATAACGGATATAATACTAAACAATACTATAAAGCGGGAAAGGATTGTACAAACTTTGTTTCGCAGTGTATGGTTGCCGGTGGTAAGAAAAAAAGTTCTAGTTTGCCTAAATATTATTCTGAAAAACATTGGAGACCACATTCAGCAACATGGGAAAATGCCACATATTTCAGAAAATATTGGAAGGATAGAGCTGAGTCTAATTTTAGCGTTAAGTTAGATGCGTCGAAGTATTCTCACGATGCATTGATACAAGAAAAAAAGAAAATAAGTTCACGCATAATGAGAAATTTAAAAGTGGGCGATGTTATACAATATGGAAGTAGTTCTTCGGATGTCAGGCATTCCCAGATTATAGTAGGATTGATTTATGATCCAGTGACCGATTCTTATACATATAGGTTGGCACAGCATTCAAGTCCATCTAATAAATGTGTATTAACAGATTATTTAAGTACTCTGGGTGGAACAACTTATTGTTATAAATTTAGTACAAAATAAAAGGAGAGTAAAATTATGAAAAAAGAAAGTTGGAATTTTAATTAGTGTATTAGGTGTTGTGGTTATCTTATCAGGTAGTGTTGCCTTGGGTAGTATGGTAAATCACAAAGGTATTCGTCAGCAGAAATTGCAAAAAATTGAAGTTGATGGAGACAAAATCAAGGAACAGGAAAAGGAATTGCAAGAAGCAAAACAGATGCAGAATATCGTAAAGTAGAAACAGAATTGAAGAAGAATTTGAAAGAAAAGGCTCAATTGGAGGTGGAAACAGGAACATATGATTATCAAGGATATTTTAATGATAAACTATTTTCAGTATATGATTGTTACACAATATTAGAGAGTAGTTTGGACAAAGCAAGTGAGGAGTGGGAAGAAAATAAAGTAAAAAGAGTTAAAAGCAATTTATAAGAAATATAGTGTTTATAAGGATAGTACTGAAGACTATTTAGAACTTAGTAAGCAGCTCGGCAAGGAAGTGGATGAAGTCAATGCTAAATATGCAAAATATGAAAATTGATTGCATAAAACAGAAGTAGCATAGGCTGATTAGCAATTAACAGGGTGGGAGAATGATAAAAAAGAGATAAAAAGTGAGAATTATTGGTCAAGTGCCAAGGTTAATTCCGGTTTGTCAAAGTAAATGCCGGTGAAACAGATTTTTACCCAAAAAAGTTAGTAAATTTACCTGCAAATAGATGATTTTTTTTTACTGTTTTGGCGTAAAATCAACATAATGTAAGGAAAAAAGGGTGCTCTTAATAAAGGGTGAAAGTTGGTCGTTTTTTTGCAAGAGTAAGTTCCACCCCTCTGTTTGCGGATATGGATGCTGTGTCCCGATTGGTTAATTAGTGATTATAGTTCGTCTTTGGAGATGAAGCATTGGCGGGCATCATCCCAGAGAAACTGTTCGTCGGACCTTTCCAGTAATTCCAAGGTCCACTGGGATATCCATATTTCAGGCGAAAGGCCTGAAGGTAGTTTAAAGGCATTCCATCTGCATCCAGATAATGCCATGGATTGGACTCTATTTCGTGTCCGGATTTGACCCATTTTCGTATGCAAGTGCGTTCATGAAGGGTCATGGGGACGAGATTTTCCATTTCTTCCAGTGCTAAAAGGTTGAGCTGGTAATCCATTGAATTTTTATCTGGTTTCATGGGCACCCTCCTTACAGAAAATGGATCGATTGAGTGTCACTTTGTTTGGCGGAATAAGGTGGCACCCGAGAAGGTCCAAACAGCCTTGACCGTATAAAAGGAAAACATTTCATAAGGACTTTTGTTCCCTAAACTTTCTCTACAGTAGGAGTTGATATGATCCATCATTAAGTTAATGTCATCTTGGGAATAGTTTCCGATATCCGTTCCTTTGGGAATAAAAAGCGGATAAATTCGTGGTTTCTTTCGGCAGATCCCTTTTGATAAGGAGCACTTGCATCGCAGTAAAAATATGCGTGCGCCGTTTTTGCGAGGAATCAAACTCTAAAGCCAGAGGATTTGAAAACTCACTGCCATTATCGGTCAGACAAACTTTGAAAATGTCTTTGAACAATTCCGGTTTCAAAACAGAGTATAGAAAGTCAAAAATATCGATCACGGATTTGGAATCATTGTGTTCCCGTAAAAAGCCAGCATAAACTCTGCCTTTACAAAATGAATGGTAAGAAGAACTTTGCTGCCTTGTTTTCCCTCAACAGAATCCAGTTCTACGAGAGGATAGTCCGGATGGGAATGCATAAATGTTTTAAAATCTTCATAGGTACGGTTTATGCGGCAGGCTTTATCCACCTTTACATGAACAGCCTTTTTCCGGGCACTGTATCGTACTTTTCTGGGAAGATCAAGATTCATAGCGGAAAAGATGCGGGAATCAACAAAACGATAAATAGTTCGTTCACTGACCATAATGGAATCCCGGTTAGTGGCACAGATATGATGAGGGACTGTCCCTTTTTATAAGGGGAGTGATGAGGTCATCTAAGTGTTTGATTTCTTCTTCTGAGAAGGAAATGCCGGTGCGGGATTCTGAAAGAAGTGTACGGTACCTGGAGTGGGCATCTTTAGCGATGTACAGATGTTTTTCCAGACTACAGGTATAGCGTTTGCCACAGCCGTTACAAATATAAGGCGGCTTGGAGTGTTTCGGGCAGGTGTCAGGGATAAATTCATCGCAAAAGGCGTTGCACATGGAACAATTTCTGCATAGTTTAAATTTGCGGGAAGAATGACAGGGGTGACAAAGATGTTTTTTGGAACAGGAGAACCGCAGCTGACAGTTGTTGTACTGTATGTACCTGCCACCGGTCCGTAAAGTAACAAAGCGGGATCGGATCTCCTTGGAGATGGTTGTAGGATCTTTGTCCAGGAAAGAACCGATTTCTTTGAATGTGTGATGTTTTTCAAGCATAGATTCAATGGTGATTCGATCACTTAAAGATAAATGTTTATTATTTGCCATAAGAGTACCTCCTTAGTATTAGGTTAGGGACACAACAATATAACTATAACATTTGTCAGAGTAAATGCAGTATGGAAATTTGTTGAAATAACTTCAGGATTAACCACTTTCCGCTGGCCGGCTTATAAAAAGGGCTGAAGAACAAGATGGGAAGTTATTTGTTTTCTGATTGAACAAAAAAATTAAAGAAGATAACTTTTGAAGCAGGAACGAAGCAGGTGTATATACCGGAATCTTGTTTTGAAGGATGCAGCAAGATAAAGAAACTTGTATTTCCAAAGAGCCTGAAAAAGGTGATTTACGGATGGCACGAATATGCAGGAAATTATACTTCCAAAGCACCAAAAACACTGGTATTTAAGGGGAAAAGCACAAAACTGCAGGGGAGTGAAGATCAGAAAATATCTGGATATTGAGAATGCGAACACAGGAGGAAAAGATCTCTATGATAAGTATATTCTCACTATAGGGAAGATCATAGCACCAAAGAAATCACAGGCTGTTAAATGTGCAAAAAAAAAAGATATACACTGTGAAGAAAATAATTCGAAGAAAAGGACAACATTCTTGGCGTGATGATGCAGGAAGGGGATACAAACTGGCCAAAGTAAAATGGTCTTATTCAAAGTAGCAGATTAAGCAGCAGATAGGGTGGGCAACACATATTGACAAGGAGGAAACGAAATGAGAAGAAAAATGTTATGGGGGAGTATGTTCTATGATGGCATTATTGCTGGTGGGATGTGGCAGTTCGACCAATGCCGGTCAGGAAATACAGCAGAGTACACCGGAGCCAACGGTGGCAGCGGTTACCCAACAGCAAAATCAGGATTATCATGTAGAGGGATCTACTGTATATGTAGATAAGAGCTGTTATCTGCCGGATGTTAAGGCAGATAATGCGACCGAAAATGGTTATAGCAGATGGGGTTGAGTTGAAGGATTATGAGCCGGCCAGCACAAAAGATGAGTGCGGTTCCTTTGTCCAGCCGCAGTATAATTCCTGGTTTGCCGGCAGCCCTAAGGTTAAGAGTGTTTCTCTGGAAAAGGCGGATGTCACCGTTGGTAAAAAAAAAGTAAAGCGTATGTAGAGAATGGACTTCTGCTTTACAAAGGAGAGGCAAAGGGAGTGTATGCCTGTGTTCCTGCCACAGAGGGAAAGGTAACGATCCCTCAGGGAATCAAAGACATCTATGATTGTGCATTTTATGGCTGTGACCAGATAACATCTGTGACACTGCCGAAGAGTGTGCGATGGATTGGGGATGCAGCATTCGGAGAAAATAAAAAACTGGAAAAAATAGAAGTAGCATCGGACAATCCGTTTTTGAAAAGCGTAGATGGTGTTCTGTATACAAAGGATGGCCGCGTACTGCTGGCATATCCGGCGGGAAAAACAGATAAAACCTACAAAGTTGACGCAAAGGTTAAGTATATCGCCAGAGGAGCGTTTGCGGGAGCAGTCAATCTTGAGAAGATAGAACTTCCTAAGGGACTGTTTTCCGTTGAAGATTATGCATTTAAAGGCTGCACCAGTCTGAAGTCTTTCGGTGGTGCATCAAAGGTGTACCGGGTAAAGAAAATGCATATGCATACTGTGATGCACTGGATGGGTCCAAACAGTTAAAAAACAGAGGAATCCGGTGAGGATACACAGATAAGTGATTCACGATGGGAAGGAGACTACCTGAAAGGAACCCTTTCTTATCTCTACAGTAATTATTCATGGAAGTTCAGCAAAGACAAGTATGGAAACATTAGTACCAAAGACATCGTAGATGCATTGAAAGAGACAGGAAAAGTGCCGGCAGGACTGAAGAAAAAGATTGATAACATTTCATATCAATACGAAATGCAAGTTCTGTATTCTATGGCATTGGAGGTAATGGAAAAGAAAGATTTGCAGAAATTTGGAAAACAAGTAGATGCATTTTTAGAAACATACGGTGAGTAGGAAGCAGAAAGTATTGTCAACTTATTATACGAGGAGTGATAACATGGAGAGAGTAAAATGGATTTTTTGTGCTATGCATGATTTTATGTGTTGGATGCGGCAGTCAAGTGGAAAGTGAACCCACACCGACACCCACATCTACGCCAAGTCCTACACCGACGCAACGGCTGTCATCCTGGGTAGAACCAACTGCTGTGCCAGGAGCAGCAACCCATGCGGTAGAAAAGAGGAATGTAACTATACAGGGACATAGATATAAGTATATATATTATGCGGAATATGATGGCAGTTTGGTTGTATTGGCAGCGGGGACGGACGAAGATACATTGTATATTCCATCAAAGATAGATGGTAAAAAAGTGACTCGAGTGGGGGGTAAGTGATGATTCGAGTGATGTGGACTTTTCCTTTAATCCGACCATTCATGGAATGATAGCAAGGGGGCCAACAGAGTATTGGGAAGCAGATAAGAAAGACAAACGGAAAAATCTGGTCCTGGCAGAAGGAATAGAAACAATATGTGGGAATGCTTTTTTTGAATGCTATTTTAATAAGGTGACTCTCCCATCTACCTTGGAGGAAATAGGAGATTGCATTCATGGGCACACATATTAAGGAAGTAACTGTAAAATCAAAGGAAATAAGTATTGGCAGAGGTGCTTTTAGTGGTTCAACACTTCGGAAAATTCAATTTCGGAAAGGGTATAAAGGATATATTGCGGAAGAAGCGTTTGATAGGACGCAGATAGAGACGTTTGACTGGCCGGATTATAACGATGCTGTTGAAAATGGCGAGGTTTCTCTGGACTACGATGAGAGGCTGTTCCCAACATTTAACAGATGTAAAAAACTGAAGGAAATACGATTCCCGGAGAATCAAAAAATTAATCTGTATTGATAATCGTGCTTTGGTTGGATGCTCCAAATTAAAGAAACTTGTCTTCCCGGCATCTACGAAGAAGGTCGTTTATTGTGATAACTTTTTGAGTAAACAACTACAAAAAATCACCGGGTGAACTGATTTTCCTGGGGAAAAATACGGAATTACAACCGGGATCAAAAAAGTTATTACTTAAAAAAACGACATGATAAAAATAAGAACTGGATTATTTCAACAGGAAAAATTATAGCACCAAGAAATTCAAAGGCGATCGAAAAGGCAAAAAAATGTGTGGAAGATAAAAAAATTGACCTGTGGCCAGATGGATAAATTGGACGGAGAATATGAAAATGATGACGAAAAATGATGCCGGAGCACCAGACGAGTTTATTAGAGGAGAAACGGATGTAGACTCAGAAGGAATTACATATGAAAGGATGAACTATGAGTATCTGAGTAACTTATTGCACTACTACTCGCAAAATCTTACTATAGCCATCGTTATGTATAGTATAAAATAACAGAGAACTGCAAAATATAAAGGAGGATATTATGAAAAAGCAATCGGAGTATTTGTAGGCGCATTAGAATGACTATTCTTTTGTCGGGAAGTATCGTTCTTGGCAATGCAATAAGCAGCCAGGACAGCAAACAGCAGAAACTGGAGCGGATCGCAGAGGACAAAGAAAAGATCAAAGTGCAGGAAAAGAATATGCAGGAGGCCAAAACAGATAAGGAATACCGGGAGGCTGAAAGCGAACTGAAGAAGAGCTTGAAGGATAAGGCAAAGCTGGAAGTAGAGACAGGAACTTATGATTATCAGGGTTATTTTGCAAACAGACTATTTGCCTTAAATGACTGTCGGCAGATCCTGGAGCGGGATTTGGACAAATCCAGTAAGGAATGGGAGAAAAATAAAGTAAAAAGAAATGAAGGCACTTTACAAAAAGTACAAGGCCTACAAAAACGGCGACTGGGATTATTCACAATTAAGCAAAGATTTGAACCGTGAATGTGACGAATTGACAGCTAAGTATGCAAAGTACGAAAAGTAAGACAGCTAAGGGGGATATATAGTATGACAAAGAAAGTTTTCTGCGGATTATGCACCGTGATGCTGCTGGCATTAACAGGGTGCAGTGGGGAAGACGGTCAAAAGGAAGTAAAGCAGATCACACGGGAGCCCATCGTCACCTCCGTACCGAAGCAGGGAGGTAACGCCAAAGAAGACACCATTCATATGGACAAAGTGGATATCTCCCGTTTGTCGTTCAGAGACAGCTACAAAGTTAGCCATAGCGGATGGAGTTGAACTGCAGGACTATGAACGAGTAGTAGATGCCCGTGTTGTGGGAGAAGGGGAGACATTTGCATACATAACTCCCCGTTATAATTCGTGGTTTGTAGGCGTACCCCAGGTGACGAAAGTCTCTCTGGGGAAAAAGGGCGTTTCGCTGGAGAGCGCAAGCAAGGTGTATACAGACGGAGGACTTGTGATGTATAAGGGCAAAGAGCAAGGGGTATTTGCCTGCCCGATCCCGGCCGAAGGAAGAATTGAGGTCCCACAGGGAACCAAAGATATTTATGATTGTGCTTTTTTATGGCTGTCAGAAGATAACATCTGTGGCACTGCCTGAGAGCGTAAGGTGGATAGGAGGCGCGGCGTTTGGTGAAGCATCCAGACTGGAAAGCATTGAAGTGTCGATGAACAATCCGTTTTTAAAAAGTGAAGATGGTGTTCTGTATACAAAGGATGGTCTTGTCCTGCTGGCGTATCCGGCGGGAAAGCCAGACAAATATTATAAAGTAAAGGACGGCGTAAAGTTCATTGCAGGAGGGGCTTTTTGCCGGGCGGACAATCTGGAGGAAATCGAACTTCCCAGAGGAGTATTTTCCGTGGAGGAATATGCTTTTAAGGGGTGTCGACATCTGAACAAAATATCAGGGGCGTCCAGGATATACAGCGTAAAAGAAACCGCTTATGAATATTGTGAGGAACTGGATACCATCGACAGGCCATTGATGGATGGTGAATTGGCAAATGGACTCATGCCTATATGGGAAGAGAACTATATGAAGAATGAACTTTCTTATGTGTTTGATGCGCTGCCATGGAAATTCAGCCGTGCCAATCAGGGATATATTACGAGAGAGGATATTGCGAGAGTATTAAAACTTTCAGGATTGAAGGTGCCGAAAAGACTGAAAAAGAAAATAGACAAGGTTACCTATTCGTACGAAATGCAGATACTGACGGACCTGGCACAGAATTCGGTATCGTGGGTGGATTTTTGATACGAAGATGGACAATTTTTTTACAGAGATATGGCCGTTGACGGAGACAAGGGGTGAGAACGATGTGGAATTTGAACAAATGGACAGATCATACAGCGTTGTATGTGAGGGAGCAAAGTTATACATATGGCCAGCTGGACAGGATGCAGCAGGCGTTTGCACAGAAAGTGGATTCACACCGCCTGGTATGTGTCATGATGACCAATGAACTCCGGCACTGGTGGCATATATATCCTGTATCCAAAATCATCATCCGGTAATGGTTTTGTCGGCACAGACGCCGTACCGGGGTCAGGAGAATCTATGGGAGCATTATGAACCGGATGTTATCTGGATGCCGCTAGCGGGAGAAAAAAGAGCATCGTGAATTTTGGAACCGGGGGCTTTACAGACGGCAGGCAGAGAACGAGGGATATGTACTTTATGAGCGCATAGAGAAGAATGAAATGCCTGTCTGCCGGGACTTGGCGTTGCTTTTTTGCCCTACTTCCGGCTCCACCGGCAATCCGAAGATGGTTCAGATCAGTTATGAAAATATTCAGAGCAATACGAAGTCTATCTGTGAGTATATGCATCTGACCGGTGAAGACTGCGGGATTACTGTTTTACCGCTTAGTTATACATATGGATTGTCAGTGGTAAACACGTTATTGTATGTGGGAGGCAGGGTTTGTCTTACGGCGGATCATGTGATGCAGGCCTCCTTCTGGCGTCAGATGAGAGACCGGGGATTACTTTTCTGCCGGGAGTTCCTTATACATATACCTGCATGAAGAAGATGAATCTGCATCCGGAACGCTACAAAAAACTCGGATCATGACCCAGGCGGGGGAAGGCTGTCCAAGAGTCTGCAGGAGTACTGGGGACAGATTGCCAGGGAATACGGCAAAGAATTTTATATTATGTACGGACAGACAGAGGCCACGGCCCGGATCAGTTATCTGCCGCCGGAGCGGTGTCTGGAGAAAACAGGAAGTGTGGGGATCGCTATTCCGGGGACACAGATATTTTTAAGAAGTCCTGAGGGAGCAGTCATCACAGAGGCAGGAGAAGCCGGGGAAGTGGTGGCAAAAAGGTTCTCACATAAGTATGGGATATGCTGCATGCCGGGCTGATCTGACTCAGGGAGACAGACGGCATCAGGTACTGGAAACCGGTGATATCGGGTATCTGGATGAGGAAGGATATCTGTATCTGATAGGACGAAAAAGCCGTTTTGCCAAAGTATATGGCAAGCGGGTCAATCTGGATGATCTGGAACAGATGCTGACACATGAAGGGGGCCGGCGAGATCGCAGTTATCTCAGATGATGAGAAAGTGTATGTAGTCACAGATGTCACCAGGATCAAGGAGCAGGATGAGAGATGGCGACAGAGGATTGAGCAGGCAGCAGGAGATCACTGTCTGGGGAAAATTTTACACTGGAGGGAACTGCCGCACAAGGAAAGTGGCAAGATTGATTACAGAAGAATCGGGGAAAGGGTGAAAGAGGATGAAACTGTCTATATGTAAGGTGAAACGAATTGAAAGAGAAACGGGGCTTATGTGTCTGGACGACTGCATTGCAACCGTGGCAGAGTATTATCACTGTGGATATGAAATGTCTTATGCAGGAGGATTTGCCATGAGGTGGCGGTCCGGTTTTACGAATTTTGCAGGACAATATCAGATTCACCTGCTGGATCGTTTGGAAAATCTTAAAAAAAATATCATGGGCTGGAGATCGTGAAAAAGAATTTTTCTCGGGGAAAGGGGTTCTGCGGAAAATAGAAAAGGAACTTGCACAGGAACGCCCGGTGATGATGCAGATCAATCCTTATTGGTGTCCGTGGGATGACGGATATGGAAAATATGACGCCAATCCGGGACACATGGTGCTTGTGACCAAGGTAGAGCAAAATGGTCTGATCTGCTGTGATCCTTATTTTGAGAAAGAAGATCAGAGACTCCCGCTGACTTTGTTTTACAAAGGACTCCAGGAGGTGTTTTTACAAAATATCATGAGCCGGAGCCGATCACCAGACAGGAACGGCAGGATGCTGTGGTAAACATGTATGGGGGCATTGACCGGAAATGGATATTTTCGGGGACTAAGAGATTTTATACAGGATGCATCGGCGTGTCCGGATCTGTTCTATGATGTTTTTTCTGGATGAAGATCTGTGGATCAGTGGATTGATCATCTTTTTGCTGCAGGTAAATCAAAGTATCCAGAATCTGGCAGTAGTAACGGATTATGCAGGACGCCGGAATGAGGCACCGGGAGCGGTAGAGGTGGCTGAATCTTTTGTGGAATCTGGCGGTGCGATGGAAGCAGGCGAGAAAGCTTTTATTGTCAAACTGTATTTTATCCGCCGGGAGGATGCCAGACTGAAAGAGAGAACGCTGGCGAGGTTGAGTGGAATTGTAGATGAACTGGAACAGATTGCAGAGCACATAGAAGAAGTATGGGATGAGAAGGTGGAGAAGGAAGAGATACATGTGAAGCCGGAAATGGCCCGGATGGTGTGTGTGCCGCTGGAAGAGTATAGAAACAACCGTGGATTTTTACATAGGGAGAGACTGGAGGAAGAGGCAGATTTTTCATCTGTGGGAACCTGTTATGTGACAGAAGGAGAGAAAAGAGAGTGGTCTCTTGGGAAATATAAGTATCGTCTGGCCGCGCTGGGTGAGGACATTGTGGATAACATTGCCTGTGACGGACAGTGTGTGTGCATACCACGAGGCAGGTATAGCAAAATAAGTCTCATCGGCTCTGCGGAGTTTGGTAATTCCAGTGACATCCTGCGGCTGCAGGATCAGGGAAAGGCAGCAGGTGAGATCACCATAGCGTTTACGGATTATATCAACCCGCCGCAATGTGGGGAGAGCGTTGCCTGGCAGGGGCATGGTGTAGTGAAGGAAAATGGAGATTGGCAGGAGATGAAGGAGGTGTTGTATCTGTATCAGCAGGAATATGATATGCCGGCGGGAGAAGTGTCGGAAATCCTGCTTCCTATCAATCCCAGTATCCATATATTTGCAATCACTATAGTATAATGAAATTTTTAGGGCAGGGAAACTGGAATTTAGAAATTCACTTTACGAAGAAAGTGCCCATAATCCCAACAATAAGCTGTAAAAATCTACGTTGAATTTTACAGCTTTTTGTGTATAATAAAAGATAGCAAAAACAATCAAAATCAAGGAAGGAGCTGAAAGATATGGCTAATATTTTACCAGCATCTGATTTGAGAAATTATAATGAAGTGCTGAAAAACTGTCATAAAGGAGAACCAGTATACTTGACAAAGAATGGCAGAGGACGTTTTGTAGTTATGGATATTGAAGATTACGAGCGTGATCGGGCAGAGAAAAAGCTTTTGCTGAAGCTGCAGGAAGCTGAAGAAGCAGTGAAAGACGGAGAAGGCTGGCTGGATCTGGATGAATTAAAAAGCCATTGTGGGGGGAGTAAAATGTTAAAATTGCGGATTAATCCGATAATTGCAAAGGAAAGGAACATAAGAACATGAAAAATGGATGACAAAGGCCGCTGCCCTTGTATTAGCAGGATCTATGCTGTTGCAGCCGGCGTTCGTACAGGCTGACACACACAGACACAGACACAGGAGGAGCAAACAACCGAGACAAAGCAGTCCGATCAGAAAGTGATCGTGATTGATGCCGGACACCAGACTCGTGCCATGAGTGCTACAGAGCCCAATGGACCTGGTTCCAAGACAAGAAAAGCCAAGGTAACCGGAGGCGCTACCGAGTGGCAACACATTTGCCGGAGTACAAATTGAACCTCATTGTAGCAAAAAACTGAAGAAAGAACTGACAAGCCGTGGTTACAAAGTGATTATGGTGCGCACGAAGAACAATGTGCGTCTGTCCAATGTAGACCGTGCCAAGATTGCCAACAAATATAAGGCAGATGCATTTATCCGCATCCATGCCAACTCAGCCAACAGCTCTTCAGTAAAGGGAGCACTTACCATTGCCCCACAGAATTCCAATCGTTATATGAAAAAGAGTGTCCGCAAAAAGTCAGGCACTGTCAAAGAAAGTACTGAAAGCATTCTGCAAAGCTACCGGAGCGAAAAGCCGTGGAGTGATGTACACCAATACCATGACAGGCATTAACTGGTGCAAGGTGCCGGTAACAATCGTAGAAATGGGATTTTTGAGCTGCCGTCGGAAGACAAAGAAGATGTCAAAGAGCAGTTATCAGAAAAAAATGGTCCGCGGCATCGCAAATGGAATTGATAACTTTTTTTGCTTGAAACTCCGTGAGAAAATGATAAAATATAAATAAGACATTTTAAGAAACGGAGGTAATGGATCATGAATAAAGTAATTACAATTTCAAGACAATATGGCAGCGGCGGACGAGAGGTCGGCAAGTTGTTAGCAGATGCGTATGGAATTCTTTTTTATGATAATGAGATCATTACAAGAGCAGCCAAAAGACCGGCTTTGCCGAGGCTACTTTAAGAAAGCAGAAGACAAGGCTACCAACAGCCTTTTGTATTCACTGGCGATGGGTATGAATGTGTTCGCCAGCCAGGAAGTTGGATATGCCGGATTGTCATTAGATGACCGGATTTTCCTGGCTCAGTCTGATATTATCCGCAAGGTTGCCAAGGAGGGACCGTGTGTGATCGTAGGAAGATGCGGAGATTACGTATTGAAAGATCGGGAGAATCTTGTTAAAATATTCATTCAGGCGTCTCCGGATTTCCGTATTGCCAGAGCCATTGAGAGAGATGGTGTGCCAAAAGAAAGCGGCTGAGATCGTGTTGAAGAAAGATAAGAGCCGTGCAAACTACTATAAGTATCATTCTGGTGAACGCTGGGACAATGTATTGAATTACGATCTGGCGATCCGCAGTGATCTGTGTGGTGTTGAGGAAACAGCCAGATGCCTGAAAGCATATATCGACCAGATGTAGAATAAAGAGAGAGGATTTTAGACAGACATGAAGATTCGTACTAGATTTGCACCAAGTCCTACAGGAAGAATGCATGTAGGAAATTTGAGAACCGCATTGTATGCGTACCTGATTGCTAAGCATGAGGAGGAGACTTTTTTACTTCGTATTGAGGATACAGACCAGGAGCGTTTTGTGGAAGGAGCACTGGATCTGATCTACAAGACAATGGCAGAGACCGGCCTGGTTCATGATGAGGGACCGGACAAAGACGGCGGCTATGGCCCTTATGTTCAGAGTGAACGAATGAAAACGGGCATGTATCTTGACTATGCGAAGCAGTTGGTGGAGAAAGGTGAGGCGTACTATTGTTTTTGTACCAAAGAACGATTGCAGAAACTCCACGAAGAAGCCGAAGAAAACGGAGCAGATGTAGCTAAAAATATGACAAGCATTGTCTGTCTTTGTCCAAAGAAGAGGTAGAAGAAAACTGGCTGCCGGGGTTCCTTATGTGATCCGCCAGAACAATCCTACTGAGGGAGAGACTACCTTTGAAGATGTGATCTATGGCACGATTTCAGCGCCAAATGAGGAGCTGGATGATATGATCCTGATCAAGTCCGATGGATATCCTACATACAATTTTGCCAATGTCATCGATGACCATTTGATGGAGATCACCCATGTAGTCCGTGGTAACGAGTACCTTTCCTCTGCACCGAAATACAATCGCCTGTATCAGGCCTTTGGATGGGATGTACCAGTGTATGTACACTGCCCTACCATTACGGACGAGAATCATAAAAACTCAGCAAGCGTCATGGAGCTTCCTCTTTTGAAGACCTTATGGATCTTGGATTTGTACCAGAGGCAGTAGTGAATTATGTAGCATTGCTGGGCTGGAGTCCTTCCGATGACAGAGAGATTTTTTCATTGGAGGAACTGGTTGAGGCATTTGACTATAAGCGCATCAGCAAGTCTCCGGCTGTATTTGATATGGTGAAACTGCGCTGGATGAACGGCGAGTACATCAAGAAGATGGAGGATGAAAAGTATTATGAGTATGCACTTCCACAGATCCGCAAAGGTGATCACCAAAGACCTGGATCTGAAGAAAATCGCAGGTATGGTAAAGACCCGTATCGAGATCTTCCCGGATATTGATGAGAAGATTGATTTCTTCCAGGAACTGCCGGAGTATGACATTGCCATGTATACTCACAAGAAAATGAAGACCAATTCAGAGAATTCCCTGGAAGTCCTCAAGGAACTGCTTCCACGGTATGAAGCACTGGATGAGTATACGATCCCTGCCATTGAGAAAGTTGCTATGGATTATGTGGCAGAGAAAGGATGCAAGAATGGTCAGGCACTGTGGCCTCTCCGTACGGCAGTTTCCGGTAAACAGATGACTCCGGGAGGCGCCTATGAGATCATGGAGATCCTTGGAAAAAGACGAGTCACTGGCCCGTATCCGCAAGGGAATTGAGATGTTAGAGCAGCAGTAAAATAAATATACACAGAGCATAGAGCCATTGCAAGGCAGCGTGAGAGCCGCCTTCGCAGTGGCTTTTTGTTACCCAAACTTTTTTTACTTTGATTTTTACATAACGGAGGTTTTAGATTTTACATAACTTGTCTAAGATTGGTCTTGTAAACAAAAAAAGAAAGAAAAACAAAAACAATTTTTTAGGAGGAATTTAGTTATGACAAAGAGAAGAGTTTTGGCCATGCTTGCATGTGGCGTACTGACAACAGGATTATTAACAGGATGCGGCGGTTCATCTTCAGACACAGCAGGAGCAGATGATGCAGAGATCACAGTAGTATCCCGTGAAGACGGATCCGGTACTCGAGGCGCTTTCGTAGAATTGTTCGGCGTTCAGGATGAAGACGACAAAGGCGAAAAGACAGATATGACAACAGAGGATGCGACTATTACCAGCAGTACCGAAGTAGTAATGACGACGGTAGCAGGTAATAAAAATGCCATTGGTTACTGCTCACTGGGATCTTTGAACGACACAGTAAAAGCAGTAAAGATCGATGGTGTAGAGGCAACCGTAGACAATATCAACAACGGAAAATATGCTATTTCCCGTCCGTTTAACATCGCCACCAACGGTACACCAAGTGAGGTAACACAGGATTTTATCAACTACATCCTCAGTGAAGACGGACAGAAGATCGTAGAGGAAAACGGCTATATAAAAGCATCCGATGCCGGTGCATTTAAGAGCAACGGAGCGAAAGGAAAGATCGTAGTAGCAGGTTCTTCTTCTGTATCACCGGTTATGGAAAAACTGATGGAAGCTTACAAGAAGGTAAACACAGGTGCTGATGTAGAACTACAGGAAAGTGATTCTACAACCGGTATGAAGAATGCTATTGCAAAGACTTGTGACATCGGTATGGCATCCCGTGATCTCAAAGACAGTGAAACATCTGCCGGATTGAAAGCAACAGTCATTGCAAAAGATGGTATTACCGTAGTAGTAAACAAGGAAAACAGCATCGACAACCTTACCAAGGATCAGGTCAACAACATCTACCGTGGCAAGATCACAACTTGGGGCGAGGTTAAATAAAAGGGAGGACTCCTTATGAAAGAGAAGGTAATGAAAGTTGTCTTTTTGATGACGGCTTGTGTATCCATTCTTGCGGTAGCACTGATCTGCCTCTTCCTTTTCGTAAACGGGTTCCGGCAATCCAAAAGATCGGATTGTTTGAATTTCTTGGGGAACAACATGGAAGGCTTCCAGCGATAAGTTTGGAATCCTTCCTATGATTCTGGGAAGTGTGTATGTGACGGCAGGAGCGTTGGTCATTGGAGTTCCCATCGGTATTCTGACAGCTGTCTTTCTGGCAAGATTTTGTCCGAAGCGGCTGTATAAGCCGTTAAAGGCAGGCGTGGATCTGCTGGCAGGAATCCCGTCGGTTGTGTATGGTTTCTTTGGATTGTGTGTGTTGGTTCCGCTGACACAGGATTTGTTCGGCGGAAGCGGCAGCAGTATCCTGACAGCATCGGTGCTGTTGGGGATCATGATCCTGCCAACCATTATCGAAACATCGGAATCCGCTTTGCAGGCGGTGCCAAATAAATACTATGAGGGAGCACTGGCGCTGGGAGCAACCCACGAACGAAGTGTGTACCGGACCATTGTACCGGCTGCAAAATCCGGTATCACGGCAGGTGTGATCCTGGGTGTGGGCAGAGCCATCGGCGAGACCATGGCCGTGATCATGGTAGCCGGCAACCAGGCAAGGATCCCAACCAGTATTCTCAAAGGTGTCCGCACCATGACAGCCAATATCGTCATCGAGATGGGATATGCAACGGATTTTCACCGTGAAGCACTGATCGCTACCGGTGTTGTATTATTTATCTTTATTTTAATTATCAACTTATTGTTTTCAATCTTGAAGCGAAAGGCGGTGGACTAAATGGAGATCAATCGAGTATCTCTCAAGCAGAGAATGAGCACCTTGAAAAAAAACATCCGGGTTCCATGGTGGTATTTCTTCTGACCATTGCCGCCGCTGTTATTACCGTAGGAGTGCTGGGATTTCTTGTGATCTATGTACTGGTACGAGGAATTCCGTATCTGACACCGCAGTTGTTTGCATTTACATATACATCGGACAATGTATCTATGATGCCGTCCATTATCAACACTCTTTTGATGACAGCCCTGACTTTGCTGGTGGCTGTGCCGTTAGGGCGTGTTTGCTGCGATTTATCTGGTAGAATATGCCAAAAATGGCAGCCGTCTCATCGCTATTGTAAGAGTAATGGCAGAGACACTGACAGGAATCCCATCCATTGTATATGGTTTGTTCGGTATGCTGTTTTTGTGGGCTATTGTAAATGGGATTACTCACTTTTATCCGGTGCTATGACCCTGGCGATCATGGTATTGCCGGTTATTATGCGGACAACGGAAGAGGCATTGATGGCAGTTCCCAAATCATTCCGTGAAGGAAGTTTTTTGGACTGGGTGCCGGAAAGCTGAGGACGGTGTTTGTGATTGTTTGCCAAGTGCAGTTCGGGAATTTTATCCGGTATCATTTTGGCAACAGGGAGAATTGTTGGAGAGACAGCGGCACTGATCTATACCGCAGGAACTATGGCCAAGATACCAAGCAACATATTCAGCTCGGCCCGTACCTTGTCGGTTCATATGTACCGGCTGTCCAATGAGGACTTCACACAGATGCCGCATTTGCGACAGCGGTGGTCCTGCTTTTAATGGTATTGGAATTAATGCCCTGTCAAATGTGCTGGCAGGCAAGTTTGCTAAGAAATAAAGGGGAGAAGAATCATGAGCAAATTTAATATCGGCAACATGAATCTTTATTATGGTGACTTTCATGCATTGAAGGACATCAATATGGAGATTCAGGCCAATGAAATAACAGCGTTTATCGGGCCTTCCGGCTGTGGTAAATCTACTTTTCTGAAATCCTTAAACCGTATGAATGATCTGGTAGATGGATGCCGTATCACAGGAAAGATCGAGCTGGACGGTGAAGATATATATGGAAATATTGATGTGAACCTGTTGAGAAAAAGAGTAGGCATGGTGTTCCAGAATCCGAATCCGTTTCCAATGAGTGTGTACGACAACATTGCCTACGGACCAAGAACCCATGGCATCCGTTCCAGAGCCAAACTGGATGAGATCGTGGAGCGGTCCCTGAAACAGGCGGCGATCTGGGATGAGCTTAAGGACCGTCTTAAATAAGAGTGCCCTGGGACTCTCCGGCGGCCAGCAGCAGAGACTCTGCATCGCAAGAACTTTGGCGGTGGAGCCGGAGGTGATTTTGATGGATGAGCCGACCTCCGCCCTGGATCCGATTTCCACATCGAAGATCGAGGACCTGGCGATGGAATTAAAGGATAAATACACGATCGTCATCGTCACGCATAACATGCAGCAGGCTACCAGAGTATCAGACAAAACAGTCTTTTTCCTGCTGGGTGAAGTGATTGAGATGGCAGATACAGAAACCCTGTTTTCTGTGCCGAAAGACAAGAGAACAGAAGATTACATAACGGGGAGGTTTGGTTGATATGAGAAATCGTTTTGACAGACAGTTAGAGGAATTGAACGCCAACATGATCCAGATGGGCAATGACATTTCCAAGGCCATTGAACGGGCCATTGATGCGTTGCAGACCCTGGATGTGGAAAAGGCAAAAAAATGCCGTGGAAGCAGACGAGGGGATCAATGATATCGAAAGAAAGATTGAGAACCTTTGTTTTAAACTTCTTTTTGTCCCAGCAGCCGGTGGCCAGAGATCTTCGAGTAATCTCGGCGGCACTGAAGATGGTAACCGATATGGAGAGGATCGGTGACAATGCGGCGGACATTGCGGATGTGACCATCCATCTGGCCCGCACCGGATACAAAGAAGGTCTGCGCCATATACAGAAAATGGCTACAGAGACTACTTATATGGTAGTAAAGAGCATCGAAGCCTATGTGGAAAAGATACAAGAAAAAGGCGGAAAAAGTCATCGAACATGATGATGTAGTGGATGAACTTTTCTGCAAATCCAGAGAGGATATCATTCATCTGATCCACAAGGATCCGAACCTGGGTGAACCTGCTACCGATCTGCTTATGGTAGCCAAGTATTTTGAACGCATTGGCGATCACGCTACCAACATAGCAGAGTGGGTGATTTTCTCTATTACGGGAAATCATGGTAAATTATGCTAGTTTCTAATATTTGATATAAATGGATTTCGGTGTCAGAACCCGGAATTCACAACTCTTTCTTTCTAAAAAGCTGCCGTTTGGCAGCTTTTTTTCATACCTGTAATTTGCTGTGTTTGTCGAAATATGGTACAATAGGGAATAGTTATGCAAAGAGGAGTTGTAATATGCAGGAATTTAGATTAAGTTCCATGGAAGAACGAAATTATGGAATTGACCTGCTTCGGATCGTTTCTATGATGATGGTAGTTCTTCTTCATGTGCTTGGGCAGGGAGGAATACTGGATGGATCGGATCCGCTGACGGTAAAAAGTGAGACGGCCTGGCTTCTGGAGATCGGAGCCTACAGTGCGGTAAATATCTACGCCATGATATCCGGTTATGTAGGGTATGGGCGGAAGTATAAGTATTCCGGTCTTGTATATTTGTACTTTCAGGTGCTTTTTACACGGTGCCTACTACGATTATATTTTACATTTACCGACCGGAACTGGTAAATCTGAAAGGGAAACGGAACTGCTGTTTCCTTTTGCCTACAATACATATTGGTATTTTACGGCGTATTTTTGTCTCGCCTTTTTCATACCGTTTTTTGAACATGATGCTGGAGCGGCTGGACAGAGCGGAGTTAAAGAGGCTTTTATTCTTTTTGTGTCTTATATTTTCCATCCTGCCGACTTTGTTCTACGAAGATTTTCCACGGACCAGCAGCGGATATAGTTTTTTCTCTGGCTGGCAGTGTTGTACCTGGTGGGAGGCTATATTAAGAAATATAACACTACTTTTCCGGGAAAGGGAGGCAGAAAATTCCTGGGATATCTGGTCTGCATACTGGTCACCTGGCTGGTGAAGGTGGGAGTGCAGTATCATATATCAAGAGGGGAAAACCAGCCGATCTTATACGATTATCTTATTAGTTATACATCACCCACGATTGTACTCAGCGGTGTGTGCCTGTTTCTGATCTTTGTGAATATACGATGCGGAAAAATGGCCAGAAAGATTATTGGTTATCTGGCACCGGCTTCTTTTGGCGTGTATCTTCTCCACGAAGAGCCTTTGATGATCGAACTTTGTATGGAAAATATGTTTGTGGGGTATCTGATCCTGAATCCGGGTCAGATGGTGGGAGCGATCCTTGCTACTGTTTTGGGAATCTGGATCATAGGAACTTTGACAGACCGGATCCGTATCAACCTGTTTGATCTGTTTGGCATAAGGCGTCTCAGCGATTTCCTGGGTGAAAAAATTCAGAAAGGGGTAGACAAGATCCGGTAAACAGCCTCAGATATTGAAAAAAATTTCCCATTAGGGCAAAATATGTGTTACAATATAAGGCAGGAAAAAATGGAGGTATAAAGAAACATGAGTGAAACAAAAAATTATGCTTGGTAATGAAGCCATTGCTCGTGGTGCCTATGAGGCCGGAGTGAAGGTTTCGGCAGCTTATCCCGGTACACCAAGTACTGAGATCAGTGAAAATATTGTACAATACGATGAAATATATGCAGAGTGGTCACCGAATGAAAAAGTAGCAACCGAAGTGGCCATCGGAGCGTCCATCAGTGGTGTACGGGCGATGTCTTCCATGAAACATGTAGGACTGAATGTGGCCAGCGATCCACTGTATACAGCTTCTTACATAGGAGCTACCGGAGGTCTGATGATCGTGGTAGCAGATGATCCGGGGACTTTACAGTTCCCAGAATGAGCAGGATACCAGAGCGGTAGCAAGAGCAGCCATCGTACCGGTGCTGGAGCCTTCTGACAGTCAGGAAGCCAAAGACTTTGTAAAAAGAGGCTTACTGTATCAGTGAGACTTATGATACACCGGTTATCCTCCGTACTACTACCAGACTGGCTCATTCCCAGGGACCGGTTACATTGGGAGAGCGTGTGGAAAAGGATGATATTCCTTATGAGAGAAATGCGGCGAAGAATGTTATGATGCCTGGTATGGCGAAAAAACGCCACCTCTGGGTAGAAGAACGCATGAAAAAATTGGAAGAGGACAGTTGTGATTTTGCCATTAACCGGGTTGAGATGAATGATACCAAGATTGGATTTATTACCAGTGGTATCCCATATCAGTATGTAAAAGAAGTATGTCCGGAGGCCTCTGTTCTGAAACTGGGTATGGTTCATCCTCTGCCAAAGAAAATGATTGAAGAATTTGCATCGAAAGTTGATAAACTTTACATTTTTGAGGAACTGGAGCCTGTGATCGAGGAACAGGTACGGGCCTGGGGATTCCTTGTCAGGGGAAAAGAACTTTTCACCAGACAGGGCGAATATAGTGCCAACCTTCTCCGTGAGAAAGTGCTGGGTGAAAAGGTAGAGGCAGAAGGATATGACAATCTGCCGGCTCGTCCGCCGATCTTGTGTCCGGGTTGTCCGCATCGAAGCACATTTTCTGTTTTGAATAAATTAAAGATCCACGCTGCCGGCGACATTGGATGTTATACGCTGGGAGCGGTGGCACCGTTAAATGTCATTGATACAACGATCTGTATGGGAGCCAGTATTTCCAGCCTTCACGGTATGGAAAAGGCCAAAGGAAAAAGATTATATCAAAAACTGGGTAGCGGTCATCGGAGATTCTACCTTTATGCATACCGGCATCAATTCCCTGATGAACATGGTGTACAACCAGGGGAACCGGAACCGTTATCATTATGGATAACTCCACCACCGGAATGACAGGACACCAGGATCACGCAGCTACCGGCAAGACACTGAAAGGACAGGAAGTGCCTGCTATCAGCATTTACAAGATATGCAAGGCAATGGGTATCAACAGTGTGACCGAGGTAGACGCGTTTGACATTGAGGCTATGGAAAAGACCATCAAGGAAGAAGTGGCAAAAGACGAAGTTTCCGTTATCATTGCCTGCGCTCCATGTGCGCTTTTGAAAGGGGTAAAATTCCCGTATAAATGTCGTCCTCTTAGTGAAAAATGTAAGAAATGCGGCATGTGCTTAAAGCCTGGCTGTCCGGCGTTGACCAAGAACGAGGATGGAACCATTGCCATTGATGAGACGATGTGTAACGGTTGTGGTCTGTGTAAACAGTTGTGCAAATTTGATGCCATTGAGAAATATGAGAAGTAGGGGGTAACGACATGAAGACGAAAAATATTATGATAGTAGGTGTAGGTGGTCAGGGTACACTCCTTACAAGCCGTGTTCTGGGCGGTATCATCCAGGAGGCAGGATACGATGTAAAATTAAGCGAAGTACATGGTATGGCACAGCGTGGTGGCAGTGTAGTTACCTTTGTCCGCTACGGAGAAAAGGTTTACGAGCCTATTGTAGAAGAGGGGCAGGCAGATGTGCTGATCGCCTTTGAAAAACTGGAAGCCATGCGTTATGCTCACTTTTTTTGAAGAAAGGCGGCGTACTGATCGTCAATGACCAGCGCATGGATCCTATGACCGTTGTGACTGGAGCTATGGAGTATCCGGAGAAGATCCTGGAGACTTTATCAGAGCGTTTCAAAGTGGTTTCCGTGGACGCCATGGCAGAGGCCAAAAAACTTGGCAATGCAAGAGTGTTTAATACCATTATCATTGGTGTAGCAGCCAAAAAAGCATGGATTTTCCGAAAGAGCAGTGGCTGGAAGTCATTGAAAAACAGTGCCGCCAAAGACCGTTGACATAAATAAAGAGGCATTTTTTGACTGGATATTCCATCTGATATAGGAACATCCCACAGGAGGCAAAAAATGATAATAGATATGCATACCCATGTTTATCCCGAAAAGATTGCGAAAAGAGCGGTGGAAAAACTGTCCAAAGCGGCGGACATTCCGGCTCAGAGCAACGGGATGAAATCAGGTTTGCAGGAGTCAATGAAAAGAGCAGGGGTTGATTATTCCCTGCTCTTGCCCGTTGCGACTTCTGTAAAACAGGTGGATAAAATGAATCAGGAGGCAGTAGCGGCCAATGAATGTGCCGGGAGACAGGTTTGATCTCTTTGGTGCCATTCATCCCGACACACCTGATTATAAAGAGGTACTGTCCTGGCTGGCAGACCATGATGTGCGGGGAATTAAGCTGCACCCGGATTATCAGGGGACTTTTTTGATGATATCCGCATGGAGCGCATCGTTGATAAGGCCACAGAACTGGGGCTTTATACAGTGGTACATGGAGGGATCGATATTGACTGCCGGATCCCATTCACTGTACGCCGGCCCGTACGGTAAAGGTGTTACAAGATACCGAGACCGACAAATTGATCGTTGCCCACATGGGGATGGACCTTATGGGATGAGGTAGAAGAACTTCTTATTGGCAGGAATGTACCTGGATACTTCTTTTCCATTGATTGTCTGGAGGGGGGTACAGGGGCTTCTGAATAAGGAGCGTTTTACCAGAATGGTCGGGATCACGGTGCGGACCGGATCTTGTTTGGCACGGATAGTCCGTGGTGTGACCAGAAGCAGTCCAAGGAATGGATCCTGCATACGGATCTCACAGGAGAGGAAAAAGAAAAAATACTGGGGAGAGAATGCCAGGAAGCTCCTTGGATTTTCTTGCAAAATGGAACGGTAATTGATATAGTAATAGAAAAGGAATATGGAGGAAAAGAAGATGGAAATCGTATGTTTGGACTTAGAAGGAGTTTTGGTACCGGAGATCTGGATCGCATTTAGCGAGGCGACAGGAATCCCGGAATTGAAAAAAGACAACAAGAGACGAACCGGATTATGATAAATTAATGAATTACCGTATCGGTATTTTGAAGGAGCATGGACTGGGTCTGAAAGAAATCCAGGATACCATTGCGACTATTGATCCGATCCCGGGAGCCAAAGAGTTTTTGGATGAACTTCGTTCTCTCACTCAGGTGATCATTATCAGTGACACATTCACACAGTTTGCTGCCCCGCTGATGAAGAAACTGGGCTGGCCGACGATTTTCTGTAATGAACTGGAAGTGGCTGAAAATGGAGAAGTAACCGGATTTAGAATGCGCTGTGAAAAGAGCAAATACACAACCGTAAAGGCACTGCAGTCCTGTGGATTTGAGACTATTGCCAGCGGCGACAGTTTCAATGATCTGGGAATGATCGAGGCCAGCAAGGCAGGATTTTTTGTTCCGCAGTACAGAGCAGATCAAGAAGGATTATCCACAGTATCCTGCTTTTGACACTTATGATGAGTTGTTGAAGGCAATCAAGGAAGCACTGTAAGAAAGGCGTTTTGTATAGTACGAAAAGGAGATGCGAAATGGGCAAACGAAAAAAAGTAGTATGGATTGCATTTGTGATTGCGATTTTGCTTGTTATGGCCCTGATTGCAATTGTTATTTACAAAAGGTAGCACCAAGCCATGTACAGGCCAATCTGAACAAACTGTTTGAGCTGAAGGCCGGCGAGGAAGCGGTGCTGATTGATGATGAATTGCAGGATGAAAAGGCTATCAAGGCAGATGGATATACCTATGTACCGGCAGATATGGCGTCTGCTTATCTGGACAACCGTATTTTTGTGGACCGGTTGGAAGGTGTTCTGGCTTACACGACCAGCCAGGGAGTGATACAGGCCAGAGAAAATGCGGCATCGTACACATTGGGAAAGGATACAAAGGAGACGCAGGAACCGGTTCTGCGTAAGATAGACAAGACTTATTATGTATCCCTTAGTTTTATTAAAGAACACAGTTCCAATTATATCCAGGAGTATTCAAATCCTTCCCGTATGGTTGTTATGACGGACCGGGACAAGACTCACACATTTGCGGTGCTTTCTAAAGATACGGATCTTCGTACGGGACCGGGCAAGCGGTATCCTTACTGGGTTGAGGTATCGGAAGGAGCCAAGGTTCTGGTAGAAACAAAGACCAAAGAGGAAAATGGTTACACTGCTGTTACCACAGAAGACGGCATCACTGGATATGTGCCGACCGATCGTCTGACCCAGAAAAAGGAAGGAACCTGGGAATTTGATTCGGAGCCGGAAAGTTTTAAACAGCAGACAGCCGGAACAAAGACAGTGTGCTTAGGCTGGCATCAGGTTACTACGGAGCAGAGCAGTAAAGCGATTTATTCGGGGATTTCCTCGGCAGGAGCCATGAATGTGATCGCACCGACCTGGTTCTCGCTCAGTGACAATGAGGGTAATTTTACCTCACTGGCAGACAGCGGGTATGTGGCTCAGGCTCATGGTGCCGGTAAAAAGGTATGGGGACTTGTGGACGACTTTAAGAAAGGCATCAAATTGAGCCAGGTTCTTGGTTCTACCACCAGCCGTACCAAGCTGATCAATGGTCTGGTAGGAAAAGCGATCCAGTATGATCTGGACGGTATCAATATTGACTTTGAGCATGTAACAAAAGATACTGCACCGGCATATCTGGAATTTCTGCGGGAATTGACCATTAAAGCACACATTAATGAACTGGTTATATCGGTAGATAATTATACACCGGCAGCCCACAATGCTTTTTACAACATTGAAGAGCAGGGAAAAGTGGTGGATTATGTGATCCTTATGGCATATGATGAGCATTATCAGGGGAGTGAGGAAAGCGGTTCGGTCTCTTCTCTGGAATTTGTGAAAAACGGTGTGGCATCCATGGTTGCCAGCGTTCCTAAAGAGCGTGTTGTGGCTGCACTGCCATTCTACACAAGGCTTTGGAAGGAATCTAAGTCAAAGGGAGGTAAACCGACTTCCCAGGCTTACGGAATGAGTGCGGCAGAGACCATTCTTAAGTCCCACGATACGACAGCCAAATGGGATGACACCACAGGACAGTATTTTTTGCCCAGTATAAAGACGGTGGCTATACTTATAAGATCTGGCTGGAGGAAGAGACTTCTCTTGGCAAAAAGATGGATGAGGTGGCTAAACAGAAAGTGGCTGGTTTTGCATTCTGGAAACTTGGATGCGAGCGGCCGGCGACCTGGTCTACCATCCAGAAATATTGTAAATAAAGAATAAATGAGAAAGTTCTGGCATACCCATAGTAAGGAGAGAAATGGAAAGGATGTTTTCTATGCTCAACAAATTATGGGGGATTATGATCCTTGTGGGAATTTTGGTGGCAGCGTGTAACGGACGCATTGGAAGTGTCGGCACAGCAGCCATTGATTCTTCCAAAGATGCGGTAATGCTTTGTATTACCATGCTGGGGGTCATGTCCATGTGGACAGGATTGATGAATATTGCTAAAAAAGCAGGGATCATTGACAGGCTCACTAAGGGTCTGCGGCCGGTCCTTGCTTTTTATTTCCCACTGTTCCGGGAGATCACCCTGCCAATGAATATATAGCCGCTAATATTATCAGCAATGTGCTGGGTCTGGGCTGGGCAGCCACACCCATGGGATTAAAAGCTATGGAGCAGCTGGCACAGTTAAATCACGGAAGCCACAGGGCCAGTACCGATATGTGTACATTTCTGATCATAAATATTTCTTCCCTTCAGCTGATCCCTGTAAATATCATTGCATACCGCAGCCAGTATGGTTCGGTATCTCCCACTTCCATTCTGGGAATGGGACTGGCAGCCACACTTATTTCTGTGGCAGCAGGGGTTCTTTGCCACATCCGCCAGAATCCTGGCAGGGAGGAAAGGCCTATGAATATACTGTATTTTCTGTCGGACTGTATGATCCCGCTGGTGATCGTTTTGGTGGTTGCTTATGGTATGTTCAAAAAAGTAGATGTGTTTGATGAATTTATTGAGGGGCGAAAGATGGTTTTTTGACGGTATACAAAAATAATGCCAACTCTGATCGGATTAATGATCGGAGTTGGCATTCTACGGGAATCTCTGGCTATGGATTATCTGGCAGCCATTCTGGCGCCGGTTGTTAAATTGTTCCATTTTCCGGGAGAATTACTGCCTCTGTTTATTGTGAAAATGTTTTCTTCTTCGGCGGCTACCGGACTTTTGCTGGATATTTATAAAACCTACGGAACGGATTCCTATCTGGGAACCCTGTCATCGGTTCTCATGAGTTGTTCCGAGACGATTTTTTATACCATGAGCGTATATTTCATGACTGCCAAAGTCACTAAAACCAGATATACACTGGCAGGGGCACTGTTTGCTACCTTTGTGGGAGCGATTGCCTCTGTGCTTTTAGTAGGTGTGCGATAGGGATCATTTTTTTCTTGATCTTGACTTTGCAGCTTGCCTTTTTCTTGGATCTGTCCTTGGCTTTTTGCATAGACCCGGACAGTGTGGCCAATGCCTTTTTTCTTGGCTTTTACAACACCTTTGGAAGAGACAGTGGCATATTTTTATTGGAAACATACCATTTTACTTTTTTGTTTGTAGCATTTTTAGGAGTGACGGTGGCTTTCAGTTTCAAAGTTTTTTGTACTTGAGAGTCGCCTTTTTCTTGTTAAGTTTTACTTTCTTTACCAAAACTTTTTTCGTGGTGGAGGAAGTAGAACCAGCCCTGGAAGTAGTTCCGGAATTTTTGCTGGAAGTGGTGGAGGCAGTTACGGTGCTCAGTTTGCTGAGATCCAGGATGCCGCCGGTTTTACATACACTGCTAAGAGCCTGAGTGGTGCGGACGCACTGCATCAGACGCTGGCGGCGGGTAATGGCGGAATCAGATGACACAGCACCGGCAAGAACGGCGATAGCACCGGATACAACCGGAGCGGCCATGGAAGTACCGCTGTAGCAGTTGTATTTGCCAAAGGTACTGGTAGCCGGGTTCGCCTTGGAGATGGCCAGGTTGTCAAAATACAGATTAGAATAACTGCTAAGGGTGCCCTCCAGGTTCACAACACTCAGGTATTTTCTGCCATTGTAGGTAATGATGCTGCTTCCGTTTCTTTTTGAGGAAAGTGTGCTCCCAGGACAGGGAATCGCCTTTTTCCACACCCAGATCATATGCCAGATAATAAGAAGCATCCGAGGATAGATCCAGGTCTGTCACATCCAGGTATAAATGCAGGGCGGAACGGCCGTGGGAAGATGCCTGGAAGGAGACTTTGGCACTGCCGCTGCCAGTCTGGTCAAAGTAGTCAAAACTACTGTGTGATACGGAGACATCGTATATCTGGGTGTCTCTTTTCCCAATGTACTCGGATGTTACTAACAGTGCATCATCTGCGTCGCAGTTGTTTGTATAGGTTGTGATCTCTTTTTGCTTCTGGGAGGAGTAAAGAGCCGGGAAAAATGTATCTGCAGCTACGGAAGAAACAATCTTCTGGCCGGGAGCAAAAAGATCCACGGTAGATCTGCCATAATCGGAAAAATTAGCCTTGGTGTCGCTTGTGGTAGAAGCGCCTACCACGACGGCATAAGGACTGTACAGGTCATAAGGGCATACATTCTGCTGCATAACATCGTCATGGTCTATGCCGTCATTACCGGATGCAAATACAAACAAGGCACCGGCAGAACCGATTTTGTTCACAAGGGCCTGCAGGGTAGAACTGGAAGGAGATCCGCCCCAGGAACAGTTGACAGCAGTAATGTTTACCCTAACTGCTGAGCCATGTAGATGTAGTTAAAAAGCAGATATGATATAGGATAGATTGGCTGATTCTTTGGAATCGAATATTTTCAGTGCCATGATCTTTACGGAGCCCGCCACACCGGCGATTCCCTTGCTGTTGTTAGCAGCGGCACCGATAGTACCGGCACAATGGGTGCCGTGGCTGTCTTCATCTGTGTCCATAGGATCGCTGTCATTGTCTCCGAAATCATAACCGTATGTGCCCGGAAGAACCGATGTGTAAGGGTTTCTCCACATTTTGGAAGCCAGATCTTCGTGGGTGTAATCCACCCCGGTATCTACGACTGCTACCACCGGGGTGTCTGCAGCCGTGGTCTGTGAGGCCTTGGAATATTGGATGCCCTTGGTACTGCCGGAGAAAAAGTCCCCCCGCCATCCAGATCCCACTGGGCATCAGATAAGGTGTCGTTGGTGGAACCCATTTTATACATGTGATAGTCTGGTTCTACATTTACTACATAGGCATTGTCTTCCAGCCGGTCCATCAATTCTTCGGTGGAATACTCATCTGAAGTAACCTGGGAGACCGTAAAGGTTTTGTCAGAGAAAAATTGTCTGGATTTTTTGTGGCGCCAAGAACAGAGGCGTCTCCAAAGTCATAGGAATCTTCTACCCGGATGTGCTTGTCAAAGGATGTGGTGCCCTCTTTGGTGAGAGGTGTCTCATCCGGAGAAGCCAGGGTGACGATGACACTTCCCTCTTCGTAAGAGCCATTTTCCAGGGAGACCGTGGCCTGTTTTCCGATGGGACAGTCTCTGCCTTGGCTATTTCCACTGCGCCGGGAGTCATAACTGCCAGAGAAAAAAGACAGTATGACAGATAGTATTGTTTGTTTCATATTCAGGACCTCACTTTTTTTTACATACGATTGCAATTAGAAAACATATATGAAAAACGGTTTGCCATTCAACCTTTTTATTGTTATTATTAAATAAAAGATAACATAAATATGTGACGGAATTGAGACAGGAGGGGTATTATTGTTATTTGTTAAAGTTGATGATCTGCGGCCCGGTATGAGACTGGGCAAGCCGATTTACAATAAAAACAGAGTGTTGCTCCACGACCGGGATACAAAATTAAATATGCAGGCGATCTACGCTATACGAAACTTTGGACTGTTAGGCCTGTACATACTGGAACCGGCAGAGCCGTTGCCGCCGCTGACGGATGATGATATCATGTTTGAGCGTTTTCAGGCTATGGCGGTATTTAGCATCCGAGAGGATATGGGACTGATCTGTGAAGGTAAAAAAGATAAAGGCATGGAGTGGCTTTGTGGCCTTGTGATGAAGAATTTTGCGTCACTGGACCATCGGATCAATTTTGTCCAGAGTCTGCGGAGTACGGATGACTTTATTTACAAACATTCTATGAATGTAGCCATTTTGTCGGCACTGATCGGCGGCCACATGGATCTTCCACAGGGAAGTATGCGCAATCTGATCAAGGCGGCCGTTCTTCATGACATCGGTGTGATGGAGCATCCCGGCATTATGAATGGGATGTGCTGGAGCAGAATCAGAAAGAAGCTATCCGCAACAGCACCCAGGAGATTCTTAATAAGAGTATAGATCTGGATGAGAGCATTGTACGGATCGTGAATCATATGCAGAATCTGTACTGCAATGAAGAACAGGGATTTTCGGATGCCATGCTGGCCAATGTGGAGGCAAATATTTTGTACATTGCTGATTCCTACGACCGTATGACGGCAATGAAATCCCATACAGAACCTACTTCCGAAGTGAAGGCGATCCGGGAACTGCTGTCAAGGGTGACCAGTATGAACCATCCATTGTAAATGCATTGATTAAGGCAATCAACATACTGTATCCGAGTGTGTGCGTAGAACTGACCAATGGAGAAAAAGGTCTTGTTATCCGGGCTAATGAGGAAGATATTTTCCGTCCTATCGTGCTTGGTTTCCGTGACAATGTACTGTATGATCTCGCTGTTACAGGAGAGGACATACAGATTAAGGATGTTATGAAGACCATGGACAACCGTATCAAACTGGATCGGGAACTGCTGGCACAATATCAGGAGAAATAGTAAAGATTTCATGTTCTTTTGCCGAAATATACCATAGAAAAACGGGAAAGTGAGCGTGAAATTATGATCATACAGAATAATAAAATTTCCCTTTCTTTGCAGAATGTACCGGCACCAAAGGACGCCGGTGTGGCTGGATCAGATGCCAAGGATGGCAGTGTTTCTGCAGTAAAAGCAGATTTATCAAAGGATTGTGCCCCAGGCAGAAGTAAGGAAAGTGCAACTTATACAGAGGCGCAGGCCAGACAATTGAATACAGAGGATAAGGATGTCTGGGAAGTTACGGAAATGTCTCCTTCGGATTTTATCAACCGGTGCATGACCGGGGAGGATGCAAAAGATGTAGCAGATGAAGAGACACCCTTAGAGCAGTATACTTCATCTCAGGTTGAAAGAACTCTCCGCAGGGTAAAAAGCCAGCGGGAGGATCAGAGAGAGGCAGTGGACAGGCAGGTTGCGAAGCAGGAAGAGATACAGGCCCAGACGGAAGAGGATGCCATGGTGCATCAGATCGAGAGCCAGCTTGCTTCCAGCGGACTGCCGGTAGTCAGTGACAATGTCTCTCTGGTTATGGATGCTTATGGGCTGGCATTGGAGAGCCAGAATATAAGCAGATCTGGGATGAATTTTTTAATTGGAGGAAATTATCCTCTCACACCGGAACAGATGCAGAAAAGTCAGTACACCGGCAGTCAGGGGCCGGAGATACCGGTAGAGGGATATGAACAGGTACAGGAGCAGGTAGATTCGATTCTGCAGGAGGCAGGTCTGGATGTGTCAGAGGACAATAAAAAGCAGGCTCGGTGGCTGTATGAGCAGGGCCTGCCGGTAACGGCAGAAAATATTGTGAAAATGAACCGGATCCAGGAGCTGACACAGTTAGACAGCGGGACCCTTCTGGCCAGGATCACGGATCAGATGGCAGATGGTGTACTGCCGGGACAGGCGGATCTTATGGTGCCATCCAGAGAAGAAGCGGCGGAAATGGCAGAGGACTTTTGACAACTACCGACGAGGAATTGTCAAAGGTATATGTGACAGAGGCTGATTTTTATCACAGCCAAGCGTCAGTTAGAGGAGATCCGGCTGTCTATGACGGCAGAGGCAGCCCGGAGTATGGCTGCCAGAGGGATTCATCTGGATCTGGCCCACCTTTCGGAGGTTGTGGAAGATCTGCGGCAGCAGGAAAAAAAAGAAGCCAGACAGATGTTTGCCGAAGAACTGGGGATGGATCCTGGTGCGGCAGCCGTGTCACAGGTAACGGACACGCTGGGGACAGTAAAAATGTGTTGTCAGCACCGGCTCAGTGGCTGGCAGATTCAATCCAGACACCGGATGAGAAATTTGGTGTTTTAGGTGAGACTGCTGCAGCGTACAAAGAGCAGTATGAAAAGGCCGGACAGATTTATGAGGCAGTAGGAACCCAGGTCCGGGAGAGATCTGGGAGACAGTCTGAACAAGGCGTTTGGAAATGTGAATGAGATTCTGGAAGATCTGGGATTAGAGACCACCGGACGCAACCAGAGAGCAGTGCGTATCCTTGGCTACAACCAGAGTGAGATCACCAAAGAGAGCGTAGAGCAGATGAAAGAGTACGATGACAAGGTAAATGCGGTGTTAGACCGGATGAAACCTCAGGTGGTGGCCAGACTGGTGAAGGATCAGGTAAATCCGCTGGAATGTTCTCTGGATGAACTGCAGGAAAAAATCAATGAAATCTATGATGAGGTAGTAGATCAGGATATTTCCTTTAAGAAATATCTGTGGAAGTTAGATCATAAGGGTAATATTTCAGAGGAAGAAAGAACCAGTATGATTGGCGTGTTCCGCCTTTTGGATAAAATAGAGAAAAGTGACGGAGCCCTGACCGGACAGGTAGTAAAGGAAGGCAGGGAACTGGATCTGGCCTCTCTGTTGTCTGCCAGCCGTTCTAAACGGGCCAGAGGAATGGATGTGGAGATCAGTGATGAGCAGGGAGCCGTAGAAGCAGCTTCTACAAAGGGAACCAGTATTTCAGACCAGATTTTGTCGGCATACGACCGTTCTCTGGCCGGCCAGTTAAAGAAGAATCTGGAACCGGATGTTTTGCTGTCAGGGGAAAATATGTCCTGGGAGCAGGCATTGGAAGCCTGTGAAGAGGCGGCCCAGGGAGAAGACATGTCTGAATTTTACAGCCACCAGGTGCAGCAGATCCGGCAGATGACAGAGGCTGAGCAAAGTGGATTGCAGGCATTTTTAGAGGAAATGGATATGCCGGCGACATTGGCAAATATGGCAGCGGCCAGAGAATTTTTCTCAGACAGTATTAAAAAAGTATGATCTGTGGCAGGAAGAGGACAGCCAAGAAGTGCTGGAACATTTTGACGATCCTGAGGCGTTGGAGCAGACATACGAAAAAAAAATCGAAGAAAAACAGGCAGATTCTATTGAGAAAGAGAGACAATCCGACGATATAACATATGATCGTGTTGTGACATTGGCCCGGATGGCAGGAAATGTGTCGTTTTACGCCAGCGTGCGGAGAAGCCAGGTATATGATGTGCCTGTCTTTACAGAGCAGGGCATTACCAGCTGCCGTGTTACCCTTCGTTCCGGAGAAACGGAAAAGGGAAGCGTGGAGATCCATATGCAGTCGGAGGTGCTTGGAACCGTAGATGCTACATTCCGTGTCAATGGAAAGCGGATAAAGGGATTTGTCACGGCACAGAAGGAAGAGGCGCTGGCCTCCTGTCAGCAGCTTCTTGATAAGTTTGAAAAGGATTTGGAAGAGTATGGTTTCACTATGGACGGTGAAAGTCTCATTCGGGGCAGCAGGACCGCTCTTCATACAGGAGAATATAAAAGAGAAGTGAAGAACCGGGATTTGTACCAGGTAGCAAAATGTTTTATAACAAACATTGCAGGAAAGGATGAGACAGAATATGAAAATTAATACAAACATTAACGCCATCAGAGCGAATCTGAACTTAAACAGCGTACAGAAAAAAAATTTGCAGACAGTACCAACAGACTGTCTTCCGGATACCGGATCAATAAGGCGGCAGACGATGCAGCAGGACTGGCCATCTCACAGAAGATGCATGCCCAGATCCGGGGACTGCACCGGGCATCCCAGAATGGATCCGATGGTGTATCTTTTATCCAGACAGCCGAGGGAGCGTTGACAGAGATTGAATCTATGCTTCAAAGATGCCGCGAATTATCTGTGCAGGCAGCCAACGAAACCAATACCATTGAAGATAAAAAAGCACTGCAGAGAGAGATCGATTCTTTGCGGGATGAGATCGACCGTCTGTCTTCCCAGACAGAATACAACACCATGTCTTTGTTAGATGGAACCTGCTGTCGTCAGTCGTCATGCGACAATGTAGGCGTGAGCCTTGTGTCAGCCAGTGATGATGTGCCGTTGACTACTTATAAATTTTCCGTAGATCAGGAAGCGACTCAGGCAACCATGACCACTGCCGGCATCAATTTTAAGCCGGATGATGTTGTGACAAAGGATGATGAGGGAAGTATCCAGATCAATGGCGAGATCATTAAGGTAAAACAGGGTGAAACCTATCAGGATGTATATGCAACCATCCGTGATTGCTGTGAAATGATGAATATTGATGTTGTGCCGGTAGGAAACGACGGCAAAGAGTGTGACCTTTTCCGATGCGGTAAACTTAAGTTTTACCAGTGTTTTGTACGGAGCATCCCAGAAGATCCAGATCACCACAGATAATGCCAATCTGGCGGCGAAACTGGGTGTGAACGGTGCGCAGGAAGTACGACAGGATGCCAAGGTGACACTGGATACATCTTCCGGATTTTCCAATACAGCCACTATATTTATTGACGGAGGCCGTGTAGAAGTGTCGGACCGTGACGGATTTAACATGATCTTTGATGTGTCTGAGGCAGCAGCTGGTTCTACCGCCAATATGACTATGTTAGACGCAGGATATGTAGCAATCCAGATTGGTGCTAATGAAGGACAGACTATTGATATTTCTGTTCCACCGGTAACGGCAGAAGCGTTAAACATCCAGAACTGTAATGTATGTACCAAAGAAGGAGCAGGAAAGGCAATTTCAGCGTTTGACGACGCTATCAGCCAGATTTCCGCTATCCGTTCCAAACTGGGTGCTTATCAGAACCGTCTGGATTCAGCCATCAGCAGTCTTGATACGACGGATCAGAACCTTACAGAAGCATGTTCCCGTATCGAAGATGTAGATATGTCAGAGGAAATGACCAAGTATACACAGTACAGTGTGCTGGTACAGGCCGGTACCTCTATGCTGGCTCAGGCAAACAACCAGCCACAGACCATTCTTCAGTTACTGCAGGGCTGATAACTTTTTTTTGAAAAGGGAGATAAACATATGGACAAAAAGGTATTGCAGGAATTTGCAACCCGGGTGACCCAGGCTAATCCCAGTGAGCTGGTGGTAGTGATCTACGAAGCAGCCATTGCCAGTATGAAAGAGGGGAAAAAAAGCGCTCTGCGACCAGAAGATAGAAGAAGCCAGAAAGGAACTGGAGCGTGCCAGAGGGATGCTGGATGAGTTGATGCGCAGCCTGGATATGCAGTATTCCATTTCTCATTATCTGAGACAACTTTACATTTTCGCCTACAGGGAATTATGTCAGAGTGTCGCATTACGCCAGCCAGAACGAGTTGATCATGCCATGGATATTCTGGAACAGCTGCTTCCGTCGTTCAAAGAGGTGGCA
>VOFD01002561.1_pt1 | contig 43130 bp, 68 predicted proteins | sample 5384101 | NCBI WGS metagenome assembly VOFD01 (sample SAMN12384723, study PRJNA508395) | human gut metagenome | isolation source: healthy gut C | host: Homo sapiens
ATCCAGAGCGGACTGCAGCTGATCCAGGGGCCTGGCCCAGGGCTTCCGCCGCCGTGGTCATCTCGGCCTTGCTGCCCTCCATCCGGGCCGCCAAGTCGGCAATCAGCCCGTTGACCCGGTGGTACATCTGGGCCGCCCGGTTCCGGGCCTGGCGCTCCACCGTCTCCGCCCGGCGGTAGGCGGCCAGCTCCTCATCCTTCCAATTGGTCTGATCGCCGACGGGGCTTCCGGCTCTGTGAGCTGAGCCTCCAGCTCCTCTATCTGGGCTTTCAGACGGGTATTTTCCCCACGCAGAGCCTCCAGCTCCTCCCTGGAGACCTCCGGCGTTTGTTGTTCCTGCAGGGCAGCCAGCTCCTTTTTCCAGGCGGGCCACATCGTCCTGAAGCTGGTTCACCTCTGCGGTGTGCCGGGCCGTAGCCGTCTCCAGGAAACGAACCACATCCTCCCGGTTAAAGCCATGAAAGGCGGTACGGAAATTCTGCACAGGTTCAGCCATAACAATCTCCTCCCAGACTGATCCATGATCCTGCAGCCATCTGTTCCGGCTCCCTGACAGGAGTCGGGGAGAAAACGGCAGGCTTTAGACACAACATCTACATTTTAGATTATTATACCACAGCTCACCCCCGGAAAACAACCAATATTCCCTGGTTTTTCAGGGCGGCTGTGTAGGTTTGTCCATGATGAGTTACAGACTTTGGGAAAGAAAAGAGAACAGCTTTGGGGGCATTCCAGTTGAGAGGCCGCATGGGGAAGTTGTTATACTGTCGCTGTCTGACAGCCAACTGTTTTTGAAAATCCTCAAAGGAATAGAAGGTATGGCAGTCATGGTGGTGTCAAGAGTTATGCGCAAAATAAAGAAGATTTGGCCCGGCGGGCCTCCTACCCGATTACTGCCGCCAGCGGTACATATTTCTATAGCTGCACATTTTTGTGTTCCTCCAGATAGAAGGCACTGCGCAGCACGAGAATCACTCAGCCGAATGTTCCGGCACAGCTTTGCTCCAGCAGAACCTCGCGCCGCAGATATGCTCTTTCAGGATGCGATCCAAAAAGCAATTAACTCTTCCGGTGTCCGGTCGATTTCTCCAAGAAGCCAGCTTTCCAGCAATCCGACACAGGCCAGTACATAAAAAAAGTGAGTCAGAAGGTCTACATCATCCTTTGTGACACCGGCTTGAATCGCGCCCACCTCGTTGCCTAACTGCTCCACGGTACGGTAGATGATGGCATGGATATCCGCTTCAAAAAAGCGCTTCAGCTCTTTTCTCCCGACAGATTTCAGTGCGCAAAGGCAGACAGCCCGGTTCTCTTCAATATAGCGAAAAAAGCTGCAAAGCCCTTCCTGCCAGAGGAGTGCCCCCTTTTGCTGTTCTAAAAGGGCGATCCCTTCCTCCTGGAACATCCAGCGCAGGAGGTCGTAAACATCTTCAAAATGATAATAAAGGTCTGTCGGCGGATGCCGCAGTGTTCCGTTAAATCATGGATGGTGATATTTTCGATGGGCTTCTGTGCCATCAGCTCTTTCAGCGCTGCCGCCAGCGCCTGCTTGGTCTGCTGAGAGGCGGTATTGGGCCTGCGTTCCATTGCGATCCCTCCTTGCATACAGCAAGTATATCACAAAAGCTCGGCTGTTTTCCAATAGGACAATATCCTCACTCTTGTCAAAATAGTGACATGGAGAAACACTTTGACCGTTGCTCTCGAAAAGGATGCGCCTTATACTTTTCGCAGCATAGCAAAGGAGGCGGCAAGATGGAGCACAGGTACGACATTGTTCTTGACGGACACATGGGCGAGCGGTTTGGGACGCTGGTATGGAGCGAAGCGGACGGCATCGTATCAGGCGTTTTTTCTCTGTTCGGATTTGATGATCCCGTCAAAGGCAGACGTGACGGTCAGCGTTTGGAGTTGAAACATATCCTCCGTACGGCGGTCAGCACGCTGGACTGCGCGACGGTTTTGAAGCTGGATCACGATGAACTGGCGGGAACTGTGATCTCCAATACGGTCAAATCCGTCTCAGGGGCAAGAAAGCAGCAGAAGGGATGTCAGAATGAAATTTCAAAACAAAATCGACTTTCATGCACATTATCTTCCCAAAGCCTACTATGACTTCCTGGAAGAAGAGGGCCTGTACTGCCCGGATGGTTTTCCGACACCGGAATGGGACGAAGCATGGCAGCAGGAAGCCATGGGAGAACTTGGCATCTCCTATGCACTGCTCTCCATCTCATCTCCCAGTCTTTATACAGGCAATAAGTTCCGCAGTCGGGAGCTGACAAGGAAGGTCAACGAGCAGGGTGCAGAGATCGTTGCCCGCTCACCGGGAAATCTTGGCTTTCTCGCCACACTGCCGCTGCCCCATGTCCATAGCAGCATCTTTGAGGCACGGTACTGCCTAGATGAGCTGCACGCAGACGGTGTGGGGCTGATGACCCACTACGGCGGCATGTACTTGGGTGACCAGAGGCTGGATGAACTGATGGCCGAGCTGGATGGGCGTGGTGCGCTGGCCGTGATGCACCCGACACAACCTGCCGTCATGGTTCCCGATGTCAACGAGGAAATTCCGTCCCGGCCTTTGAATACTTTGTGGAGACAACGCGAGCCTTCCTCAACATGGTGCAGAACGACACCTTTACCCGCTATCCCAATATCAAGTGGGTGATTCCCCATGCGGGCGCATTTCTCTGTGTTCTGGCAGATCGCTTTGAGAGCTTTGCTCTGATGCTGCGCTTTGCCGACCCGGACCGTCGGGCGGACATTATGGAGGATATGGTGCATGTCTATTACGATGTGGCGGGTTTTTCTGAGCAGAAACAGGTGGAAATGCTCCTGCGGAATGTGGATGCCAGCCACTTGCTTTACGGATCCGATACGCCCTATACCGATATTGCCGCCTGCGTCGGGCAAGCAGAAGCACTGGAAAATACGGAAAAACTCACTGCGGCACAGAAACAGATGCTCTTTAGCGACAATGCAAAAGCGCTGCTTCCGAAACTCAGATGAGAAAAGAGGAAATAAACCATGATGATTACAGGTAATACATATCTGATTGAAGCGCAGATCAAGTCCCCTATGGGCTGGGTCAAGGTGCAGGTTTCGTTTACACTGCTGTCGGACACTGCCTTTTCCGGTCGCGCAAAGCTTATGGGCTTCACAGTAGACCTGACGGAATGCGAAAAAAGCGGCTCGCATTTTCATTTTACGGCTTCTCCTAAGCTCCCCTTCGGTGTGCTGCGGGTGGAGATCAACGCAGATGTCGCTGAGGACGGCACCGTGACTGGTATTGCCAATGCCCCCGGCACAGACCCATGGAGATCAAGGGGCAGCTTGGAGCTGTTGCTGCGCAGTGATTCCATGATTTTAAAGGAGGACACCTGACATGGAGCAGGTAAAAAAGAGCATGGCTTCATGCTGAAGCTGGCCACCTTCATTGTGGATAAGCGCAACCTGTTTTTTCCTGATTACGATTATCGCTCTGATTTTCTCTGCATTTTCCCGGAATTGGGTCGAAGTTGAAAATAGTCTGAGCTTTTATCTGCCGGAAGAATCTGAAACAAAGCAGGCGCTGGATGTGATGGCTGACCAGTTCACCACTTACGGCACGGCACAGGTCATGGTTGCCAACATCACCTACAACGAAGCTTCCGACCTGAATGAGCGCATTGCGCAGGTCAAGGGGGTGCAGAGCATTGCTTTTTGACCAGACTACAGAGCATTATGCCCATTCTTCGGCGCTGTTTACGGTGACCTTCGACTACGATGAAACGGACGATCAGTGTCTTGCATCGCTGGATGCGGTGAAAAGAACTTCTGTCAGATTATGACATCTATGTTTCTACAGAACTGGGCGACACGTTGGCAGAGACCATCGACGCCGAAGTCAATGTTATCATGGTCTATGTGGCGGTTATTGTGGTGGCCGTACTCATTCTGACTTCCCGTACCTATGGTGAAGTGCCGGTGTTGCTGCTGACCTTTATCACAGCGATGATCCTGAATCAGGGCACCAACTTCCTGCTGGGAAAGATCTCCTTCGTGTCCAATTCCGTCACCAGCATTTTTGCAGCTTGCGCTGAGCCTTGACTATGCGGTGATCCTGTGCAACCGCTTCAAGGAGGAACACCGGACTCTGCCTATTCGGGAGGCCGCCATTGCCGCCCCTCAGCAAGGCTATCCCGGAGATCAGTGCCAGCTCGCTGACCACCGTTGGCGGTCTGTGCGCCATGCTATTTATGCAGTTCAAGATCGGACCGGACATGGGCATCTGCCTGATGAAGTCAATTCTCTTTGCACTGCTGTCTGTCTTTGTGGTCATGCCGGGATTGCTGGTATTGTTCGGGCCTTTGATCGAAAAGACAGAGCATCGGGACTTTATCCCGAAAATCTCTTTCGCAGGAAAATTTGCGTGGGCAAGCCGTAAAGTGGTTCCTTTCATTTTTCTGGCGGCCATTGTGGCGGGCTTCTTCGTTTCCGGCAGATGCCCCCTACGCCTATGGCTACAGTACGCTGACCACGCCAAAACTCAATGAAACGCAGATCGCGGAAAACCTCATTGGCGACACTTTCACCTCCACCAATATGATCGCGCTGACCGTTCCGGCCGGAGACTACGAAAAGGAAGCCGCCCTACTGACAGAACTGGAAAGCATGGAGGAGATCGACTACTCCATGGGGCTTGCCAACGTGGAGGCCATGAACGGCTATATGCTGGCCGACAAGCTGATGCCCCGGCAGTTCTCGGAACTGGCCGATCTCGACTATGAAATGGCGCAGGTGCTCTATGCCGCCTACGCCACAGAGCAGGGAGATTACGGCAAGCTTATGGGAAATATCAGCTCCTACAAGGTGCCGCTCATTGATATGTTCCTGTTTGTCTGTGAGCAGGCAGACGCCGGGGTTGTACAGCTTAGCAGCGACCAAACCGCCATGCTGCAGGATGCAAAAACCCAGATGGAGAGCGCCAAGGCGCAGCTTCAGGGCAAGGATTACAGCCGGATGCTGCTGTATCTGACGCTGCCGGAAAGCGGCGACGAGACCTACGCCTTCCTTGATACCGTTCGGGAAACGGCGCAGCGCTATTACCCGGATGGAAATGTTTATGTGGCGGGCAATTCCTCCACGGAATACGATTTTGAAAAATCCTTTGCCCGTGACAATACTGTGGTCAGCATCGTGTCGCTGCTCATCGTGCTGGTGGTACTGCTCTTTACGTTCAAATCCGCCGGTATGCCTCTTTTGCTGATCGTAGTCATTCAGGGCAGCATCTGGATCAACTTCTCCATTCCGACCCTTACGGGAACCGGCGTGTTTTTCATGAGTTACCTTGTGGTCAGCTCTATCCAGATGGGCGCGAATATCGATTACGCTATCGTGATTGCCAGCCGCTATCAGGAGATCAAGGGCGCCATGTCCCACCGGGAGGCTATGACCGAGTCGCTGAACTTTGCATTCCCGACAGTGATGACCTCCGGTACGATCATGACGGTGGCCGGTATCCTTATCGGCGGCATGACCTCTGAAGCCGCCATCGTCGGCATCGGCCAGAGCATCGGGCGCGGCACCATCATTTCCATGATCCTTGTTCTATTCGTCCTGCCTCAGATCCTGCTTCTGGGCGGCGGTATCGCGGATAAGACCAGCTTTTCCATGCCCTCTGCCATCAAGCAGAAGGAGGCCAGCGGCCGCGTGTTTGTAGACGGTTTTGTGACCGGACAGATCAGCGGAGCCGTCAGCGGTATGATCCGCGCCAATGTAGATGGGGATGTCAATTTGAATGTGATCTCCGGCAACGTGGCAGAATGCCCGCCGGAGTGCCAGCAGGAGGAGGGCGGCAATGAAACAAAGTAAAAAGAAACATGCTTTCCGCAAGGCTTCTCTCCGGGCTGCTTTCGCTGCTTCTCCTACTATCCCTTTGCCCTGCCGTTTTTGCAGCAGAGGGCACCATCCCCATCGGTACACTGGAGGAACTGACCGCTTTTGCAAAGCGCTGCGCTTCTGATGACTATTCCAATGGACTGACTGTTGTGCTGACCGCTGACATCGATGTTGATGGCGATGCCGTTTCCATTCCTATATTTTTCTCGGCAGCTTTGACGGACAGGGACATAAAATCACCGGTCTGCAGCTGACGGAAAGTAACTCAAGCTACGGCCTGTTCAGCAGAGTGGAAGCTGGAGCGACCGTCAAAAAATCTCACCGTAGAGGGTGAGATCGCACCCTCCGGCACCCAGAGCGCCATCGGTGGGATCGTGGGCGAAAACTACGGCAGCGTGGAGAATTGCCGCTTTTCCGGTGTGGTTATCGGCAGCAGCAGTGTAGGCGGCATCGCCGGACGCAATTCCGGCACGCTAACCGGCTGTACCGCCTCCGGCGCCGTGCGCGGAACGCAGTATACCGGCGGAATTGCGGGGCAAAACAACGGTACTCTGTTGCGCTGTGAAAATGCTACGGCAGTCAATACTACCGTCAGTGAAGCGGATATTGCCGAAGCCGATCTGGAAAATCTGGAGAACACTTTTTACCGCATTCTGAAAGAGAGGAGATCACGGAGAATGCCGTGACCTCCGATACCGGTGGCGTTGCCGGATATTCCACCGGCGCGATCCAGAGCTGCACCAATACCGGATCCGTGGGATATCCCCATGTGGGCTATAATGTAGGCGGCATTGCGGGACGGCAGAACGGGTATCTTGCCAGCTGTATCAACCGTGGCGAGGTACAGGGGCGTAAGGATGTGGGCGGTATTGTTGGTCAGATGGTACCGGACATCACATTGCATTTTTCGGAAAGCGGCCTTGACGAGCTGCAAGGCGAACTGAATACGCTGCAAAGCCTCATTAACCGCATGCTGGATGACGCGCAGGCGGCGTCTGACAGTATTTCAGGGCGCATATCCCGTATTTCGGCTACGCCGACAGTGCGAGGGACAGTGCCAATTCTCTGACCGGGCAGCTGGGTGATTTTGCAGATAACAATATCGACACGGCCAACAGCCTTCTCCTGCTGGTTGAGCGATACATTGACAAGATTGTCCCTGCTATGGATGATTTGAACTCCGCCTCCGGCAGCATGACGGAAGCCATTGCAGAAGTCCGCAACCTGTTGAATTCTCTGGACGGCACACTGGGTTACAACGACACGGCGCTTTCTCAGCTTCAGAGCTTCTGCTCTGAGATGGCATCTGCCTGCGATGCACTGTTGACCGGGCTGGACGCCTTGGAAAAACACGTTTTCTCTAATGCAGGGCGGCACCGCTGTGCCGGACACCACGCAGCTGCGGGAAAGCATCGCCGCTCTTCGGGATGCGTCAGTTTCTTTGCAGGCGACCATCGGCCGGGCACTGGAGGAGATTGGAATCAGCGGCGGTGTGACGCCGGAAACGGCGGCACAGCTGAAAACAGATCTTCTCTCTGTCCTGAACTGCTATGGCGAAGTATGCCGAAACTTTGCGGATGTATTGATCAACACTGATTTTGGGGCTCTGCGACAGCAGAACGAGGAAACTCTGCGTGAGATTCTCGCCTCGCTGCAAACGGCAATGGATTCCTTCTATGCGGCAACATCCCACCTCAGCGCCGCCATGGGGCACCTTTACGATGCTCTGGGTACACTGCGTTCCATCAATGAACAGATGGAAGACATCTTTAGCCAGCTCGACGCTGTGTTGAGCAGCGCACAGCAGTCAGCGGAGGCAATGTCAAGCGCCCTGTCAAAGGCGGCACAATGGGTACGAGATCTGTCGGGAGAGGACATCGGCAGCTTTTCACCGTTGGGACCGGAGTTTTCCGAAAGCAACAACGCCCTCAACACTTCCCTCAGCGGTATCAGCAATGAGCTTTCAGCGCTGAACAGCGAACTGACCGGCTCCAATGCCACGCTGTTATCTGATGTACGAGCGGTCAACAACCAGTTCATGAAGGTCATGAATCTGTTTTTGAATCTGCTGAACAATACGCAGGATGTGGATTACACGGATGTTTTTGAGGATGTTTCTGAGGAAACCCTGCAAAGCGCGACCCGCGGCAAGGTGTTAGAGTGTGCCAATTATGGCGCTGTGACCGCTGACCGCAATGCGGGAGGCATTTCCGGAGCTATGGCCATCGAGTATGATGCTGACCGGTAGGACGATCTGCTCTCCTCCGGCAAACGATCTACTCGCTTCACCTATCAGACCAAGGCCATTTTGCTGGATTGCAATAACTACGGCACGGTGCAGGCGAAAAAAGCTGCGCAGGCGGCATTACCGGGCGCATGGATCTTGGCACGATCTCCGGCTGCGGCGGCTGGGGCAGTGTGGAAAGCGAGAGCGGCGATTATGTTGGCGGCGTGGCTGGCTTATCGCTGTCCTCTATCCGCGCAAGCTACGCAAAATGCACACTTTCCGGCGGGAAATATGTGGGCGGTATCGTCGGTTCCGGCGGCAAACTATCCGATTGCATCTCCATGGTGGAGATCTCCGCCTGCACCCAGTTGGGCGGAGCCATCGCGGGAGAGATCAGCGGCGAATACACGGGAAACCGCTTTGTGTCGGATACACTTGCCGGGGTAGATCGTGTGAGCTTGTCCGGCAAGGCAGAGCAAATCAGCTACGCAGCACTCAAAGAGCTGGAAAACATTCCAGAAAATTTCCTGCATCTGACGCTTCGTTTCGTGGCGGACAACACCGTCCTGACGGAGCAGGAATTTAACTATGGAGACTCTTTTTCGGAGGAGATATATCCCCAGGCACCGGACAAGGATGGATTCTATATTCACTGGGACAGGACGAATCTGTCGGATCTACGTTTTGACACTGTAGTCACAGCGGAATATGAGCCGTATATCACCACGCTTTCTGGAGAAGATAAGCGGGAGATGCATCCCTGTGTGCTGGCGGAAGGAAATTTCCAGGAGGAGTTTCCTTGCGGGCGGAAGCCGCAGACAATCCCGCCTCTTTGTTGAACGGCGCAGCAGAGGTCTGGACGCTTACAATTCCTGATGTTGGGCAGGAGAGCCACACGGTGCGCTGGAGGTTCCCTGCGGGTGACGCGTCCTATACAATCTACGAAAAGAAGAATGACCGCTGGAAAAAAAGTGAGCAGCGAGGCAGTTGGGCAGTATCTCTGCTTTGAGCTGTCCGGAAATCAATTTGCTGCTGTCCCTCCCACGCAAACTGCGTGGTGGGTATGGGCAGCAGCCGGAGGCGGTGTGATGATCCTGAGCATTGTTCTGCTGCTCCTCGGCAAGCGTGCAAAGTCAAATCAACGCAAAAACATATCCACTAATGCTAAACAGTTAGGAAAATTGGACGGCTCCGGCCCGGCGGAAAATTTTGTGTAAGCGATTTTCGACAAAGTCAAGAATATCACATTATCAATGGACATAATTGGGGTTTATTCCCCTTCTCTACTGCTTTTCCGGGAGGCTGGGACGGTATGCGCGCCGGCACGGCGTGAATGCCGTCCCAGCCTCCCGGGAATGCTGATGCAAGGGGATCAGCCTAACTCTTGACACTACCAATGCGAGCCCAGCGCAGCGGGTCGCATTTGGGGAGGACGAGCGACGGAATGAATGAGTGAGAGATGACTTTTTGAAAAAAGTCGTCGCGAACGATATGCAGTCCGCGACGACGTAATACCGGCACACTATAGATGCCAGATGCCGCTGCTTTCAGGTTCGCAGCCAAAACCAAACCGAAGCCCAGCGCAGCGGGTTCGGTTTGGAGAGGAGGAGCGACGGAATGAGCGAGAGATGACTTTTTGAAAAAAGTCGTCGCGAACGATATGCAGTCCGCGACGACGTGGTACGAGGCCCTCATAAGGGACTTGGAAAACGAAGGAATTTAATGGTGTTTTGCCGGAAATTGAGCTGTAAAATTTGAAATTTATTGGAAAGCAGCAGAATAGAGGCCACACACGGGCGAAGCGTCATGTGGTTCACCGTTCGCGTTGCATATGGCACATTTGCCAAAAGACATCTTTCGGTTTATAATGACCGTAAGCCGTTAGATAATTTTAAGTTGCCATACATATATGAAAAGGAGGCAGTCTGTTATGGCACGAAAACTGAACCTCCGTGTAAGTGACGCGGAATGCAAATTGCTGTTACATAGCCTTGTGGAGTTGAGGAACGCCCTGATCCGGGAAGGCCGGTATACAGATTTCGTGGACGAAGTGATCCTGAAGGTTGCTGACGCCTCCCTGAAAAGGGGAAAAACCGTATAATATTCCACTGAGCAAAATTCGCCTATTCGTTTGAGTAGGCGGATTTTTGCTATGCAAAAAGCATAGCAAAATTGGCCATAATCCAAGCGCGTGGGCCGGGGACGGTCCACATGCGCGTAAAACTTCATGCGCACTGCTTTCGCCCTTTTTTTCATGGCGCGCCTGCGCGCATGAAGTTTTATACCGATACATAGCCGTCTGTTTGCCGCAGACGGCTAAATTTGTGAAAAGGAGGAACCCAATTATGGCGAAAACAAAAGTCATTGCCGTAGCCAATCAAAAGGGCGGCGTTGGAAAAAGTACCAGCGTGTACTGTATCGGCGCAGGACTGGCTATATGGACGGCAAAAAAGGTCCTGCTGGTGGATGTTGACCCGCAGGGCGATCTGACCAAGATGCTGGGGCTGCGTGATCCGGACAGCCTGCCCGTATCTCTGGGTACGGCAATGTATGATGTCATTGGCGGCACACAGCCCACCGAACACCGGAAATCCGGCATCATCACGAAGGCTTTGATTTCGTGCCGGGAAATGAAAACCTGTCCGCTGTTGAAACCGGGTTGGTAAATGTGATGAGCCGGGAAACGGTGCTGCGGCAGTATGTGGACAGCGTGAAACGCGATTATGACTATGTGCTGCTGGATTGCCGCCCGTCGCTCGGTATGCTGGTTATCAACGCCCCTGTCCGCATCGGATTATGTGCTTGTCCCCTGTGCAGGCAGAATATTTTTTCTGCCGCAAATGTAAAAAGGCGCTGACAGCCACTGTGCAGAGTATTCAGCGGCAGATCAATCCGAGGCTTAAAATTGGCGGCGTGTTCCTGACAATGGCCAATGAAACCAACTTCCGCAGAGATATTGTCAAAACGGTCAAGGAGAGCTATGGAAAGCATTTGCCTGTCCTGCACTCCGTTATTCCTGCGACTGTGCGGTTGGCAGAAATCAGCACGGCGGACAAAAAGCATTTTCCGGCATGAGCCATCGGGAAAAGCAGCGGAAGCCTATCGCGGACTGGTAAAGGAGGTGCTGGAGATTGGCGAAAACAGCGTGGCCGATCTGCTGAGTGTAGATAGCCTGTTTACCACTCAGGCCGAGCGTGACGAGGCCAGACGGGAAACCGTCCGGGATATTCCGCTGGAGGAAATCAGTGATTTTCCTAACCACCCTTTTAAGGTGCGTATGGATGAAAGCATGATGGAAATGACGGACAGCGTAAAGCAGTACGGCGTACTCGTCCCCCGCCTTGGTTCGTCCAAAACCAAATGGCGGCTATGAAATGGTAGCCGGTCACAGGCGCAAAATGGCCAGTGAGCTGGCAGGCAAACTCACGATTTCCTGTATTGTGCGAGATTTGACCGATGATGAAGCCGTCATCATTATGGTTGATACGAACCTAAAACAGCGGGATCAAATATTGCCGTCAGAGAAAGCGTTTGCCTATAAGGTGAAGCTGGATGCCATGCGGAGACAGGCTGGTAGACCGAGTTAAAAGAAAATCCGGCCCCAGTGGGGCCGAATTTAGTTGGTGGTCGTTCTAATTTAGAATTAGCATCTCAAAGTCCGGATAGTAAAACTCAAATCCAGCGCTATATCCGCCTAACCTACCTTATTCCCGGCATTTTGAACTGGTGGACAACTCCGTTCTCAAGGAAAAGGATATGCTGCAAATGGCGCTGCGGCCTGCAGTGGAGTTGTCCTACCTGGCTGAACAGGAGCAGCAGGAACTGCTGTGTGTTCTGGGACAGGAATCATGTACGCCCTCCTATGGGCAGGCCATTAAAATACGCCGGTTTTCCGAGGAAGGCAAGCTGGATGCCAATGTGCTGTTGTCTATTATGCAGGAGGAAAAACCAAACCAAATTGAGCAATTCAGGATGCCCAAAGACCGGATCGCCAGATATTTTCCACCGGGGACGCCCGTACAGGAAATAGAGAAAACCATTATCAAGGCTTTGGAGCTGTACCGCAAACGAGAGCGGGATCGAAGCAGATAAAGCTGCCGCCAAGGGGAAGCTTATCGCAATCTTTCAAGATGGCTGTCATACCGCTCCCCCTCTCCACACCTCACCCCCCGTATTACCGGCTGTACCTACTGAAAAGAGAGGTACACGCCCTAATGAAGGGGGCACATCATCGGACTAGCTGTAACTATTGTAGGCGCACTGGCCCTTTCGAAAATTCCGGCACAGAAAAAGTAACAGGCAGGGCGGCTGGAAACCGCCTTTTTTTGCGCGGCCAAAGGAGGTCCTCATGAAAAAGCAATTTGAACAGCGGTTATTCCGCATTTTTACCCAGGCCGGGTATTTGCCCATCCGCATCCTGACGGTGACGCCGGAGGAAATGGTGGAGATCCCCGGTGTGACAGTTCTGGAAATCCGGGCGGTGCTGTGTGTCCAGAACCGGGTGCTGGCAGACCCGAACACGGTTCGCGGCGGCAAACGCATTGAGGAACTGATGAAAGCGACACGGGAAAGGGAGGCAGACAATGAGTGAAGAAAAACGCAGAGCCGGTGATTATGAAATCATTCAGGCAGTGCAGATTGGCGATTGTGAAATCGTAGTGGGCGAAAATATGGCGGATGAAAACAATTTGCCTTACATGGTTGCTTACTACGAGTATAACGCAATTATGGGCCGCTATTTTGAGGCGGTGGGCAGTGATGATTTCCCGGAAATTATGGAGATTTACGGACAACGCATTATGGAGCAGGCACAGAAAACCCGTGCGGATCTGTCCAAGCCGAAAATACAGGGTATTGACAACAGCCTTATTACAGCCGAGGGGTGTACACCCATCAGCTATGACGATGATCTGCATGGAAAGGTCATTGTTATCAAGCCGGAAGTCCTACGCCCGGAGTACCGGAGAGCAACCAGTCAGCCTCAAGCTATGTACGGGCGGCTTTGGAGCCTATCCCACAGCCGTGGGTCGGCAGTCTTTTGTACAGAAATTTATACTGGCCGGCAAAGCCGCTTTGAGCGCAGGGATGTCCTCGGTGTGCTGGAGCCGGAGAATCATCCCAAGTGGGTGCAGCATTATCTTTTGGTACTCCAGCAGAACGAAAAGCAAAAAACAGGCGTCGGATAAGGAGGCACGATGATGGAGCAAAGAGCAAATGAAGGTTATATTATCACAGATTCCATCCATGTCGGCGATGTGGAATTTGTGATTGGAGAAAATGAAACCCAATATGGCACCATGTTTGTGACTTGGAGATGTTCCAATGGGACGGACTACTATTGGGGTCATTATTTCAATGACCTATTTGCCGCACAGAAAGATTTGGTGGCGCGGGCGCAGGAGGAAGTGAAGTATCTGGAACTGAAAACTCTGCCCCTGAACAACGGAAACTACCCAAAAAGAAGGAGCGTGAACGATGATGGAACCGATGTATTCCTTTGGGGAAAAATTCAGCACTGTAAGATGCTGTGTCCCCATGTGTTTTCGGTCGATACGGCCAGCCATGGCGGCATTATGGTCAGCACGATGGCGGCAAAATCAATCTTCTCTGAGGCGGCGTTACAATGCGCCTTTTGTGAGGCGGGCTATTACTGCTTCGAGGAGGACTGCGCCGCCACGGTGGCTCTCCGGGAGCTGATGGACAAAGGGCTTTTTACCGCGCCGGTTAATTACTATTGGAAACCGGGCGAATATGAAAAATGTATCAATGAGTGCGTACAGCGGTATTACCCGGAATACTGGCAGGCGCGGAAAGCATCCCTAGCAGACATGGGCGCGCCTGCTGATCCACCGGCAAAAAGAGGAAGGGAGCGTGAACGGTGATGGATATGACAATGCGGCCATTACGGGCCGAAGAACGAAAAATACACCTATGCCCAAAGCCAGCAGCTTATGATGCAGACCGGGGCCATCGGCTATCTGCGCGGCGACTTTGACAGCAGCGGCGCCGGCTTTCATACCACATGGTTTGACGAGGTTGGCAGCCGGAATACAGAGGAATTTAAGGCGGAGATCCATCCGGTGATTGACGCCCTGCGGTTTGATGAGAAATATGGCGGAGTGCTGGCCGGACGCAGCGCCATGCAGAAGTATGGCCGGAGCCAGCCCGACAGCGCTTTTGAAGGAACTGTACTACGGAGTATGGGTTCCGTATGGGCACCGGGAAATTTGCCTACCTGCTGCGGTGCATTCCGGTAAAGGGCGATTACAATTTCTACTGCTGGTGTTTTGAAGCGAAGTGGCTGGACCGGCATCATAAAACAGGCTGAAAAAGGTATCCGCTTCATCGACCCGCGCTATAAAGAGTTGTTCCGCATCCCGGACGGCGATCCAATCCGTATTCAATACCAGGACGGCACCCATTCTGACCGCACTTGCCGGTATATTGATGAGTACCATGTGGAGGTTGGTAGCGGCTGGAACAGTCTGCTTCACATCTGCCAGTTTGCCGAGATGATGGAGCGAAACGGCAGTACGGTTATTCCCCTGCGGTCCTCCTGCCGGAGCAGTGCTATGGGGTTCTGCCCGACACAGGAGAGCTTATTATTATCAAGAAAGGCAAATCCGGATATTACCGGACAGATGTTGCTACAACCGGTAAAGAGGAAACCCGCGCCCTTGCGGATGAGTACAATGGGAAAGCGGGGGTAAGCAAGGCTCAGGCAGCCGCTATGCTGGCAGGTTCCATGTTCGGTTGGCAGGTTCCCGCCGCCGACCCAAGGAATTACGGTAAAAATGGACAACCCATTCGTCCAAGGCAGAAAGACAGAGGTGATGCACGATGACCGTGGACAGACATATCATCTGGAGCAATTATGGCCTGGACTATGAGGATTGGCGGGACGATCTGGAGGCAGAATACCCGGATCTGACCGAGGGCGAGCGCATCGCCCTGATGTATGAGATCAACGGCGACTATCTGGACGACGAGCGCATGAATCTGGATGTGCAGCTTTCCCAGCCGATTCTTGTGATTGCCGACCTGGGCCTCTGGCATGGGCGGCGTATGGGCTATAAGGAAATCGCAAGCGGAAGAATCAGCGATTGTCTGTACTCTGATACGGATTATTCCACCTGGTATGTGGACAGGCTGGGCGATCTGCGGTGCGACGCCATCCACCATGACGGCACGAACCATTATCTTTACCGCACCTACAAGCCCGGTGTGCGGCAATCTCAGATAGAAAAATTGAAGGAAAAATTATATTTTGGAACGGCGACCCGTGCAGACATTACAAGAATTACCCGCAGGCTGGGCGACGACATCGCCAAAGTCTACGGGTTTTCCATTCTCCGTCAGCGACAGGAACAAGCCGCAGAAAGGTAGGACTCTATGGCACAGTCACCCCCGGTTCACATAAAACTGAACCCCGATAATTTTGATCTGCTTATGACCATTTTAGCAGGCCATACAGAGGAATGGGAAGTTCCCGGCCTTGCTAATGACGCCCATGACCTGATGGATAAACGGATGCGGTTCTCCCGACTTTGTACTGACCTGGATGGCCGACAGTATGTAGATATTTTTATGTATGAGGATGAAGCTGTGGAAATGATCTGGCAGCTTTTATTTGCCGTAGTCGATGTGGACATGGATGTGGGCGATTACCACAGCGGGCTGCAAGCAGGCGGCATCCGATGAACTGCCAATCAAACACAATCTTGCCATGACAGGAGGTGTACCGGATGGCTAGAAAATACGAACTGATTACGGAGCTGTATCAGCGCACAGTGGCCGGTCTGGCGGCCCCGCAGGAGTGGCAGCGGTTTTTAACGACCGCCTGCCACAATTTCCGCCTGCCCTTTGACGAGCAGGTGCTTTTTTTTGCCCAGCGCCGGACGCAACCGCTGTCCTGCCCATCGAGGGCAAAAACGGCTGGAACCAGCGGTTCGGGCGTTGGGTCAACCGTGGGGCAACCGGGATTGCCGTCTTTGACGATACCCAGCCGGGACGATCCCGGCTCAAATACTACTTTGATATATCGGATACCCACGAAAGCCGCTTTGCGCGGCCTGTGCCGGTCTGGGCCATGCGCCCGGAGTTTGAACCCGCTGTGATCGAAACGCTGGAAAACAGCTTCGGAAAACTGGCGGATCAAACCGGCCTTGCGGCGGCGCTGCTTTCTGCGGCGCAAAACGCCGTGGAGGACAATATGCCGGATTACCTTACGGAACTGAAATCCTGCCGGGAAAAACAGCTTTTTAGAGGAACTGGACGACCTGAATATCGAGGTGGAATACCGGAAGGTATTGCAGGACAGCATCGGTTATATGCTTTTGGTGCGCTGCGGCATTGATCCATCCGAATATTTTGACGATGATGATTTCCGCGCTGTGACGGATTTTAACACTCCTGAATCCCTCAATGCTCTCGGTGTAGCTGTCGGGGGACATTGGTCGATGTGCCTTTCTTCCATATCCCGAACCGTGCTTGCGCTGCAAAGACAAGCTGAAAAAGAAAATCGCACATTTGCAAATCCGCTTCAGAATCAGTATTCTGTAACTAGAAACGAAACCGCACAGCCAGAAAGGAGTTTTGAATATGAACGGGATCACATATACGATGCAGGGCGATTACAGACTGCCGAACCTTCTGCCGCCCCAGGAGCCGGAGGTTCCCCTTGGGAAATACGCATTGCTGCGCCGGAAGTTCCTGAAACAGAACCGGCGCGTGATGTACACGAACCTGCTGACATCGGGCAGGCTGAACCAGCACCTGATGGAGATCGAGCAGACGGCCCGGACCCGGATGTCGCAGATCACGGCGCAGATGGCGCAGGAGCAGGGCGTGACGGAGGAACTGAAAGCCAGGGATCAGATGAAATGGCTGGGCCTGACGAACGGCATCCGGCAGGCAGCGGAGGAGATCATTCTGAACGAGCTGATTTACAGCTAACCGAACAGGCCCCGGAGGCGGACGGCGCAGAGCTGCCCGCCTTTTTGGACGATAAGCTGATTATGGCCATTATCGCCAACAAGGACGATGACCTAAAATACAAGAAACAGCAGATTGAACTGTATTTTTCCATCCATCCCGATGAAGCGGAACGGGCGGAATATCTGAAATCGGCCTATCAGAACCGGCACACGGAGATTTTGGTGGACGGCGTGCGCGTTGGCTATAAGCCCCAGGAGGACGGGCTTCTGATGTGGGAGGGCGCTTATCTCTCCCGCACCCGCGAGTCCGTTTTTTCATGGGCCACTGTTGCCGGATGGACGGCACAGCTTATTGAGCGAAAGGAATACTTCATCCAGACCCGGATCCACACCGCCAAAAGATCAGGACAGCCAGCAGCTATCCCTCTTTGACTTTGCGGATTTTAATGCCCCGGTCCAGGAGGATGGCGGTCAGCTTTCCTTCCTGCCCCGTCCGCAGCTTCCTCAGCAGATTATTGATGAAGCGCTTTGCATTGAGCGAATGATCAGAAACAGCCGCTTGATTATCTGTGCCTATTTTATGAAAGACCATACCGTGGAGGACAACGCCGCGTTTCTGGCGAAGCACTACGGCGAAAACGGCGCAGGCTTCTATGTGAACGACCGACAGTATGCCATTTGGTACAACGCCGAGGGCATCCGTATTGCCAGCGGCGACACCGCGCAGTACCGCAATACCACCCTTGTCACATGGGAGCAGGCGGCAAAACGCATCCGGGAACTGCTGGATTTAGGGCGGTATATGCCACAGAGCGAGCTTGACCGGGTTGGACTATGAGCGCAGCACGCTGGCAGATAATCTTGCGCTGACCGCCAGGGATATCTGCGGAGGCCAGAGAAGTGGGTTATGCTCCCCCGGTTCTTCGTCTGGCCCTCTCCGAAAAGGGCGGCTTTCCTGACATCAAGCGAGCGCATCGCCGCTCTGCTTACTGACCCGGAGATGCTGCAAAAAATCACGGAGGAATGGGGCGTATTTGCCGCCGCCTATGCAGAAAATCCGGGATCTGATGCGCTTTCGGAGCCGTCATGTGGCGGAACTGCTGGGGCAGCTTCAGGATCTTCAGCGAGAACCGATTCGTTTCACTGCCGCCGAGGACTACAACCCACAGCGGCGTCTTTTTCATTACCACGGACGAGATCGACCGGGTGCTGCGAGGCCGTCAGGATTACCGGCTGGAGGTATATGCTTTCTTCTCTACCCATTCCGACCCAAAGGAACGGGAGCAATACCTGAAAAGCTATCATGGGGGAATACAGCGGCTATAGCGGAGGAAATGACAACCGCACCTATACCGGCAAGGGCTTGTCGTTCAGCCACGGCAGCATTACTGAACCGTATGCCAAGGTGGAGCTGAACTGGAGCAGGATCGCAAAAACGGATCGGCGTCCTGATTGCACAGGACCGGTTCCTTTCGGAAGAAGATCGCGGAGCGATGGCCGGTTATGAGATCAAGCGTCTGGCCCAGAGTATTCACAACTTTTTTTTATGGGCGCACCGGAGCTATATCCGAAACCCTATTCCTCCAATGCCGTACCTGATTATTGGCAGGGCGTTCAGGAGGTGGCCGGACAGCTTACCGACCCGGCCCGTGTGGAAGAAATCTATCAGATGATGGTCCCCGTTTGGGAGGCCACCCCGCAGGATGACAGGATGTACGCCCTGCGCCAGCAGGCATTTGAAAACCTCACTGCCTTCCGGCAGGGAACCTTCACGCTCTTTGCAGAGCACAAGGAGCCTGTGGCTCCTGCTATGCCGCAAGCCAAAGCCTACGACCTGGGCTACGGCTACATGGGAAACGGCGTCACTGTGTGGAACCGGCTGGAGGAGGAACACGGTGACTACAAAACAGTAGCCCACATCGCCCCAGATCGCACGGTGACCTTCTACGATGAGGAAATGCCCCAGGCAGTGCGGGAGGAAATCCAGCGGATTGCTGACACTTCGGAAATGACCATATCCGTGACCCAGGACGCGCCGGTGTTCACCGTGCCACCCAGGGTACAGGAACCACCCCAAAAAGAAGAACCGGTAGACCCCTACCCGAAGCTGGCTGCCCAGGTGCTGCGCTTTGTGGGAGAGTTTGATGGTTCCCGCATGGACTACGGTGAGGATGACGCCCAGGCAGTGGAGAATATCGCCCAGCAGCTCCATGACCCCGTTCAGCGGGAAGAAATCCGCAGGCTGCTTCGATCCTTCCTGGACCATGCGGACCCGGAAGAAGAAATCGCGGTGGACATCACCCTCTGTACGGAGCAGATCGCGGAGCTGCCCCCGGCCTTACCCCGGAACAGGCGCAGATAGAAGAAATCGCCGGTTATCTGGAGGAGGCCGGATATGCGGTATCCAGCGAACTGGTCGAAGAAGGTTTGATGGATTACCGTGCCCATGGCGGCAAAGGTAACAGCCAGGATGTTGCCGACTTCATTGAGCGCGAGTTTTTGTCCGAGGAGCCGGAACCTGCTTCACTGGAGATTGCCAAAGAATTTATCAACGATTTCTGCGAGGCCGAGTATGGCAGTCCAGCCGATTTCAGTGATCTGGAAAAGGTGGGCATTGCCTACACCACTGTCACGGATGAGGAAATTCCCATCCAAGTAACCGCCGACTTGGTGCATTACCGCATAGAGCGTTATCTGGACGGGCAGTTTTTGGAGCGCAGGCAATATGAGAGCCTGGACGAACTCATCCAGAATGAGCTGGCCGAACTGGACTTTGACGGCCTCATTTCCGTTTCCGATGAAGAACTGGAATCTGTCGGCGCCAAGCCGGAACAGGGATCGGATGGCTACCGCTTACTCAGCCGCCTAAAAGATGACTGTGACTATTTCCTTGGCGCTGGCAGACGGGCGGAAAACATTTATGGGCTGGGACCGTGCGGGAACAGATCGCCAAGATGCGGGAACTTTATGCGCCCTGCCAGATGAACCGGAATGGCTCACCATGGAGGACATCGACCGTTATGCCCAGCGCATGGAGCCGCCTTTTGAGGTGGTGGTGTACCATCACTTTGAAAATGGCGTTGATGAACGGCTGGATTACCAAACGCTGGCGGAGGCCGAACAAGCTGCGCAAAAATATGTGGCCGGCACTATGGAGGGCGAGGATGGTTTTGCCTATGATGGCGCGGGTATCTATGACCTTCAGGAAACAGATGGCTGCGGGTTTCGGGAACTTCCCTGATGAACGGGCCATCGAGCAGGCTAAAAAAGAAAACCAGCCCCTGCCGCCGAAGACCGGGAGCGCAACACCCCTGCACCCGGAAATCCCCCGGACTGCTTTTTGACGAGCGTCACGGCAAATATTTGTAACTGAAATCTTTGCTGGATGAGGACGAGTATGCCGCCGCCAGGGCCAGCAGTCTGACCGCCTTTTATACCTCCTCGGTCATCATCGGGGCCATGTATCAGGCGCTTTCCCAGATGGGCTTTGAGCGGGGCAATATCCTGGAGCCGTCCTGCGGCGTGGGCAACTTTATCGGGATGCTCCCCGACAGCATGGCGGAGAGCAAGGTTTATGGCGTGGAGATCGACAGCATCAGCGGGCGGATCGCGGGACAGCTCTATCAGAACAGCAGCATCGCCGTGGCAGGGTTTGAAAGGGTGCAGATGCCGGACAGCTTTTTTGATGTGGCTATTGGTGACATCCCCTTCGGCGACTTCAAGGTGCCGGACCGGAAGTACGACAAATATCACTGGCTTATCCATGACTATTTCTTCGGAAAGACGCTGGACAAGGTTCGTCCGGGCGGCGTGATCGCCTTCATCACCTCCAAGGGGACAATGGACAAGGAAAACAGTGCCGTCCGCAAGTATCTGGCCCAGCGCGCCGATCTGATCGGCGCTATCCGCCTGCCCAACAATGCGTTTAAGGCAAACGCCGGAACCGAAGTCACCAGCGACATTATTTTTTGCAAGAAGCGCGACCGTATGATAGATATAGAACCGGATTGGGTGCATCTGGACACGGACGAAAACGGCATCCGTATGAACGCCTATTTTGTGCAGCACCCGGAAATGATTCTGGGCGATATGGTGCTGGAGTCTGGCCGGTTCGGGATGGACAGCACCTGCCAGGCCTATGAGGACGCCGACCTGTCCGCCCTGCTTTCCGAGGCCATCCAGAACCTCCACGCGCAGATCACCGATTATGAAATCGAGGAGCTGGACGAGGCGGAGGATCACGCAATCCCCGCCGACCCGGGAGTGCGCAATTTCAGCTTCTGTATTCAGGACGGCACGATTTACTTCCGGGAAAATTCCCTGATGTATCCGATGGAAATGTCCGTCACCGCTGAAAACCGTATCCGCGGCATGATCGCCATCCGGGACTGCGCCCGCCGCGTGATCGAGTATCAGACCGATGGCTACCCGGACAGTGACATTCAGAAGGAACAGGCGGAACTGAACCGTCTGTACGATGATTACACGAAAAAATACGGGCTGCTCTCCAGTCGGGGCAACAGCCTGGCCTTCCGGGACGATTCCAGCTATCCGCTGCTTTGCTCTCTGGAAGTGCTGGACGAGGAAGGCAACCTGGTCCGCAAGGCGGATATGTTTACCAAGCGCACCATCCGGCCCCATGTGGCCGTGACCAGCGTGGACACTGCCAGCGAAGCCCTTGCCGTATCCATTTCCGAAAAAGCGCGGGTGGATATGGAGTATATGTCGGAGCTGTCCGGGAAAAGCGAGGAGGAACTGGCCGCAGATCTGTCCGGCGTGATCTTCCGGGATATTCAGTGCGCCGAGGAAGCCTCCGCCATTCCCAAAGCCTTTTGGATTTGAACCGCTTTTTCTTTTGTGGCTGCGGACGAGTATTTGTCCGGCAACGTGCGCCGGAAGCTGCGAATGGCAAAGGCGCTCTATGAGGTGTTACCGGCTGAAAAGAAACCGCTGATTGCCCGGAATATCGAGGCGCTGGAGGCGGTGCAGCCGGTGGATTTAACCGCCGCGGAGATCGGCGTGCGCATCGGTGCCAACTGGGTGCCGGTGGAGATCTACCAGCAGTTTATGGTGGAAACCTTCGGCACCAGCTACTATGCCAGAAGCCGTATCAAAATCCTGCGCTCCGGGGCCACCGGCCAGTGGGGCATCACGGGAAAGAATACGGATCCGGGCAACGTAAAGGCCTTTACCACCTACGGCACAAAGCGGATGAATGCCTATCAGATTCTGGAGCAGACCTTGAACCAGCGGGATGTGCGGGTATTTGACTATATTGAGGACGAGAACGGCAAGAAAAAGCCTGTCCTCAACAAAAAAGAAACCGCGATTGCCCAGGACCGGCAGGAACTCATCAAGCAGAAGTTTGCCGAGTGGATCTGGAAAGACATCGACCGCCGGGAACTGCTGTGCCGTGTTTACAACGAAACCTTTAATTCCTCCCGGCCACGGGAATATGACGGGCGGCATATCACCTTCTCCGGCATGAACCCGGAAATTTCCCTACGGCCTCATCAGATCAACGCGATTGCCCATATCATGTACGGCGGTAATACCCTGCTGGCTCACGAGGTGGGCGCTGGCAAAACCTACGAGATGGTCGCTGCCGCCATGGAGAGGAAGCGTCTGGGGCTATGCACCAAATCCCTTGTGGTGGTGCCGAACCATATCACCGAGCAGTGGGCGGCGGAATGGCTCCAGCTTTATCCTAGCGCCAATATCCTGGTAGCCACCAAGCGGGATTTTGAGCGCCAAAACCGCCGCAAATTCTGCGCCCGCATCGCCACCGGCGATTACGACGCCGTTATCATCGGACACAGTCAGTTTGAAAAAATCCCTGTGTCCGTGGAACGGCAGGCGGCTATTTTAGAGCAGCAGATTGGGAGATCCTGCGGGGCATTGAGGACGCCAAAGCAGCTAAGGCGGAGCGCTACACCGTGAAGCAGCTGGAGCACACCCGGAAATCTTTGGAGGCCAAGCTGGAAAAGCTCAACGACCAAAGCCGCAAGGACGACCTTGTGACCTTTGAGGAACTGGGCGTAGATCGGGTCTTTGTGGATGAGAGTCATTATTTTAAGAACCTTTTTCTGGCAACCAAGATGCGCAACGTGGGCGGCATCGCCCAGACCGAGGCCCAGGAGTCCACCGACCTCTTTATGAAGCTGTAGGTACTTGGATGAGATCACCGGTGGGCGCGGCATTATTTTTGCCAATGGCACGCCAATCTCGAACTCGATGGTAGAGCTTTACACCATCCAGCGGTATTTGCAGTACAGTATGTTGGAGGACATGGGTCTGGTTCATTTTGACGATTGGGCCAGCGATTTCGGGGAAACGGTTACAGCCATCGAATTGTCGCCCGAGGGCAGCGGCTACCGGGCCAAGACCCGGTTTGCCAAGTTTTTTAATCTGCCGGAGCTGATGGCTGCTTTCAGGCAGGTGGCGGATATTCAGACGGCGGATATGTTGAAATTGCCGGTGCCAAAGGCCAACTTCCACACAGAGGTCATTCAGCCGTCAAAGCTTCAGCAGGAAATGGTGCGGGGCTTGCGGAACGAGCCGAGGCCATCCGGGGCGGCGGCGTAGATCCCCATGAGGACAATATGCTCAGGATTACCAACGATGGGCGCAAGCTGGCCCTGGATATGCGGCTCATCCAGCCCCTGGCCCCGGACGACCCCAATGGCAAGGTATCTGTCTGCGCCGGTCATGTTTACCGCATTTGGGATCAGACAAGGGAAAAACGCAGCGCCCAGTTGGTGTTCTGCGACCTGTCCACCCCAAAGGCAGACGGTTCCTTCAATGTGTACGACGATCTGCGCAGAAAGCTCACGGATATGGGCATCCCGGAGGAGGAATCGCCTTCATCCACGACGCCGACAGCGACGCCAAGAAAAAGGCGCTGTTTGCCAGAGTGCGCTTAGGTCAGGTGAGGGTTCTCATGGGCAGCACCCAGAAGATGGGGCCGGGACCAACGTGCAGGACTGCCTGATTGCTCTCCACGACCTGGATTGCCCCTGGCGGCCCTCCGATCTTTCCCAGCGCCTTGGCCGCATTGTGCGCCAGGGCAACGAAAACCCGGAAGTGGAAATCTTCCGGTATGTGACGGAAGGGACCTTTGACGCGTACTTGTACCAGTTGGTGGAGAACAAACAAAATTTATCGCGCAGATCATGACAAGCAAAGCGCCGGTGCGTATCGCGGACGATGTGGACGAAACCGCCCTCTCAGCTATTCCGAGATCAAGGCGCTGGCCACCGGCAACCCGCTGATTATTGAGAAGTGCAACCTGGATATGGAGGTGGGCAAGCTGAATATGCTGAAAGCCAGCTATCTGAGCCAGAAATATGCGCTGGAGGAACTGGTGCTGCGCAAGTATCCGGCAAAGATCACCCGGCTGACAGAGCGCATCGTAGGCTATGAGCAGGATGTGCAGCTGGCCGCCGCCCATCCGAAACCGAAGGAAGGGTTTGCAGGGATCACGATCCTGGATCAGACCTATGCCGGCAAGGAGGCGGCAGGCAAGGCCATCCTGGATGTTTGCAGTAAAATGACCGGCGACCATGCTGCCTTTTTAGGGCAGTACCGGGGCTTTTCCATTACCCCCTCTCCTATGACGGCACCAGCAACGAATACCGCATGACCATGAAAGGAACCCTTTCCCATACGGCAGTGTTGGGCGCGGATGTGTTCGGCAATCTGACCCGTATGGACAATGTAGTTGACAGTCTTTCCGGTAAGCTGGACGGTGTTCGTTCTGAATTGGCTGACACCCAGGTGCAGCTTGAAAATGCCCGAATGAACTGGCGGCTCCTTTGCCAGAGAAGCGGAACTGGCCGAAAAGACAGCGAGGTTGAAGGAACTGAATATCTTGCTGAACATGGATGAGAAGGATAAATCCCTGATTGACGCCGCACCGGAGGAAGATGCGCCGGAGAAACCGGGAGCGCGGCAGCTGGAACGATAATTATGGGCCGTGTATGAGTATATTCGGGGAAGGATACCCTATTGACAGAATGTCGGCGCACCGATATAATAATAAAAAAGAAGTGGAAAGGGGGAAGCGTTTCGTGACACTGCAAGCCTATCTTGACAGAAGAAATATAAGCCGGTATCAGCTTTCCAAAATCAGCGGTGTGCCCAATACTACAATTCTGGATATATGTGCCGGACGGAGCAGCCTTTGAACGCTGTTCCGCAAAGACCATACAACAGTTGGCGAAGGCTCTGAACTGTTCTATGGAGGACATCATGGCGCTCTCAGAGGAACAGACGGAAACCGGGCATCCCGCACAGGACAGTTACCTGAGTGCGGCCTGCCGCCCTTTTACAGGAATCCGTGCGGGCAATGGCAGAGACATGGCGCAAGCTGGATGCCGGGCAGGAATATTTGCGCTGGGACTGTGACTATTGCAATTTGCAGAGCGACATCAACAGTGCGGAGGTCAACCGGCTTATCAGTACGGAGCAGGCATGGTATCTCCGGGAAAAGTATTTGAGGATGGAAAGGATGTGACGGAATGACGGCAATCGACTTTACGCAGCTTCCACGGCGGAACAAAATGTACGCAGGCGCAAATGGGAATAAAATCTGCGTCATGTATGAAGGCGCGCCGTATATGCTGAAATTCCCGCCACAGGCAAAGCGAAACAAGGATATGAGCTACAGCAACAGCTGTTTTTCTGAGTATCTTGGCTGCCAGATTTACGAGAGCATCGGTATTCCGGTGCAAAAGACACTGCTTGGCACCTATACCGTGAAGGGGCGGGAAAAGATTGTGGTAGCCTGCGGTGACTTTACAGAGCCGGGCGTGATCTTGCAGGACTTTGCCTCATTAAAGAACCAAATGATTGACTCAGAACGGAACGGATATGGGACGGAACTCTCCGATATTCTTCTGACCTTTGAGGAGCAGACAGTCATGGACCCAGGTGTGCTTATTGAGCGTTTTTGGGATATGTTTATCGTGGACGCTTTTATCGGAAACTGGGACCGGCATAACGGAAACTGGGGTTTTCTGTATGACACCCGGACGGATGAGATGGCGCTGGCCCCGGTCTACGACTGTGGTAGCAGCCTTTATCCCCAAGCGGATGAGCATATTATGGCATCCGTACTGGAAAAGCCCAGCGAACTGAATTTTCGAGTCTACGAAATCCCTACTTCCGCAATCATGGTCAACGAAAAGAAATTAAAATATTTTGATTTCCTGTCCGCCCATCAAAATGAGGATTGCAACCGCGCCTTAAAGCGTATCACGTCCCGGATTGATATGGAGCGTATCCGGCAGATCATCGGCAATACGCCTTTATCAGCGACCTTCAGCGCCGGTTTTATCTTACAATGCTCACCGAGAGAAAAAGGCTGATTTTGGATTATGCCCTTATGGAACTGGAAAAAAAAGAAACAGGGGTTTCTGCACCCAAAGAAGATCACAGCCGGACAGAGCCAGCCGGTAAAGAATAGAAAATTTGTGAAACGGCGCAGGAAGCTGTGCCGCGCCGATACAGCCGAGAGGTTTTCATGCATGGAAATCTCCCGGCTTTTTTACACATATGGGAGGAAATCGCATGACGAACGAAGAACTGAATACAGCCCTATATGAAAAGATGTTTGCCGAACAGGAAGCCTACCGGGCATGGCTGCTTTCCCAGCCGCCAGCAGAGATTTTGAAGCACACCTACGAATATACCGTCCGGGAGGATATTTTGCTGGCGCTGGAGTACCATGACCTGCCGGACGCACGGGCAAAGGCGCTGCTGGCCTCCCCAGCCCACTGGCCGATGTGTTTTCGGATTGGGAGAGCGAAGATACCGGCTATATGGACGACATCTGGCAGACTGTCGAAGATCGGGCCAAAGCCGAGGCAGACAAACAACGGCAGGCAAAATCGAAGCAGGCCCCGGAGCGATAACATGAGGTTCCGTGTTCCCGCGATAGAGAGGAGAGATTTTTTTTGTACCACACAGACCGGTTTGGACGGAAATTTGAAACGAAAGAAGCCTGTATGGCGTTTTTACGAACAGGCGGATCAGATCGGACGCTGGGAGAAACAGCACCGCGTACCGGAACGAAAACGCCTCACCTGGTTTTACCCGGATTTTGGCGTGTATGTGCCGAATGATTGGGTAACTCCCGAAGAAGTTGCGAAAAAATTTTAAGAAATCACCGGAAAGAAGCCCATGTGAAAATCCAGAGCATTCGCCCCGGACAGAGCGCGATAACGCTCCACAGCCGGCCGGACAACGGTTCCGGTCGGCTTTTTACATAGCAGGCCGCAGCTTTGCGGTCAATTTACGCTATGGAGAGGAGGCTTTGAAATGCCATATATTCCACCGGAGGTCGTAGCAAAGGCAAAGGAAATGGATTTGCTGACCTATCTCAGAAATTATGAGCCGCAGGAACTGGTGCATGTTGGCGGCAGCACCTATTGTACCCGGGAACATGATTCCTTAAAAATCTCCAATGGCATGTGGTGCTGGTTTTCTCGGGGCATTGGCGGCAGGACGGCGTTGGATTATCTCATTAAGGTCAAAGAACTGCCCTTTACGGAGGCCGTGGAACGGCTTAGGGACGTGCGGCCATTCAGCCGCCCGTGTTTGAACCGGCTCCAAAGAGAAAAAGCCTAAAAGTGCTGCTGCTTCCCCAGGCCAGCCGGTGCGCTGCCCATGCGGTCAGTTATCTGACCGGGCGCGGGATCGACAGCGATCTGATCGACTTCTGTATTCGCACCGGGCGGTTGTACGAAAGCAGCGGCAGATACCACAATGTGGTCTTTATCGGCCATGACAGTGATGGCAAAGCCCGGTATGCCAACCTGCGGGCATCGGGTCGGACTTCAAGGGTGAGTGCAACGGCAGCGACAAGCGGTTTTCCTTCAATATCCCAGCGGAAAACAGCGGATTCTCCATCTGTTTGAGAGTGCCATCGACCTGCTTTCCTTTGCTACCATTCGGAAGATGAACGGGATAAATTGGAAAAAGGATCATCTGCTGTCGCTGGCCGGTGTGTACCAGCTAAAAAAAGAGACGGAACAAAGCTCGGTACCGCTGGCTCTGACACAGTATCTTTCCGACCATCCGGAAATCAAAACGATTGTGCTGCGGCTGGATAACGACTATGCAGGCCGCATGGCGGCGAAGGCGCTGATGACGGTGCTGCCAAAAGAGTACACGGTGTCCGCCCGGTTCCCGCTCAAGGGAAAGGACTACAACGATTATCTTTGCAGAACACTGCGGCTTCCTGATGCAATACGCCGGCAGAAGGAAACTGTTCGCTAAAGCCGCTTTGCCGTCGAAGACTTTTTCATCCATTATAACATACATTTTGGGGAAATAGAATCTATAGGATAGAGCAATTCACGTTCACACGGTATGTTCTTTTCAACAGGTAGGAACCATTTTTGCCCTGCGGGGCGAATGAGAATGCCGCATTCTCGCAAGCATCGCCTTTTGGGGACAAAAGGCAGACTTGTCGGGGAAATCCCCTGAGACCCCCTTGCACAATGGGCGCTGACAGCGCACACGCATCCACAAAACAGACAATAAAAATTGAATACCCCACTGAATCGGAGCGCCCGTGTCATGCGGGCGCTCTTTCTTCTTAGAAAGGAAAAGGAGCATGAGTCAACGCAAAATCGAAATCAAGGTGCGCCTCAATCGGAAGGAAGCCGAGGCGCTGAATCAGCGGGTCCGGAAAAGCCGCCTGTCCCGCGAAGCGTATCTCCGCCATCTCATCGACGGCGCTGTTCCCCGAGAAGCGCCGCCCCGGATTATTACGCCATGATGCGGGAGCTGTACCGCATCGGCAACAGCTTAAACCAGGTGGCACAGAAGGCTCACATGCTGAATGTCGTTGATGTGCAGCGATACGATGCCGGAGTACGGCAGTTAGAGGCGGCAATTAAGAAAATCACGGAGGCGGTGATTCTGCCGCAGCCGATGGAGCAAACAGGGACCCCGCATAGTCGCGGAACTTTGCGGGGAGAGGATCCCCACGGAACGATGAGTCTTTTAACGCTTGCAGCGAAAGCGGCAGGCGAAGTGTGGTATGACAACATGGCAGTAACTTCCATTTGGCGCATACAGGGCAGTTTTAATCAGGTTGTGCGTTATGTGAAAATCCGGAAAAAACCGGTATGCCGGGAACGGCAGAGTCCACCGCTGTCTGGAGCCTTTCGGATGTACTGCGCTATGCCACCCGCCAAGGCAAGACAGCGCAGATTCAGGTAGACGAAGAAGGAAAAGAAGTATTACAGCAGCTTGTGTCGGGAATCAACTGCCATCCCGCTACTGCCATTGCGGAAATGGCAGCCGTAAAGCGGTTCGGCAAGGAGGACGGCACCGTGGCCTATCACGGCTATCAGTCTTTCGCCCCCGGCGAGGCCAGCCCGGTGTTGGTACATGAAATTGGCCTCCGGCTGGCAAAGCAGTTATGGGGCGAAAAATATCAGGTCATTGTTGCGACCCATTTGGACAAAGAAAACCACCTGCATTCGCACTTTGTAGTCAATACGGTTTCTTTTGTAGACGGGATCAAGTATCATCGTACTGCCAAGGACTATCACGATATGCAGGCGGCGTCGGACGCTCTTTGCCGGGAATACGGCTTGTCCGTCATTAAAAATCCGGGGCAAGGGCGCTCCAAGCACTACGGTGAATGGCGGGCCGAACAGGAGGGCCGTCCCACTTGGCGGGCAATCATCCGAACGGAGATTGACGAGATCATCCGCCAGTCTATGACCGAGCGCCAATTTTTGAAAATCTTCGCAGACGCGGCTATGAGGTCAAGGCGGGTAAGGATATTTCTGTGCGGCCACCCAGGAAAGAGCGGTTTGTGCGGCTGGAGCGGAATTTTAGCCCTGCTTACTCCATAGAGGGAATCCGGGCCAGAATTTTATCGCAGCGCAGCCCAGAGCGGCCTATGCCGGAGCCGCCGGCAAAGCTCAGGTACGCGCGATACAAGGGCAGCTTTCGGGCAGTTCCCAGAGCCCCCGGCTTCCGGGCGCTGTATTTTCATTACTGCTATCTGCTGGGTATCTTCCCCAAAAACAGGCCCAAGAGCAATAAACGCCTCCACTTCCTTCTTCGGGAGGATTTAATAAAGCTGGAGGCCATATCCGACGAAACAAAGCTGCTTGTACGGCATCGCATTGATACCGACGAGCAGCTTTTTTCGTATCAAGACAGCTTGACCGGTAAGATTGAGGCGCTGACTGCCGACCGCAAGGAACTGTACCGGAAACAGCGCACCGTGGCGGTGAAATCTGATGATACCGGTCTGGCGGAGGTTAAAGCCTCCATAGCAGCTCTTTCTAAGGAATTGGCCGCACTCAGACGGGAGGTGAAATTATGTGACGATATTGCCGCACGCTCCGGTGTGATGCGTGAAAAATCAAAGCCGTCCGGGAGGACGCAAAATCCAAAGGAAAGGAGACAACACGCAATGAACAGTTCAGGCGACGCGGCGGAACAGGTCGTGAGACTCAGCCTTGAGGGTACGGAAGTTGCCTTAAAGCTCACCGGTTCCGCCGCCAAAAACATTGCCGCTGCCATTTATGCCGTTTTGAAAAATCGGGATAAGAACAAGGTCAGAGGCCGCCAACGGCTCACCGCCATGCTGAAAAGCGGAAAAAGAATTGAAGGTGTTTACTGTCAGCGAGGAACATCTGAAGCAGTTTGCCACCGAAGCCAAGCGGTATGGCGTGGTCTATTGCGCCCTGCGCGGCAAGAATCAATTCGCGGACGGTATGGTAGATGTGATGGTCCGGGCAGAGGATGCCAGTAAGATCAACCGCATTGTAGAACGCTTCAAGCTGGCTGCTGTGGACGCCGCTTCTATCAAAAGCGAGATTCAGCAGTCCAGAGAGGAACGCGCCGGCAGCGACAAGGCGGCTTCCCCGGCAGCCCCGGAGCAGGCGCAGCCTCAAAAGAGTGAGGAGGACCGGCTGCTGGACGATATGCTGGGAGCGCCCACGGGACGGGAGGAGGCTGCCCCGGTAAACCCCTTCTGCGGCACGGACGGAAAAATTTCCGGCCTCCGTGCCTATCTCAGAGAAGCCCAGCAGAACCGCCGAGGGTGCTGCTAAAAAGGCCGGGGATCGCCCCTCTGTTCGGGAGGAGCTGCGGGAAATTCAGGCCCAGCGCAGGCAGGGAGGATGCGGCTGCGCCTAAAAAAGCGGAACCGGATCGGTCCCAAAAGGCCGCATAAAAAGCCGGTGCAGCACCAGCAGCCGCCCCGCAAAAAAGAGAAAAAATCGAAGGAGAGGTAACGGTATGAACAACTTTGACGACATTTTGAAAGTGCCGCGGCGTCCGGTCAGCCGGGCACCCGTTCTCGGTGGCAGGTGCGCCAGCAGCGCAACCGGGAGAACGCCTACGCCATGATCGACGCCGCTTTGGAGGAAATCTCCCAAGGCAAGGGCGATGTTCCTGGCTACCTGGATATTCAGTCCAGATTTGACCGCTATTCTGCGCGCAATGTTCTTCTCGTTCAGAAGCAGCGCCCCACCGCCACCCGGCTGGGTGATAAGAAATATTGGCGGAACAGGGCGTTGCGGTTCTGCGCGCTGAGCTGAGAAAACCGGTCATCATTCTGGAGGCGGGTCGGGAGTACACCCGCGACGATGGTTCCGTGGGTCAGTATTACAATGCCAAGGAGGTCTATGACATTTCACAGACTACCGGGCGGGATCAGGTACAGCCCCAGGTATCGGTAGATGGCCGGCTGCTTCTCAAGGCACTGATTTTCCCGATCCCCGGCTCCCATTCAGGTAGTCGATACACTGCCGGATGGCCGGGGTGCGGTATTCAATCAGGAACAGGGCGCGATTCAGGTGCGGCGAGGCATGGACGCCGCCAATATTTTTCGCAGCGTGTCATTGGAGCTGTGCCATGTGGATCTGAAGCTGCAAACCGTGGGGTACTCCCCGCAGCGAGGACGGCTATAAGGCGTACTGTGCGTCCTACCTGCTTTGTAAAAAAAATACGGCATTGATGTCAGAAGCTATGACCTGTCCGGTATTCAGGGTGTGCTGGCAGGCAAGGAGCTGCAGGGGGAGATCGCCGGGGAGCTTTCCGACATTAAGGAAACGGCCAGCGCCATTTCCGCCCGGATGTCCCGCGCACTGGAGCAGAACCGGCAGTCCAAATCCAAAGAACAGGGGCGCTAACGTATGGCGGAAGAAGAAAAAAGAATCCTCGCTCTGGATCAATATGAGCATGGTGTGGTCATCAACGCGCTCAACAAGATACGTAATGACCTGCTGGAAGAACAGCGGCCCACAGATATTGTGGACGAAGTGCTGTTAAAAACCATTGATGCCCCTGTAAAAAAAGGTACGGAGCCGGAATGAAGCAAGATAATCGCTAGACGCAGCTTATTCTCTGCCTGTTCGGGATTTTCCTGTGGTATGGCTGGGGCTGTTAATGGCTCCGGCTGTGTCCGGGGCCCGGAGATCATCACCGCTTTTCCAGCGGCGATGAATAACCCGTTTCATATCGTGCTATGTGAGGACAGCCTGAAAACTGTCCTCCTTTTTTTTTGTGCGCGTATGGGATGGGCGTCGGCATCTATTTCTCCACCCGGCGCAACTACCGGCGTGGCGAGGAACACGGCTCGGCCAAATGGGGCGACGCCAGGGCCGTGTGCAGAAAGTACCGGGACAAACGGCCAGAGGAAAACAAGCTGCTGACCCAGAGTGTGCGGATCAGGCTGGACGGACGCAAGCACCGGCGCAACCTCAACACGGTGGTCATCGGCGGCAGCGGCGCAGGCAAGACCCGTTTCTATGCGAAGCCCAATCTCATGCAGGCCAATACCTCTTTTGTGGTTCTGGACCCTGTAAAGGGGAACTGACCCGCGACACCGGCTATCTGCTGGAAAAAAGGGCTATGAAATCCGTGTGCTGGATCTGCTGAACATGGAGAAAAGCCACTGCTACAACCCGTTTGTTTACCTGCGGGACGACAACGATGTGCAGCGGCTTGTGACCAATCTGTTCAAAAGCACCACGCCGAAAGGCAGCCAGTCCCAGGACCCGTTCTGGGATACGGCGGCCAGTATGCTGCTTCTGGCGCTGATTTTCTATCTGCGCTACGAAGCGCCGCCCGATGAACAGAATTTTCCTATGGTTATGGAGATGCTACGGGCCGGCGAAGTGCGGGAGGACGACGACAGCTATCAATCGCCGCTGGATGAACTCTTTGAACGGCTGGAAATGCGGGACCCTGAGCATATCGCGGTGAAATATTACAAGGACTATCATTCCGGCTCTGCCAAGACGCTAAAATCCATTCAGATCACCCTGGCAGCACGGCTGGAGAAGTTCAACCTTTCTTCTCTGGCGGGGCTGACGGCCACGGACGAGCTGGATCTGCCCAGCCTGGGGGAAAGGAAGGTGGCGCTGTTTGCCCTGATCCCGGACAACGATACCAGTTTCAATTTTTTTGGTATCTATCCTCTATACCCAGATCTTCCAGCAGCTGTTCTGGCTGGCCGATCACAAGTATGGGAGGGGAGCCTGCCGGTGCCGGTTCACTTCCTGATGGACGAGTTCAGCAACGTATCGTTGCCGGAGGATTTTTCAAAGATTCTGGCGGTCATGCGCTCAAGGGGCGTGTTCGTGTCCATCATCCTGCAAAACATCGCGGCGTTAAAGGCTCTGTTTGAAAAGGAATGGGAAAGCATCCTGGGCAACTGCGACGAGCTCCTGTACCTGGGCGGCAACGAAACCAGCACTCATAAGCTGATCGCGGAATCCTATCTCGGGAAGGAAACGCTGGACACCAACACCTACGGTAAATCCACCGGGCGCAGCGGCAGCTACAGCACCAACTATCAGAACACAGGCCGGGAACTGTTGGACGCGGCGGAGGTGCGTATGCTGGACAACCGCTATGCCCTGCTGTTCATCCGCGGGGAACGGCCCATTATGGACGAAAAGATCAACCTGATGAAGCTGCCCAACGTGGCTCTGACCACAGACGGAAAAGCCAAACCCTATGAACACGGCGGTACGGAGCACGCTGTCGCCGCCATTTCCCTTGCCGCCGTGTCTGCGGCGCAGGCCCCGGAGCCGGAGGCTCCAGAAACCGAGTATGAGCTGCTGTCCGATGAGGAGATTGCAGCTCTTTTTCATTTCATCTAAAGGAGGATATACACCATGAAACATTTGTTTACCAAGAAGGGAAACAAGCCCGTTGTCCACAATCCCCTGTTGGAGCAGAAGGTAAAGCGCGGCTACCGCCGCTACCGAGCTGTGATTGTGGCTCTGACCCTTGTATACGCAAACGCCGTGACCGCCTTTGCGGCGGGCGATCCGATTAGCGTTGTAAACAACCTTTCCGATTTCATCTTTGGCCTGATCCGCGCCGTGGGCATTATCCTGCTGGGCTGGGGGATTGTGCAGGTGGGGTTGTCCCTCCAGAGCCATGACCCCTCTCAGCGTTCCAACGGTTTCCTGACGCTGGCAGGCGGCATCGTCATCACCTTTGCCAAAGAGATTCTAAACCTGATTACCGGCTAAAAAATATCGCCAGCCTCTTGAATTGTAACGACGTTTGCGTTACAATAAGAGTGAAAGGAGTGAAGCACATGGAAAATCAGTAACCATGAATCTCCGGGTCAACCCCACGCTCAAGGTGCAGGCGGAGGATATTCTGAAACAGTTGGGGATTCCCATGTCCACTGCTGTAGATATGTATCTCAGGCAGATTACGCTTGTGGGCGGGATTCCCTTTGCCGTAACCCTCCCCAAAGCTCCGGCTTCTGTCAATGCAGACAGGATGGAGACGGAAGAGATTCACGCAAAACTCCAGAAAGGACTGGAGGATGCAGAGGCTGGCCGGACGCGGGACGCACGGGAAGCCTTCGATTCCTTCCGCGGTACGCTGTGATATGGAGCAGTATACGGTTCGTATCACGGAGGAAGCGCTGAAGGATATGGAGGACATTTACCGCTATATCGCGGAGAAGCTGCAATCACCGGAAAATGCCATCGGACAGTATAATCGGATCGCGGACGGGATTCTGACCTTGGAAACATTCCCAGAGCGGCATACTGTCGTGGATTTTGAGCCGGAGCGCAGGTCAGGGCTGCGGCGTCTGCTGGTGGACAATTATTCGGTGTTCTATGTGATCCGGGAAAAGCAGGTCATTGTGACCAGCGTATTGTACAGTGCCTCCAATATTGAGCAGAGGCTGAAGGAAAGAAAGTAATCTCTTGGAACAGAGTGAGGTCGGGGCAAGATGCTCTGGCCTCACTGCTTTTTCAGGATAAAATCAACCGGTAAAACAACGATATTTTGAGCAAGTCATCTGCTGGAAACGGCGGATGCTTTTTTACGTCCATTTTGGAAGGAGGTGCGAGCAGATGAATATTAGGAAACTTGGAAAGGAGGAGCACGCCAGATGTCAGATAACTGGGTAGTACAGAATTTAGAGAACGCCCTGAATACCTGGAACGAAAAGCTGGCGGAGATATGGACGATCATCACCCAATCGCCGGAGAATTTTAAGGGCGGGACGATTTGGAACGTGATTGTGGGTATTCACGGAGCCTTGCAGGCCATCGGCCTTGCATTGCTGGTACTGTTTTTTGTGGTGGGCGTCATGCGCACCTGCGGCCCCTGGCGGAAACCAAGAGGCCGGAAACGGCGTTAAAGCTGTTTATCCGCTTTGCCCTGGCCAAGGGCGCTGTAACCTATGGTATGGAGCTGATGCTGGCTCTGTTTAATATCGTGCAGGGCGTCATCTCCACCATTATGCAGGCAGCGGGCTTTGGCACGGCGCAGCAAACTGTCCTGCCCAGCGAGATCGTCACCGCCGTGGAGGATTGCGGCTTTTTTGAAAGCATTCCGCTGTGGGCAGTGACGCTCATCGGCGGCTTGTTTATTACAGTGCTGTCTTTCATTATGATCATGACAGTCTATGGCCGTTTTTTTTTGCTGTACCGTGCGCCCGGAAGGGCTGCGGCGTAAGCCAAAGCAGCTCGCGGGCAATTTGGGATTCTGCCAGTAGCGCGGCAGTAGGAAAAGGTATTCCGAAGGGAGGTGCAAATTACCCTATCACCAACCGATTTATCCGGCGGGGAAACCCAATGGGGAGTGTAGCATATCGGTAACGTCGTAAGTTGGGAAACTATCGAACCACTACTGAACGGCAAGGTGAAACGTTGTGAATGAGGAATAAAGCTGGATTGCTTGAAGGGCAGTCCAAGGCGGCATACTTGAGCCGGCGGCGCAGGATAGTTGTATTCGCCGCATGCCGTCGCAATCGATGACAGGTATACGCCGATTGCGAAATACCCACGACAGCCAACCGCAGTAAGCGGATAACGGACGAAACCCATTCCGACATCACAACACGCTGTCCCAAACTGCCTAACCGGGGATTGCCTAACCCGGAACGCCCTTATAGGCTATGGCTTTCAGAGACTGAAAATCCGGTATGGCAACGGAGCCGCCGTAGTAGTCTGAGCAAGGGAAAGCCTTGTACATGGCGAAGGGCGGCAGGGTATCCACCAAACTATCAATGGAAAGGTGCGTGAGGCACTATGAGAAGTCCAAAGAACGTTTTGGAAAGTCTGACATCAAAAGCAGCAAGCAAAGATTACCACTATCAAAGGCTCTATCGAAACTTGTACAATCCTGCATTTTTTCTGCTGGCGTATGAGCGTATCCAAGCAAAACCAGGCAACATGACAGCCGGAAGCGATGGGAAAACAATCGATGGCATGAGTATGAAGCGAATTGAAGTCCCTCATTCAAAAACTGAAGGGTTTCAGTTATCAGCCAAAACCTGCCAGAAGAACGTAATCCCGAAAGCAACCGGTAAAACGCGCCCACTTGGTATTCCGTCCTTTGATGACAAACTGGTGCAAGAGGTGGTGCGCATGATACTGGAAAGCATTTATGAACCCACCTTTCATGTTACTTCCCATGGATTCCGCCCAAAGAGGAGCTGTCATACGGCTCTGCAATATATCAAGCGGAACTACACGGGGGTCAAATGGTTTGTTGAGGGTGATATCAAAGGATGTTTTGACAACGTTGACCATCATGTGCTGGTACAGATATTGCGCAGGCGTATTGCGGACGAGCATTTCATCGGCCTGATTTGGAAATTCCTGAAAGCGGGATATATGGAAAATTGGGTGTACTACAACACCTATTCCGGCACCCCGCAAGGGTCACTAATTAGCCCAATTCTGGCGAATATCTACCTCAATGAACTGGATGTGTTCATGGCGGAGTATGCAAAATCCTTTAACCGTGGTACAAAACGGAAAATCAACCCGGCCTACAAAAAGCCGTTGGATGTCCGGCGCGGAAAACAGGAATGGCTGAAACGCAATGAAGCAAAAATCAGTGAGGAAAAACGCCGGGAGGTCATGGCGCAGATACAGGAACTTAATAGCCGACTGCGCTCTATCCCTTACAGCGACCCCATGGATACGGAATACAGACGGGTTGTTTATGTCCGCTACGCTGATGATTTCCTGATTGGTGTGATTGGAAGCAAAGAGGACGCAAAGGCAGGTCAAATCCGATGTGGGAGCGTTCATCAAGGAACATCTTCACTTGGAGATGTCCCCGGAAAAAACGCTCATTACCCACGGAAGTGACTTCGCCCACTTCCTCGGATATCTGATTACAGTCAGCCGGGAACAAAACAGTACCCGGACAAAGACCGGTTTTACACGCCGAACCTATGTAGGGAAAGTCAAGCTGTATGTGCCGAAAGAGAAATGGCTGAACCGCCTGCTCTCCTATGGCGCGCTGAAAATCAGCGCGACAAAACCCATGGGAACAAAGAGGTATGGGGAACCGGTACGGCGTCCGGGCTGATACGTCTGGATGATATTGAGATTCTGAACCAGTACAATGCAGAAGTGCGGGGCATGTACAACTATTATCGGCTGGCAAACAATGCAACGGTGTTGAACTCTTTCCTCTATGTGATGAAGTTCAGCATGTACAAGACCTTCGCCGGAAAGTATCGGACGAGCATGCGGAAAATTATTCGCAAATACTGCCGCAACGGGGATTTTACTGTATCGTATTCAACGAAAAACGGGACAAAATCTGTGGTGTTTTACAATCAGGGCATGCGTCATAACGACAAAGTCGTTGTAACGGAAAACCCGGACATCATTGGCAGGGCCAATGAGAACCGCCGCTATACCCGGCTGATAGACCGGTTGCAAGGCCATATCTGCGAGTTCTGCGGAGCCGAAACAGAGGATATTGAAATCCATCATGTCCGAAAACTGAAAGATTTAAGTGGTAAGGCAGAATGGGAACGCCAAATGATTGCGCGTAAACGCAAGACAATGGCGCTGTGCCACTCCTGCCATGTAAAGCTGCACAATGGAAAGTTAGACTGATATCTGGAAAGCCGGATACATCGAGAGGTGTACGTCCGGTTTGGAGGGGAGCGTTTGGAAACCTACCGCTCAAAAATAACATTGCTGCCCACGAGAAAGAAATGCTGAAACCTGATGCGGCGGTCTGTAAAAAGGAGGTGCAGGAAACCCATGCTTAAAACTTTGAGCAATCTGCGCAAGCAGGACAAGGAAAATATAAAGCGCCGCGCCGGGTGCAGGATGTCATTCCAATCCGGCGCATTTGGGAGGACGGTATTTTTTCAGGTGGGCAGCCAGTTCAGCAATACCTGGAAATTCTCCGACATCAACTATCAGGTGGCCAGTCTGGAGGATAAAAAGGTGATGTTCCTGGACTATTCCGAGCTGCTGAACAGCCTGGATGCCGGTTCCATCGCCAAGATTACCGTGAACAACCGCACACTCAACCGGGCGAACTTTGAACAGTCTGTCCTCATGCCCATGCGGGGGGACGCCCGGGATAAATACCGGAAGGAGTACAACGGCGTCATTCTGGGAAAAGCCACCGCAGGCAACGGGATTGTCCAGGAGAAGTATCTCACCATCACGGTGCCGAAGAAAAATATCGAGGAGGCCCGCGCCTATTTTACCCGTGTGGGGGCCGGCTTGGCGGCGCACTTTGCCGCCCTGGGTTCCAAGTGCGCGGAGCTGGACGCAACCGAGCGCCTGCGTATTCTCCACGATTTTTTACCGCCAGGGGGAGGAGGTGGATTTCCACTTTGACGCACGGGATATGATGCGAAAGGGCCATGATTTCCGGGACTATATCTGCCCGGATTATATTGAAAGGCACAGCGATTATCTGATCCTGGGAGGGAAATACTGCCGCACGCTGTATTTGCAGGATTACGCCAACTATATCCGGGATTCCTTCGTCTGCGAATTGACCGGCCTGAACCGGAACATGATGCTCTCCATCGACATCATTCCCATCCCCATGGACGAGGCGGTGCGGGAGCTGCAAAGCCGTCTGCTGGGGGTGGAGACCAATGTGACCAACTGGCAGCGCCGGCAGAACGACACCAACAATTTCTCCGCGGTTCTCCCCTACGACATGGAGCAGCAGCGTAAAGAGAGCAAGGAATTTTTGGACGACCTGACCGCCCGCGACCAGCGGATGATGCAGGGCGTTCTGACTATGGTGCTTTTGCTCCGGCAGTAAGGAGCAGCTTGACGCGGACACGGATCAGATTTTGTCCCTGTCCCGCCAGAAGATGTGCCAGATGGCGGTGTTAAAAGTACCAGCAGACAGACGGCTTGAATACGGTGCTGCCCATTGGCACAAGAAAGATCAATGCTTTCCGTACCCTCACCACCGAGAGCCTTGCCGTGTTCATGCCCTTTAAGGTGCAGGAAATCCAGGACAAGGGCGGTATCTACTTTGGAGAAAATGCCATTTCCCATAACCTGATCCTGTGCAACCGGGAAAACCTCTTAAACCAGTCGTCCTTTATTTTGGGCGTACCCGGTTCCGGCAAGTCCTTCTCCGCAAAGGAACTGATTGCCTTTTTTGATTCTCAATACCGAGGACGACATTCTGATCTGTGATCCGGAAGGGGAATTTGCCCCGATGGTGCAGGCAATGGGCAGCGACATCGGCACAGTGGTCCATGTGGCTGCAGGGGCCGGGATCGTCTGAACGCCATGTATATGGTGGAGGGCTACGGTGAGAATAACCCGATTGTTGAAAAAACGCAGTTCGTCATGTCCCTGGTAGAGCAGATCGACAAGAACGGCGTCGGTCCCCAGCACGAATCCATCATTGACCGCTGTACGGCGCTGGTGTATCAGGAGGCAGCGGAAACCGGTATCATCCCCACCCTCTCCACACTGCGGGAAAAGCTGCTGGTGCAGCCGGAGGAAATCGCGAAGGAAATCGCTTTGTCGCTGGAGTTGTTTACTACCGGTTCTCTGGATGTCTTCGGCCAGGAAGCAATGTAGACCTGGACAAGCGAGTGGTAGTATTCAATATTCACGATTTAAGCGAGCAGCTGAAGCCCACCGGTCTGCTGGTCATCACAGATACCATGTTAAACCGCGTAACGCTGAACTGGAAAAAAGGGGAAACGAACCCATGTGTTTATCGACGAGTTCCATGTGGTCTTTGAAAATGAGTACAGCGGCAACTTCTTTAGCAGCGCATGGCGTCAGTTCCGCAAGAGAAACGCCTATCCCACAGCCGATTACCCAGAATGTGGAGTATCTGCTGGATTCCGTGCAGGCCAGCACTATGCTCAGCAATTCCGAGTTTATCATCATGCTGAATCAGGCGGCCAGCGACCGGGAGAAGCTGGCGAAGCTCCTGAATATCTCCAACGAGCAGATGAGCTATGTCACCAACGCGGACGCTGGCTGCGGCCTGATGAAATACGGCTCCCGCGTTGGCGCCGTTTGTCAACCGGTTCCCGAAGGATACAGGTGTACCGGTTAATGACCACGCGCCCCGGCAGCGGTATTCGGCGGTGAAAAGCGGCAGGAGGCGTCGGTATGCGTACCATGAAAATTCAGTTCGCTTGCCCCGCCTTGCTTCTTTTTCTCCGGCTCCAGACCAGCCCATATTCAGCTGTCCAACCGTGTGGTGACCTGTGATGTCTGACATTAAGACGCGGGATATTGTAAAAGGTACGATCAAGGCCATCGACAAGGCCGCGATTGCCGGGGAACGCGTTAAGGCGGCGTATGTACGCACCAGGGACAAGGCTGCCCATGGCGCGCATTCCGCAGAGGATTCCCCGAATGAATACGCGGACGACCGTTTTCAGGCAGCATGGAAGCCGCTGCTTACGAGGCCGTCAGCCAATGTGACAGGCAGGGGCGCAAGGCTGTGAAAACCACCAAAGACAATATCTCCATTGCCAGAGAACGCATGGAACGGCACAAGGCCGGCCAGCCGAAAAGAGCGGCGCAAAAAAGCAGAACAGAAAGCTGGCGGCGGTCTTGCCTCTGCGTCCCAAGCCCTCGCGCCTGTTGGCTCTGCCAATCCCGGCCAACCGCCCCTCAGAACCGGCTGTGCGAAGCCCGCGGCTATCAAAACCACAGACCAGGGCCGAAAAGGAATCAAGCAAACTGCCAGACGCACCGGCCATGCGATGGTGAAAACAGCAAACGAGCCGGTCAAAGCTGCCCGGCGCACGGTCAAGACTGCGGACCAGGCAGCCCGCACTACCGCGAAAACTACCCCGGCCATGGCAAAGCCTCATACCGGGCAGCCCAGGCGGCCAAGGCCAGCGCCAAAGCCGCGGCGGCTGGTGTAAAAGCGGCTGCTAAAGCGACTGTTTCAGCGGTCAAGGCAATCATTGCCGCAACGAAAGCGCTGATGACGGCCATCCTTGCGGGAGGTTGGATCGCGGTAGCGGTCATTATAATTATCTGTCTGATTGGCCTGATTGCCGGCTCCTGCTTCGGCATTTTCTTTTCCGGCGAGGACAGCGGCGCCGGTCAGAGTATGCAGACGGTGGTGCGGGAGATTAATGAGGACTATGAGGCACGGCTGGATGCGATTCAGGCCAATATCTCCTATGATGTACTGGAGATGTGTCCGGTTCCCGCGCCGTCTGGCCGGAGGTGCTGGCGATTTATTCCGTCAAGACGACCACTGATCCGGACAATGCGCGGGAAGTGGCCACGATGGATGATTCCAAGAAAGCCATACTAAAGCGATATTTTTTGGCAGATGAATGAGATTTCTTCTCGGACGGAAACCCAGACGGATACCGTGATCGAGGAAGCCGGCGATGGAACCGGAAGCATTGCGGAAACCACAACTACCGTTACCCGGACGACTCTGTACATTACAGTGAGCCACAAGACTGCCGAAGAAATGGCCGATCACTTTCACTTTAACGAAGAGCAAGGGAACAGCTTGCGGCGCTTTTGGCGGATGAAAACCGCAGTATGTGGAATCAGGTGCTTTACGGCATTGGCGCAGGTGACGGTGAGATTGTCACAGTAGCCCTATCGCAGGTTGGGAATGTGGCGGCGAACCCTACTGGAGCTGGTATGGTTTTGGCAGCCGTGTGGAATGGTGCGCCTGTTTGTGAGCTGGTGCGCCAATCAGTGCGGGCACATCGAATCCGGTGTCCTTCCCAAATTTGCCGGAGTTGGCACGGGAGAGGGTGGTTCAAAGTCCGCGGTCTGTGGCGGGATAACCAATACGCCTAATCCGGCGATATCATCTTTTTCGATTGGGGAGACGGACGGCCTGGACGGAAAGCCGGATCACGTGGGCATTGTGGAAAAGGTGGGAGGGCGGCGTGATTTACACCATAGAGGGCAATTCCGGCGACGTTTGCCGGCAAAATCACTACCACTGGGATATTATGAGATTTTGGGCTTTGGCGTCCTGCAAACCGGTCTCCATTAGAAATGGGTTGGACTTGCCGGTCTCCGCCCAAACGGGCAGCGGCACCCTTCGGAAGGGGCGGCAAAGGCCGTCTATTGCTGCTCTTCCCGCTCTTCCAGCCTTGCCCGGTATTTTTTCCCAACCTCAATGTCGGACTGCATGGCGGAGCCGCCGGATGGTATCCATCCACAGCGGCTCCGCAGGGCGTCAGGGTCTGAATCCAGGCGGCGGAACTTTCTCTCTTCTCGTCTGTGAAGAGGAAATTCGCGCCGCTTCGCCATGGGAAATCTCCGTCAAAGACGCCCAACAGCCGCAGCGGCGTAGGCGCTTCCCAGAGC
>VOFD01002403.1_pt1 | contig 43091 bp, 51 predicted proteins | sample 5384101 | NCBI WGS metagenome assembly VOFD01 (sample SAMN12384723, study PRJNA508395) | human gut metagenome | isolation source: healthy gut C | host: Homo sapiens
TCACGATCCCTGCCATGTCGGGAGCATATCGAAGGGGTCCGGTGGCTTCAGGTCTCGCCGCCATCGTCAGCAGTACCCAGGCCGGTGGACGGAGAGATGATTCCGCAACTGTATCCAGCGTCACACGGGCGCGGGACGTGAACCCACAGTTGTAATGGTCACCAGATACTGCACTTGGATTTCGAAAGCCTGCCAGGTCGGGGACACATCCAGCGGCTCGGGAGCCGGGTTCCAGGTGCTTCCGCCAGGCCCAGGAGTATTCCATATCGGTAGGCCTGCAAATCGTCTGCTTAATCAGAGTATCCTGTCAGTGGTTCCACTGCCGTCTGAGGCTTTATAGTTCTGTCCGGTTATCACTGTCACATTAGGCGCCAGAATGGTGATAACTGGCTCGCTGGGGAACTCATCTCTGAGCTGGTTGTGGATATAGATGGTCGTGATCCGTGTGTGTGGATACATGAGGCTCAGTTGCTGCGTCCAGGATTCATCCTCGTAGTGGATGTGATGGTTCATCCTGAGAAACATCCGGCTTTTCAGCATGAGTGGCAGATGTCTGCTTCGACCGGCTCACTGGCGAAGGTGCTGTCCGTGTTGTCACTTACGGATGAGATGGGCGAATTACTCCCTGCCATGTCAGCGAACACATCCAGGACGCCATCGCCCGGGCACCTGATTCCCAGGACGGGCCATTATCCTTTGTTAGGTACTCCGCACCGGTCAGGTTCGGAATCGTGGCCGTATGCCTTGTCAATGACGGGAGCAGACTTTTCGCCTTAACGGGACATGATGGTCTCAGGCAGGCTGGCAAAGTGGTGTCGTCGAACTTCGCACGAAGGGTCAGGGTCTGTCCACTTTCGTCAGATACGTCATACCCAGTACCCACATCGGTCCAAGCCTCATTCTGCATGACCTGTCAAAGGGCGGAGTCAGCGACCAGGGTCTCATTCTCCATGTCGAAGCCGGAACCCAGGCAGTGTATTGCGGGTCGGAATAACCTACAGTTGCGGGAGTTACTTGCCGGGTTGGTGCCGTCGCAGCTATACCGCACCAGGATGGTCTCCCCCTGTCATATTGGAACGGACATGTTGTCCAGGCAGGGAATCAATCTCGCGTCATAGTACTCCATGGTCGTCGATGGAGTCCCATTGCGCTCACATCGTTATTGGATTGTGAGGCAGGAGCGGGGGCCACGTACGGGCACCTCAACGGTGAAGACCTCGCTGTGGAAGGAGTCCTCTGCCGCGATGCGGACAAGCAGAGTCTCACCCCTGGAAGGTCTTCCACATTCATCTGCCTCGGTGCAGGGCTCCCAGGTCAGGCCGCCATCCCCAGAATACCCATGTCAGCAGTGCTGTTCATGTTGTAGTCGTAGGGATTTACAGTGACATCCGGGGTAGCGGGCCGCTCCGGGCGGGATTTCGATGGTGACAGGGCCGTTGTTGCCGGTGCCATCATCAATGAGTCCCACAGATGGTGCTGCCGGGTACGATGGTGTCGCCATCTTCCAGCTTGTCCGTCATGGCGTAGTCATTACCGCCACGGACCACTTCCTCATCGAAGTGGATGGTCTCATCCTTGTAGTTGATGGTGTAATTGAGGCCGGTATCCTCGACTGTCTGCGTATCTGTAGAAGTCGCATTGGATGCCTCATAGTTGTCGGTCTCGGCCAGGCGCTGCATCACCGTGTAATCCGTACCCTCGGTGAGTCCGGTGAACTTGGGTGAATCCTGCCAAGTCCGGCCGCCGTCGATGCTGTACTCAGCGCCAGGCACCGGGTTGACCGCGATGGTCGTGGTAGTGCGATTGGCGATGCTGGGAGCATCAGAGAGCGTCTGAGAGGCCCGCTCAATGGTCATCGTGGCCTCAGCCGTGTCAGATTCCAGCTCATAATTGGTCTCAGGAGTCAGGTAGAACCGGACCGAGTATGTTCCGGCATTGACAGGGGCCTCTGCGCTGGAATAAGGTGTGCCGTTAGTCAGCGTACCGAAGTACATGACCTCCACGGTCTTCACGCCATCCAGCTCAGCCAGAGTACTTGTGTAGGGATAAGCCTGGCCATTCCCGTTGTAGACAGTCGTATAATCCTGCATCTCGGGAAGATTGACCTGATGCTTTGTCGTAGTCTCCCACAACAGGCCGGGTAGCAGACGCCTCATGGTTCTCGTCACCCTTCATCCGCACCAGAATGGTATAGCTGGTGCAGGGGTTCAGGTTCTCAAAGACATTGCTGTCCTGCCAGTTGCTGCCGCCATCAATGCTGTATTCCGCACCGGGAATCGCGGTAGCAGTCAGGAGGTCGCATCAGACTTTTCCAGGTCCACAATCGGGGCCTCCTGCTGGGCTCTTCTTGATAATCAGAGTGGCCGTGAAGGGACCGGGAGCCATGGTATAGCCGTCGTCAGGCGTGAAATCAGCAGTGATTTCATAACTGCCAGCGTTGGTGGGCGGAGTTGTTGTCGGAATCCCATCGGAGCCTACATAGGTGATGGTCACAGACGTGATACCCGGATGTTGTCTGCACCGTGGTATGCCTGTGGAGTCCCATCGTAGGTCGTGGTCTCATCCTTCAGCACGGGAGACAGCGGAGTGCTGTTCTTCACAATGTGAAGCACAGGTGTGGGCACCTCATCCGGCAGTTTATAGCCGCTCGCCGGGGTGAACGCAATGACTACCTCATAGTCGCCAACAGCAGGCGGCTCTGTGGAGAGGCCGCCATAGCTGACGATAGTCATAGAGGAAATGCCAGGGATAGATTTGGGAAGCACGAAGGTCTTGGCGTTTCCGTCAAACTCGTAGCTCTGGTCAGCAATGACCGGGAATTGGACGACCGTCTGTTCCGTGCGCTGCTCCGTAGCAGGGCCGACCTGCTCCTTGTAGTAAGCAGTCTCAATGGCCTTGGGAATGATGGAGTAGACGGTATCGCGGTTCAGACCAGTGAACAGACCGTTGGTCTGCCAGGTCTTGCCGCCGTCAATGCTGTATGCGATGCCCTCTTCCACTTCAATGGTAATGGTCGTGTCCGTCACATCCGTGACCACAGGTGCCAGAGGGGCTTCCTGATTGGCCTTATTGATGGTCAGGTTCGCATACTGCGGCTGGATTTGGTCATAACCAGCCTCCATGGTGTAGGTCACAGCCACTTTATAAGTGCCAGGGTCCGTCGGAGGCGTAGTGGGGGACCATACACGGTATCGTTGATGCCGGTGAAGGTCTGAGTCACCGCAGTACAGCCAGTGGGCTGGTCAGCCACCAGACTCTTGGGCGCCCCATCATAGGTATAGACCTCGGACTGGACAGTGCCCGCAGAGGTGCTCTGATTGGAAGTCCGAATAACTGCAGAGGACGCAGGGCTCTCATTGTGGTTATCGTCTGCAGGATACTTGGCATAGACCGTGTAGTCCGTGCTGGGCGTCAGGCCCTCAAACAGCGGAGACGGCTGCCAGGTCGTGCCGTTGATGGAGTAGACCGCACCCTGGATGGTCGTCACAGAGATGCTGGTCATGCCCACATTGCTGGCGGTCGGAGCAGGAGGAGCCTGCCGGTCCGCCTTGTTGATGGTCAGCGTCGTCTCAACAGGGTCAAGCTGAGCAACGCCGGAGTTCATGGTAAAGGTCACACGAACGGGATACGTCCCGGCATTGGTAGGAGCCGTGGACACCCACTCGTCATTGACATAGTACTCGACAGTGCTCTTTGCCACACCTGTAATGAGGAGACACCCGATAGCTGATGGGGCTTCCGGTGTAGGTAGCAGTCTGAGCCTGCAGGTCGGGAGTATCAATCTGCTCCTGGGTCGTGGAGAATTGGGCCGAGACCGCAGGAGATTCCTCGTAGTTGCCATCCTCTGTGGCGGCCAGCTTCTGATAGAAGGTGTACTCTCTGCCAGGGTCCAGATTCGTAAACTCGGGAGACTCGGACCAGACAGAATTGTCCTTGCTATACAGAGCGCCAGGCACCGCATTCAGCGTGATGCTGGTCGTCGTGCTGGACGCCAAAGTGGGCGCAGGGCAGGTCTGGGTAGCCTTGCTGATTGTATACTCTACCTCAACGGCCGCGAGCTGCTCATAACCAGGCTCCATTGTAAAGGAGACTGTCGCCTTGTACGTACCGGCATTGACAGGGGCCGCATCGCTGGAGTAGGCGCTGCCAGCCGCGCTGGTTCCGGTGTAACGCACAGACATAGATGCGATGCCCTCTGTGGCGTCCGGGAGTTGCAGAGCATCAGAATTCCCGTCGTAGACCTTAGAGAAAGCTGTAAAAGGTCGGTGCGCTGACAGAACCCTTGGTCAGATTCACTGTTGCCTCGGCCCGGATGTTTCCGTCGTTATTCAGTTCCGGGTGTCCACTCAGGTCAAGCGTGCCATAGACCGTCTGTGAAACGGTATTGGGGTCATAGGATGAAGAGTCCCACAGCACAGGCACGGTAGCCTGATAGTCTCCCCTCTGCACTGACCGTAATGGTCGTGGGCAATTCCAAATTAGAAAACTCTGTTCCAATAGGTTTGGTAGCTGTTACACCAGTTACTTTATAAATCTCACGGCTCTGCACTTCAACAGGGACCGGAGAGACATTCAGGCGTGCGTTGTTCCAACTTCCGTCTTTGCGGTTGAACTGAACCGTGGTTGAAGTCTCTCCAGGCTGACTGGAGTCGAACTCGCCCTGCCCGGCAACGACAGAGACGCTGTACAATTCCGAGTTCCACTCTGAAGTGTAATACTGGACTCAGCGTCTCCTACATAGATGGGATTCGCTTTGGGAAGGACATGCGCGATAAGGCTGTACTTCGTGTAGACCTTTCCCGGTTCCGCATCTTCGACATCCCAGCAGTAGTTCTTATCTGCAATCTGGAATGTGATGGCGTAAACGCCAGCGGGAGACGCATCGAAGACTCGGGTGGACTCATCTACCGACAGTGCCGAGCCATTGAAAGAGACCGCATGGACGGTCATGGGCACAGAGATATCATCGCCATTGACGTCTTCATAGCTGAAGCTCTTGCCATCCAGGATGCTGGTCCCGTCGTACACCTTATTGGCAAACATATCGGTACTTGGAGGTGTGACAGGCTTCGGCCGAACGGTCAAAATATCAGTACCATCCAGTTGTACGTTGTCATAGCAGCCATTGCTGATGGTGATGATAACGTGATAAGAACCGCAGTCCGTGATATGGACATTGTTGTTCAACTCGGTGCCAATGAACCGGCGGCACTGGCTGGCTACATCATACGCGATGGTATACTCATCGCCGCTGTAAGTAACTCCATTCTCAATGTCAGCTTGAGACTCTGGGGTCAGAGTAAATGCATCCAGAGTCAGGGCCGGAATGGTCAGTTCCGCAGAGGAGCCGCACTGGTCGCAGGTGAATTTAATCAGGCCATCACTAGAACTGGTTGCCTTATAGGATTCATCGACCAGGGACGCTCCCTCTTTACACTTGTGAGCAGCCTTGATAGCGTGGTTTTCAGAGTCAGGATGCTCATAGTCCACAAAGAGGTAGACCGGCTCCAGCCCGGCGTCGTGTTTTGCACGACATCCTTTGTTGCAGAGGCAGGCCACTGCTTGGGGTCGTCTGTCGCGGAGTTGCTGGCCAGCATGATGCCGTCATTGGCACCAATCGGGCCCAAATCATACTCAGCGTCGAACATCCGATTTTGGATGCGGACGATATACTCGCCGCCTTCTACCGTGGAGCCATAGGAGTCAGGGCCAAGCCACCGCTCCCAATCCGCACCATTCGCTTTCCGCCCGGCATCTCCATCGGAGACCAGGGCATCATCGTCCAGTTGCGGAATCTCCACTTCCGCATACGCACCGCAGGTGCCGCACGAATAGGTAATCAGCCCCGGGGGAGTCCTGCGTCGCCTGCGAAATCTCCGGGTCGTAGACTTGCGGGTCTGAACAGGTATGCACGGAGTAGATTTGCTCGTCGCCGTCAGACATGTCGATGCTGACGTAGATGTTCAGGTCACTGCCCGGCTCCATATTCTCATCGACGCCAGGTTCTTGGCTCTTATACTCTGTCGCCTGATAGTTATGGTCCGTAGGTGCTGCGGCGAAAGCCGCAGTAGGAAGTAACCCTATCAGCATAACACCGCTGAGCAGGCCGCTCAAGCCACGCCTTATGATATCATTTCTCATAAAATGGATGGACTTCCTTTCTGCGGGTGGGAATCCGACAGAAATAACAGTTCCTGCCGGATTCCCACTCACGTGGTAAATGAATAGGAAATTTTTCACTAGCCCATATGATAGGCGGCAATTTTTTTGCCCTTAACCTTCAATCACACCGGACCCAGGGACAATAGACCCGTCATAACCGTGGAAATCCCAGGAGTCTCCACTACGGATAAAGTAACCAAAGGACACAGTTTCATGGTTTCCTACATACGTTGAAAGCCGAACGGGCTCCTTCACCTCAGTTGTGACATTTCCCATTCCGTCTGTAATAGTGTTTTCTTGCCTCAGATACATTGTGGCGGTTGCGGAGCCCCTATACCCATATATCGACACATCGATTTTATACACGTTAGATGGGATGGAATCGAAATCCACTGTCAGCCATTCGCCTGTGCCGCCTTTTGTATCATCTCTGTCCAAGGAACAGCCACAAACCTGCTTATCGCTGTAGTACAGGTGTCCAATTTCTGAGCCAGAGCGGTCATAGAAGTACATATGGGAATCCATGTCGTTTCCATTATTTTCCCACCACAAGTTCATAGAAAACTTTCCGGTGAAAACTGTATTGTTGACAACTACCACTGTCGTTTCGTCTTCAGCAGTTGCTCCAGAAATACCTGTAATGGATGCACTTATCGTGTAGGTCCCCGGCTCAGTGAGGCGAAGACTGCCGCCAGCGTCAGAAAGGCCCGCAGAAGAAACTGGAGTTCCATTGCCATCTCTGATATCCCAGACTACGGGATAAGATGTGTCTCCCTGGTTTGCTGTTACGCTAAAAGTTTCGCCAGGTTTTACCTGCGCTGGGGCAGAGATTGACAGTTCGAGTTGTTCCAGTACATCGAAGGTCTTCGTTTGCCACTCAGACTCTGCTCCATATTGGTCGACAGCACGAACTTTTACAGTATAATTTCCTACCGGATAATAACTATCAGCGTTATAGTCTCCACCCCACTCAAGATGCCAGTCATCTCCGTCCGGGTCGCTCGCATCTGCGTTTATCTCGACAAAAAACCTATCACCGCCATCACTCTCTTGCGTCGGGGTTATGGTAAAAGGAAGTGATTACTGGCGGGTCATTGTGGAACTCAATCGTCTGGGAGACCCACTCAGAGGTAGCCCCCCACTCATCGACTGCCCGCACACGGATGGTATGGGTCCCGATGGTGTAGTAACCATCCTCCTGGTACTCGTCATCCCACTCCAAGTGGACAGCATCGCCGTCCGGGTCAGAGCAGGTGGCGTTGAGCGCCGCATAGTAGCGGCCGTCGACCACATTCCGGGTGGCCTCAGCAGTAAAGGAATCAATGCTGGGGGCAGTATTGGTCACAGAGACATTTGCAAACGCGGTGTGCTGGTTGCCCGCATCGTCAACCGTAGTCGCTGTAATCGTATAGGTCCCTGTCTCATACAGAGTCAGAGTCCCTGCCGTACCAGTCAACAGTCCGGTATTGCCATCCAGCTCAACCGGCTGATTGCCGAGCTTCACGCCCCACTTGACATCCAAAGCGCCGCTGCCGGACAGTCTCACATCAAACGCATCGCCAATATGAACAGTAGCGGGGGCATTAACTGCCAGGTCAGCTTTGTAGATGATTTGGATAGTCCGCTTTGCCACGGAAGGTGTGCCGCTCCCGTCATCCAGAGTAGCAATCAGGGTGTAAGTGCCAACCTCGGGGAATACGACCTTGCCGCCGCTGTTATTCAGCATGGACAAGTCCATGGCATAGGAGGAGCCATCCTTCTCAACAGACCACTGGACGTCGGCGTTTCCGGGGTTCACCAGCGTGTCCATGATGACGGGGACTTCATTACCCACATACTCCATCTCAGAGAGTGAGAAGGACAGGCCGCCGACAGGCAGGACCTCAAAGGTATCGGAATCGCTGAACTCACGGCCCAGGCCGTCGGTCATCGTCCCAATGAGCTCATAAGAGCCCGCTTCTGTGAACTGGATAAATCCACCGTAGTTGTTCAGGTCGCCTGTGACATACTTGTCGATATCCACCAGCCTGACCGTCTTTCTTCAAAGACCAACGGATGGGCAGTGTATTGTTGTTACCCAGCGTCAGGACTTCTGCGTCATGGCCCACATAGACCTCGGTCTCAGTGATTTCCACGTTCAACTCCTGTTCAGCCAGCACTTCAATGCTGGGACCGTCGAATGTGAATACCCGGCCTGTCGCGTCTGTCACTTCGCAGCCGATGGTAAAAATACCAGCGTGCTTGATACGGATAGTGCCAGGCTCAGCGGTCAGGTTTCCGGCCACATAGGTATCCCAATTCTGCCGCAGACCGTAGGTGTCATCGATGAACCACTTGATGGTCGTACCCTCAATGCCGGAGACATTGGTGGACTTGACCGGCACGTTGAATTCCGTGTCTGTATGAGCATAGGAAGGAAGCGTCCAACTCACCTCAGGGATGGGATAGACCGTAAACTCCTGCTCATAGGCGTATATGCGGCCGCCGCCGTCTGTGAAGACAGCTTTCAGCTTGTAATCGCCAGCCTGACGGAATTGCAGCTCGCCGCCCTCCGCGTTCAAGTCGCCGGACATCATCTCAGAGGGCTGGACTAACTCGCCATTTCTGGTCAGAGTCCAGTGCAGCACATTGTCGCCCAGCTCCTTAAACTCGGTCACGAGGTCGACGGTTTCATCCGTGTGGAATGCCGCAGGCAGGTAGAAACCAGCCTGGCCAACGGGATAAATCTGAATGGTATCCGAGGCTGTCGTCTCTCTGCCAAGTTCATCAGTCGTCTTAGCAATGAAGGTGTAGAGACCCGGCTCCGTCAGGAACCCGTGACCGCTAGTCTCGGTCAATTCAAACGCCGGAGCAACTTCCTTGCCGTCGCGCAGGACCGTCCAGTAGATGGACTGGCCACCCCAGTTGTCCTTGTTCAGAACAACATCCACAGCCTCATCGGTGTGGCCTGTATCTGCCGTATTGACCTCCAGTCCGATGACCGGATAGATTTGGACTGTCTGAGAGTACTGGTACTCACGGCCCAACTCGTCGGTGGCGGATGCGGTCAGTTCATAGGTGCCAACGTCCGTGAAGCGGATATTGCCGCCCTTATTGTCCAGGGAGCCGAACACATAGTCCTGCATGGCCGCAGGAGCGCCATCCTTGGTCAGGGTCCAGGTCACATTCCGGTCAGTTAAATCGGAGGTCAGCAGGTCCACCGGGGTGCCGGAGTCTGTCCAGGCTGTTGCCGGGAGCGTAAAGCTCAGGCCCGCGATGGGATAGACCTTGACGGATTTCGTGACGGAAGTGAAGGTTCTGCCAGTGGCATCCTGTACGGAGGCCACGATATCATAGACACCAGCCGTGTCGATTTGGATAGACCCACCGAAGTCAGTCAGGCTGCCAGTATAGGCAGTATCTGTATTCGGGTCGTTGGAAGGCGTGACCTTCCCACGTGACGGGCAGGCTGGTGTTGGAGTCCAGCGTCACGTCGATATACTCATCTGTGTGGACTGCAGCGGTAGCCGTCAGGTCCAGCGTCAGGATGGGATATACCTCAATCGTCTGGTCATAGGTGAAAGTGCGGCCCAGCTCATCCACCACAGTAGCGGTGAGGACATTCGTCCCTGCCTGGGTGAACTTCACACTGCCGCCGTCGTTGGTCAGAGAGCCATCCACCCCAGATGCCAGAGGCACAGAAGCGCCGTCGACCGTCAGGGACCAGCTTATCTGGTTGTCCCTCAGGTTTTCGGAGGTCATCTTGACGACCACCGTCTCATCCGGGTGGGAGAACTCCGGCAGTTTGAAGGAGAGTTGCACCGTATTCCAGACCAGGATGGTCTTCTCTGCCGCAGTGAACTCGCGGCCAAGAGCGTCGGTAACGCAGGCATTGATGAAGTGTGTGCCAGCTTCGGTGAAGCTCAGCGTTCCTCCATTATTGCCCAGAGAGTTCGCCACCTCGGTCCCATTTTCAGAGATGACCGACCACTTTACCTCAAGGCCATCCAGGTCATTCCCTTCCAGCCCAATATCTGCGGTACGGTCAATATGGATATTCTCCGGGGCGATGATTTCCAGCTCAATGACCGGATAGACTTTGATGGAGACGTTCGCGGTATACTCCTTGCCCAGTTCATCCAGAACCGTAGCTGTGAGCACATAGCTGCCGTCGCCTGTCTGCGCAAAATCGAGCTGGCCACCGTTATCGCCGAGTTGTACGGGAACCTCTTCCCCATTGCAGGTCATGGACCACGCCACAGAGGCCGCAGTTCCCTTCTCCACGGACAGTGCGATGTTAGTCGTCTCGTCCTCGTGCAGTTCGGTCGTGTCTGCCATCAGGCTGACATCGAGGTTTTCGATGACATGGACAGAGACCTCATTGGACGTGTACTCCCGCCCAGCCTTGTCCGTTGTCTTTGCCACGAACGTGTAGTCGCCCGCCTCAGTGAAGCTGATGTTGGCCAGATTCGACATATCGATTCCGGTATAATCAGCGCCATCCTTCTGAACTTCCCAGGTAATGGTCTGGCCGTCAGGGAGGTTCTGAGCATCCAGATTCAGGGCCAGTGTCTCATCCAGATGGAGCCCGCTCTTATCCGCCTCAGCAGAAAGCTGGATAGCAGGAAGAATCTCAATCGTCTTCTGCTGTGAGAACTCACGGCCCAGGCGGTCAGTTGCTTTAGCTGTAATGGTATAGACACCAGGTGTACTGATTTGGATGTTGCCGCCGTTGTCCTGGAGCGTACCAGAGTAGGCTACACTTCCCTGCTCGTCGGCGACCTCCCAGGAGACGGGATAGGTGCCATAGCCGGACAGCTCAATGAGAGAGGCGCGGTCAGTCCATCCGTACTGGGGCACCGTCAAATCCAGGTCCAACACATTCTCAATCGTGATGGTCTCGACATTTGATACAAAAGTGCGCCCGGCCGCATCGATGACAGACGCCTTCAGTTGATACTGGCCAGCAATGGGAATCAGAAGTTCGCCGCCGGTCGCGCCAAGCTGACTGGAGGTTACAGAGTCCCACACCAGCTCGTTTCCGTTCTGGGAGAGGGTCCACTGCACCGGCAGGTTCGCGTCGTTCGCGGTGACGGTTGCGGCCACGTCGACGTGTGTCTCACTGGGGTCAACGCTGATATTCAGGGAGATGACCGGCAGGATGGTGATGGTCTGGGACTCCTTGTAGACCTTCCCTGCAGCGTCCGTATAGGTGGCTGTCAGCACATAGGTCCCCGGCTCCGTCAGAGCCAGCGTCCCGCCTTCATTGTTGAAGCCGTCCGGCATCGGATAGGCTTTCCCGTCCTTCGTCAAATCCCAGACAACAGAGCCGTCGCGCCCGTTTTCGAACCTCAGTTCCACGTCTGTCTGCTCATCTGTGTGCGCATACTCCGGGAGTGAGAATCCAAGCGTGACAACCGGCAGGACAGTCACCGTCTTTTCACAGGTGTCCGTATAGCTTCCACGCTTGGCAACGCCTTTGAGGGTATAGGTGCCTTCTTCGGTAAAGGTCAGCGTACCGCCTTTATCCGTGAAGCCAGTCAGGTCCTGCGCAACGCCGTCCTTGGTCAGGCTCCACTCCACGCTGCTGGTATTGGTGAGGGTGGTTTCAATCGTCGTGGAGTCACCGACATAGAGGAAGCCAGGCATGGTGAATTCAATGTCTGGCTTCTTTATGACGACTGACCCGCCGCCTCCGCCAGAGGAACCACCGCCGCCAGAAGAGCCGCCTGAATTGCTGGCTCGCTCTGTCCAGATGACCTCATTGTCCTGGTCCATGGAATCAGGATAGACGACGTTACAGTCTTTTTTGGAAAGCCTCGTTGCTTCCTCATCGAAGATGACCTGCACATCCCCATCATTCCTAGGAGTGATGACACCGGAGACCTCCGACTTGCCGTCAACGTAGACTTTGGAGCCGCCCCAAACGATGAGGTTGCCCTTAATGGTGACATCTTCGAGTGTCAGCTTTCCCTCTGCCAAGCCATTGGTAATGATGAGGTCGCCGTTGAAAACGGCGTCGTGGATATCCACATCCCCCGAACCAGTACGATATCATCGTATTCGCCGGTCAGGGTGCCGCTCTCGTAGATATGGCTGAAAATCCTGGCAAGGATTTGAGCCATCTGGGCGCGGGTGATGTTGTCTTTTGGGACCAAGATAGCCATTGGAATACCCTGCGACAAACTCCCGCTCCACCATCGCGCAGATATCATCGTAGGCCCAAGAACCGACCTGGTTGGCATCCGGGAACTCGGTCAAGTCCTCACTGGACGCCGCCATCAGGCAGAGAGTACGGGCAATCACAACGACTGCCTGCTCCCGGGTGATGTAGTCATTCGGCTTCATCAACCCGTTACCGTATCCGGCCAGGGTTCCCATGTTGACGGCTTGCGCGATGTAGTTGTAGTACCAGCTCCCAGTCACAACGTCCGTGTAGTGGGATATGTCCGCATTCTTGTAAGTGCCGTAGAGCCGGTCCATCATGGTGGCCATCTGGGCACGAGTCAGCAGCCCATCCGGGTCCATGGTGTCGTGGTCTTTACCGGCGAGGACATCGTTCTCGACGGCCCACTCCAAAGCGTCATACGCCCAATGTCCTTCTACATCGGTGAAATCACTGATGCTCGCAGCCTGCGCTGGGAGCGCCAGTAAGCTGGCAGTCATGGTCGCAGCTAGAACACCGGACATAAGGCGCATCTTTCTCATCTTTTGATTGCGTTTCTTTGGGTTCTGCAACTACGCACAGCCTCCTTTCCTCACTTTATATTGCATTTCTTCATCACCTCGTTCAAAAAAATTACTCTCTTGTCGAGAGCACACGCCATGACTGCGGCGTGAAATATTATACCATTTATCATTATATTAGTCAATTTTAGGCGTTCGTATTCTATTCCTTTTCAAGGCGAGTAATACCGACTGGTTTTCATTTTGCCGATAACTCTACCTTAGCGCATCGAACAAATAAAACGCCGGTGCCTGGCTTTGCTCCAGACACCGGCATGGTTTTTAGTTTTGCGGAAATTCTTGAACTCGCCCAACGCTTCCATCTGTCAGCATGACCTTGATGCCACGTGGGTGCGTGTGGCTGTTCGTGAGGATGGACTTTACGACTCCTCTGGTCAGAATTCCCGTCGGCTGGTCTTTCTTCAGAACAATGTCGACTTCCATACCCGGCTTGATATTGGCGCGGATGCAGCAGGCCGGGACAGGTTTCCCAATATGCTTACGGACCGCAACGGCATCCTGCGTTTTCTTTCTCGACGAATCCAGAATCTCACCGTTCCGCATATCACACACCCCATTGTCACAGAAATGGGAATACGCAATCACGCCCTCTTTCCGCATCTCTGCGTTGGCGGTGTTGGGAATCCAGCAGCCACACTCGTCGCAGTACAGGGTGTACGGGCCACCGCTCTTTGGATGGATATTTGACATGTAATCGCTCCTTTGAAGTGTTTAAGTGCTTAAGCGCAACAGCTCCTAAGTGTCTAGGTGCTTAGGTGCTCTGGTGCTTTTGCTTGTTTGGCCAAGCTCTGGCCTGTATTGGCCAGTTTTCGGATGGTGGCGACAAGAGAGTCTATCAACTCAGCCGCTTTCTGGGTCATCTGGCACTCCCCGTCTCGCCCTTCCGGGGAGCCGTAATCGCAAGCACCACAGGACTGCGCCGGACACCCATGCTCTAAATCGTAGAGCAGTTTCTGCTGCTCTTCACTGAGTACCTTATTGGCATCTGAGGGCCAGGGCCCATTTTCCATATCGATAATTTGGGAGAACGCCCTCATCAGTTCCGCCTGCTTCTCATCGCCATAGTTTGAAATCCGCATCTCACCGTCGCCATATATTCGCATGACAATATCGCCATCGTCAGACTGATATAGCCCAAGGGCGCTATTTCCGTAGTCGCTCAAAATCCTTGCTGATTTTGCCACTCTGATTCCTCCTGTTTCAATTCCTCTGCCGTGCGGAACCGGCCTCCGCTGAAAAATTGCCACTGTTCTCTTGCTTCGAAGAAGCTGTCTCCATACCAGCAATACCCGCAACGCTCGCTGCGTGCGATACTCCGGTCGTAGATATTGATGAGAGTCACGTCAGCAAGCGGGTCTGCACTTGGGTCAGTGATTTCATCCAGACCGTAATAAGGGTCTCCTTTTTTCCACTACAACTTTCCAGGCACCGGAGAATGGGTCCCGTTTGCAGTAGCGAACATAAACCGTACACGGCAGACTGCCTACACGTGCCTCCAGGGTTTCAATCTTATACCGAGCATCCTCCTCCCCCACACCGCCGAGGTCCGAAACGACACCATTAAGCGGGGTCTTCTGGCACTCAGAATCCGGTTCTGTCACAGTACTGGCATCCTCCTCATCTGCGGGAGGTGACTCAACGAGGTCATTCTTTTGGCCAGGGGCTGTATCATCTTCGGACGCATTCGGAGGGGTTTCAGACTGCGCATCGCCAGTGTCCGGTTCCTCTACGGGTGGCTTCTCTTCTGCAGGAGGTTCCGTATCAGAATTTGAGGTGTCCCCAATTCCTTCCCCCACATTGTTTTCTGGCGCAGTCTCTCCGGCACCTTCGATTTGCTCACTTTGAGATGGCGGAGCCGTTGGGAAATGCGGCAGTTCTGGCTTGAAAATCAGGATACAGCAGATGCCGGATATGACGCATGAGGCAAGTATGGCGCTAAGCACAATGACCCATGTCGGGATATAGCGTCGTTTTTTCACAACCCAGCCCCTCTCTTATGTCGATAGCAATATTATACCATATAACAATTTTTTAATCAATATAATGCCAAAGCGAGAGCTTCCCTTTTGGGAAGTCTCTCGCCAACTTCAAATCTCTCGCTATTACTGATTGCTTGCCGGTGGCAGGCCAAGTACAACCGGGCTCATGTCGTTCATCAGCATCCGCAGCGGCGGGTATGTTTTGAATGCCTCATCTGCACTCCGTCTCAGCTTATCACGGGTAACGATTTTGGCCATGGATAGGTCAAAGAAAAAGGGCCTCCGGCATCTCTGCAAACCGCAGCGCGTAACAGGTCCGGCACTTCGAATCCTGCCACTCACGTTTTTTTCGGATGCCTTTTACCAGAGTCATGTCTACTATCGGGACAGACCTTGGTTCTATGTATCTCCCCTCGTCTTCCGAGAAGGTTTCTTTGAAAAACGGGATTGCGGTCATATCGTTCTCAAAATGCGGAAGGACGACCATCCTGTCTGCTTCCTCGGAGATGAGAATTCGAACATACGCCGGGTAATTCAACTCAGAAATTGCTGTCTTGCTGAACACAAGTTTTTTGCTGTACACTTTTACTGTTGCGGTTGTCGTCAACTGCGCACCGGAAATAACGACACGAAAATCATCAAGTCTCCAAGCGCTGGCGTTGAACATCCTTTCGTCCCTCCTTAGGCGACCATGTGAGCGCCCGCAGCCCATGCCATGGTCCCGCGTCATAGATTTGGTCCTGTTCCAGGATTTCTTCCAGAGAAAGTCCTCCTATTTGCCGCTGTACGTAAGTCCACATATCTTTCGGAACGGCAGCCTCATACCTGCCCCGCAGTCTGTACTTGAGTTCCTGGCCAGTATTTTTGATTACCTTATGCTCATAGAGGTCCGTAGCAATCGTCTTCTGCATGATAACGTCGCCAGCATACTTTTCGTTTGTAAGAATGTAGTAGACACTGGAATAACTCCAGGTGTCAAGCCCTAATGGGGAGCGTACCCCCATCGCATTCAATCTGTCTCGGACCCCTGCTACGCTTTCTCCATCCGCCACCCACTGATACATCTGTTTTACCATCTCGATGTCTTTGTTGAACTTCAGTTCAATCCCAGTTCGGTCAAATCCATAGAGATTGGTTATTTTAGGAATACCCTTGGCGAACCGGCTGCGTATTGCCCATTTCAGACTGAGCGATTTCGCGTCAGACTCGCCTTGTGCCAGGGCGGCCATAAAGGTAAGGTACAACTCGCTGTTGGGAGCTAAGGTATTCAGGCCCTCTGTCTCAAAGCGGACTTCTACAGGAGGAGTAAGGTTCTTCAGCATCCGGCAGGTAGCCACACAGTCTACGGTATTCCGGGCAAATCTGGCCACGGCCTTTGTGATGATGAGATTTACCTTTCCGGCCTTACAATCCTCAATGAGGCGGTTAAAGTCGGTCCGGTTTTTCATGCTCGTGGCGGAAATACCGTGGTCGGCGTAAATATCTACCAGTTTCCAGTTCGGATGCTTGTTGACGTATTCCGTGTAGTAAGCCTGCTGCATACTGAGACTGTCTTCCTGGGACTCCTGCAATGTACTGACCCGGCAGTATGGACCTACCAGCTTTTCGTCATCATCTCCTCTCTGCTCGTATTTTTTGTCTCGTGGGATAACTTCCACACCAGCGTCGTTTTCAAACGCCTCCCGTATGAGGTCGTGTTTGCTCATCCAACACCTCCAATTCGTCGATATTGGCGACGCTAGAACAATATTACGTCGGTAATACCGACGTGTCAGCAGTTTTTTTATATTTTTTCTTGTCCTCACCTGCTTTTCATGGTATGGTTTTACGGAGGGGAGGCGAGAATTCCCCGTGTCAGATGACATGAAAATGTTAATTGCTTCAAATATTTCATATTATCGGAAACTCCGAAATCTGAGCCAGACCCAGCTTGGCACAGTGCTTGGGGTGGCCCGCAATACCATCTCTAATTTAGAGCACGGGGATATCCCTGTGACTGCATATCAGCTTGCCACAATCTGCGAAACACTGGATGTGCCTGTTGCCGCAATGTTCGAACCTCCAGAGTCTGACCATACGCAAGAGGCTCTCATCATTCACCGCTATCGGGAAGATATTGAATTCCGTACTGCCGTCAACCTCTTGATGAAAACACAGCAGTCAGAAGAATAACTAGATACTTCACCTTCTTCTCTCTTTGACAGAAGAAAGGGCCGCCTGATACCAGGCGGCCCTTTCTTCTGTTTAATTATTGTCACGCATTCCGCTGCGTGATGTACTGCCGGATGTTGCTGGCATTCATGTAGCGGTCGAAACCACTGCCATCCGCCGCAGGCACGAGAAGTGTCGGCGCGGACATGATGCCATAAGCCTTGGCGAGCTCCGGGTTTTCATCTGCATAGACGACATCGTACTGGATGCCTGCCTTATTGAGCATCTCCTTGGCGAGTCTGCAGTTGGGGCAGGTCCGCGTGGCAAATAGGGTCACGCCGGTGAGCGCCTCAGCACCAGTCTCCTGGCACTCAGGGTCCTTCTCCGTGTGGTTCTGCTTGATGGCACGCACGTCGATTTTCCCAGTCATGGGCTCCCCAACTTTGTAGGTCTTCCGCTCCTTGAACTCTTCCGCCTTACCGTCGTTCCAGTTCTTCACCGGGCGGTAGTAGCCGGTGATGCGGCTGTACACCTCGGTGGCCTTGCCGCAGATGGGGCAGGTGTACTGCTCCCCACGGAGATAGCCGTGCTCCTGGCAGACCGAGTAGGTCGGAGACATCGTGTAATACGGAAGCCGGTAATTCTCTGCAATCTTCCGCACCAGAGTAGCTGCGGCCTTCCAGTCCGGCAGCTTCTCGCCCAGGAAGGCGTGGAACACGGTGCCGGAGGTGTAGAGGGTCTGGAGATCATCCTGCAGGTCGAGGGCCTCGAACACATCATCGGTATAGCCCACGGGGATGTGGGAGCTGTTGGTATAGAACGGGGTCTCCCCTGCCTTCGCTGCCGTGATGATGTCCGGGAAATCCTCCTTATCGTGCTTGGCAAACCGGTAGGTGGTGGACTCGGCGGGGGTGGCCTCCAGGTTGTAGAGGTCGCCGTACTGCTCCTGATAGTCCATCAGCCGCTCCCGCATGTGGTTCAGGACTGCCTTGGCAAATTCCTGCCCGGCAGGGGTCGTCAGGTCTGTACACAGCCAGTTGGCATTGCGGGCCGCCTCATTCATGCCCACCAGTCCAATCGTGGAGAAGTGGTTATCAAAGGTGCCCAGGTAGCGCTTGGTATAGGGATACAGGCCCTCATCCATGAGCCGGGTGATGACCTTGCGCTTGGTATCCAGAGACCGGGCCGCCACATCCATCAGATGGTCCAGGCGGCTGTAGAAGTCGGCCTCGTCCTTGGCCAGGTAAGCGATGCGGGGCAGGTTGATGGTGACCACGCCCACGGAGCCGGTGGACTCGCCGGAGCCGAAGTAGCCGCCGGACTTCTTGCGCAGCTCCCGCAGGTCCAGCCGCAGGCGGCAGCACATGGCTCCGCACGTCGGAGGGCTCCATGTCGGAGTTGATGTAGTTGGAGAAGTAGGGGGTGCCGTACTTCGCGGTCATCTCAAAGAGCAGGTTGTTGTTCTCGGTGGCGCTCCAGTCGAAGTCCGGCGTGATGGAGTAGGTGGGGATGGGGTACTGGAAGCCGCGGCCGTTGGCGTCGCCCTCTATCATGATCTCGATGAAGGCCTTGTTGACCATGTCCATCTCGGTCTTGCAGTCCCCGTAGGTGAAGTCCATCTCCTTGCCCCCCACGATGGCAGGCAGATGTGCCATATCGTCAGGAACGACCCAATCCAGGGTGATGTTGGAGAACGGTGCCTGTGTTCCCCAGCGGCTGGGGGTGTTCACCCCGTAGACGAAGGACTGGATGCACTGCTTCACTCCTTGTGGGTCAGGTTGTCCACCTTGACAAAGGGAGCTAGATAGGTGTCGAAGGAGGAGAAGGCCTGAGCGCCCGCCCACTCGTTCTGCATGATGCCGAGGAAGTTGACCATCTGGTTGCGACCTCCTCGTCGTAAATCTCGCTGAGCCAGTAGTTCGCGGTGATGGCCCCGGAGTTGGACAGGATCAGACCGCCGAGGGAGAGGGACACCGTAGCGTTTTCCTTCACACGCCAGTCCTTATTGGGACCGACGTAGCCCTCGATGGTCTTCTTCACGTCGAGAATCGCGTTGCGGGTCTCGCGCATCTTCGTATGCTGCTGGCGGTACAGGATATAGGCTTTTCGCCGTCTTGGGGAGGCCCTGCTCCATCAGAGCAGCCTCCACCAGGTCCTGGATGTGCTCCACAGTCGCTTCCATCTGCCCATTCCTGGCCGCCGTAGGGTCATCAAAGAGCTCGCACTCCACGAGCAGCCCAATGATTTGCGCCGACGTAGAGACGCGCTTGGTTGCGACCTCACCGGAGGCCATCAGGGCTTTTGCCACAGCATTCTGGATTTTCTCATTGTTATACGGGACACGGCTTCCGTCCCGCTTGATGATAGTCATATTGATGTCACTCATATCGTTTTTCCTCCATTCGATTATAAATTCTCAGGTCGAACTTCAACGACCTGATTGGCACTAAGGCTTTTCTGCACATCAATGAGTCGCTGGTTGGAGCTTCCTCGGAATAGAGGTTCTTCTCCCTGCAGCGCAGATACAAATTCGCCGTCGACGAGAACGTCCACATAGCGTAGAGCCTTTTTCTTGCGGGTATCGCGTAGAATGTCATCCATTGTCCATCCGTGTAGACCCAGACGGAAAGACCCATCTCATGGACAGCCCTTGCAATGCTTCCACATGCCTCAGGCTGCATCAGCGGGTCCCCGCCAGATAGGGTCACACCATCCAGGAATTTTGCCTTTCGGATTCGTTCCATCACGTCATCCGTATCCGCTTCCATTCAACCGGAGATATCGTGTGTCTCCGGGTTTTGACAGCCTTCGCAGTGGTGCGGACAGCCCTGGAAGAATACCACATACCGGATGCCGGGCCCGTTCACCAACGAGTGCTTGATTTCACCAGCCAATCGAAACAGCATATTTTGTACCTCTTTCCTATGTTCTGCCACAATATTTTGTATTTGTCAAAAATGGAGTGCCGGGGCAGGTGATAAATCACTCAAACCCCGGCAAACTCCCTTATCTCACATCAGCGCATTAAGAATTTCAGCCTGAGCCGAAATGTACGCTTCGTTGTCTCTTACCGGCACGGTAGCTCCGCAGGCCAGCAGGATAGCAACAACCTCATTTTGCTGCTCATTGATGAGCGGCGCGGCATAGATAAGATTGCCGTATTCCAGTTCCATTGTATCAGGCTTAAACTTGCTCTGGATTCTTCGGAACATGTTGTATCCTTCTTTGTGGACCAGTTCAGCCTGGAACTCATGCTCCGCGCAGGGGCCCAGGTATTCCTTACCAGCGTCAACGAGCGCAACGACGACATCCTTATTGGGGATTCCGGCATACAGTGCGTTCAGGACCCTTTTCTCTTCGGGAAATTACACTCCAGCGCTCGATACGGAACGAACAGTACCCCAAACTGCCCTTCGCAGTCACATACGCAAAGTTCCAGCGGGTCGCCTTCCTGAATGCGCATCTGCCGACGGAACTCCTTGGGAATCACAATTCGTCCGAGGTCATCAATGCGCCGGACTACGCCTGTTTTCTTCAGTTCCATCTTTCAATTCTCCTTTACAAACAGTTTTTCGTTTCCGCTTACGACATCGGCGTACTGATATACATGGTTGTGGAACCCTTCGCCATCCGGGAAGTCCTTTACCACGATGTACCCTTCCCCGATACGTGCCGGAAGATTGTTGAACAGAAATTCTCTGAACGCTTCATCCCAACTCGGGATATCGGTCGGATTGGTCGCTTCACCGCTGGTATACCATTTGCCAGACGGCTTGTAGACATCAATGGATATATGAAGCATGGTTACGCCCCCTTTGCGCTACATTCCGGCCGGTTAGGGGAACGTCCAGCCATACACATCGCCAATGAGGTCTCCCAGGCGATATGTAAGCTGCTCCATTAGGCTCTCATACTCCTGGCCCGTACGGGCAAGGTCCCATAGCGCCTCCTTCTGCTCCTCCGTTGCCTCCGGGCGATAAGCGCGAAACAGATAAGAATTTGTCCCATCGTGATGAGCCTCCCGAATACGCAGGTCGCCGTCCTCATCCACATAGATGGTCAGCTCGCTGTCGCCGCTAACGTAGCTTTTAAGGCAGTCCGAGACAGATTCTGGCTCCTGCTCATGCGGAAGGACTCCAGAAAAGTGCCCGTTCCACAGGCCGAGTTCGGCCACGGCGAAAATGCCGTTGGGGACCTCGATGTCCCTCAGATTGGCCCTTTCATCGTCCAGATAGTCGTTGTTGGTCTCATACATGATGTTGACCAACTCATCTTCACTTGCGTCAGGATATTCCTCCCGCAGGTCTTCCTCCCAATCATCAAAGTCGGGCGAAGAGTCCCAAATAATATGCTCTTCCATAGTGTTATCCTCCATTCAACAGGAATATGGTGCGTGCAGGTGAGTTTCCGGGTCAATGGTCTGGAGAAGCGCAGCCATCTCTTTCCGGCTTCCACGGGCGAACCAATAGGTCTGGCCGTTTTTTTCTTACCAATCAGGATGTGCTGATACTTCCCATCCAGTATGGTTTTCCCGATGATGGATAACTCCCACTTTCCTACTGTCCGCGTCAGACTGGAAAAGCCGCATCTTCTGCAAGTAGACGCGGAGATACCAGACTTATAGTAGTCCAGTTCGGAAAGTGTGTTTTCCCCGCAGCGAGGGCATTTACTGCCATAGTTTTCTAAACTCGCCATCTAAATACCCCCTATCAAATCAGCTCAATGACTGCCTCGTCGTTTGCTACGTCAGGGAGGAAAGTCCCCATGTGCTTCGCGGGGATATAGAGAATGTGACCATCCGTTCACTCTTGAAAATAGCCATCGGGGGGTCATAACCATCCCCCACCTCTTCCAGAACGAGAAGCACAAAATTTTCTCCCCGGTAACGATACCGGCAGTCTGCCTGGTAGTAACTCTTTGCCTCTTCCCAGGTCGCCTCGGCAATTTCCTCCGACGGCATGGTCAGGTTGCCGTTCGTATCCCGGAATCTCTTGTTACTCACAGAAATCACCTCTCCTTTTCTGCCTGTACCAATTTGTCAATGACCTTTTGGCACAGCCCATAGTCGCTATCTTTCTCGACATAGCAGCCGATATTGCGATGGACTGGATTTCCGAATATCCCCAAGTAGTACATCGTAAGGAACGCCTTGTCCTCCTCAAAAATGTGGAGGCTCACGCAGATGGGCTTTGTCCAATCCGCGTTTGCAATGTTGCACATGGAGAAGAGCTCTTTTCGGAGCTCTTCATCCATGATTTCAACATAGCACTCTGACCGATGTGCCCATTTAGGGTCACATCGGTCTTTGCCTGCTCTTGGTGAGGGTCGTACTCCGGCGCTCCTCGCTTGAGCAGCTTGGAGCTGTCCAAGGTGTATGCACGGATTTTCATGCCGTAGCACCTCCGTCCACGACCCGCGCGAAGACGATGGCCTCGCCCTTGAGCACTTCGGCGTCAATGCTCTTCCAGACATTATTGTCTGCGAAGAAGAACTTCCCCCCTTTGCGGATGTACGGGCGCTTGGTCGTGTAGAGCCAGTGCTCTACAGCCTCATCCAGGCTCTCCCCTTCCAGGAGTTCAATCCGGTCCAGCATACGGCCGGAGCGGACTGTCTCGGGATTTCCCCGCTGAAGTAGCGGTGGAAGTCCAGGATGAGCTCGTCTTCCGTCAGACCATCCAGGTCTCTGGACTCCTCCCAGCGTTCACGGCGGGCAATCCGATTGGCCAGAGTGGTTTCCTGAGTCCAGGAAATCCGCTTGACCAGAAGGACGATGGCCGCCGCAATCACAACGCCAGCGAGAAGCATCAGGCTGGTGGGAATGGTCATCATTCCTTGCTCCAAGCCCCCACAGATGGTGATGCCGCAGATGACCAGGACCACAAGGGCCAGGTCACAGGCGGCGTCGAGACGCTGGTAATTCTCCAGCTTCTTCATCAGTTTCTCTTTCATTCGTTAAAACACTCCTTTGAAGTTTGGTTTGTGTATATATAAAAAGGCAGTACACCGGGACGGTGTACTGCCTTGAGTCTGCTGAGAAAATATGTGGCTTAGTTGAGATACTTCCTTATTTGATAGTATTATTGTACCATCTTCAAATTCGAGACGTCAAATCGCCTTTTTCTTTCAATTTCTGCACCCGTGAGGGAGGGCGGCAGTGATGTTGTTTAGCAACCTTGTCGTATAATCATTTCAATTCTCGCAACCCGCGAGAGGCGCGACCGGCGTTCACCTTGGGCACCGCCCTTGAGAAGTCATTCAACTCACGCACCCGTACAGGGTGCGACGACTCAATCCGGGCAAGTTGTGCTAGTCGACATGTATTTCAACTCACGTACCCCATTGCGGGGTACGACCAGGCCGAAGTAGGTGTAATGCGAGGATTGCTAAACTTCAACTCACGCGCCCCGTGATGGGTGCGACTGCTCGGGTTGTTGGACTTCGCTGGGACGAGTATCGATTTCAATTCCTGCACTCCGTATAGAGGGCTACCAGACTCCTTGGACACGGTTGTGACGATGTGACATTTCAATTCACGCACTCTATGGGGAGTGCGATGCAAAATCCATCAAGTGTCTGCCAGCATCATTTCAACTCACGCACCCCGTGAGGGGTGCGACGGATTTATTGCTATCCTCCCTCTTTCATGGGTTGTACATTTCAACTCCCGCACCCCGTGAGGGGTGCGACTGGTGTAGAGGGGCAAGCGGCTCAGACCGCAACCCTATTTCAACTCACGCGCCCCGTGAGGGGTGCGACAGATATTGCCCGACGTGTCCTGCAAGCGAGTCGGATTTCAGCTCCCACACCCCGCACGGGGTGCGGCACTCTGTTTCGTGGTCTGATAGGCAGACTGCAGGCCATTCCAATTTGCACGCCCTGTAAGGGATATGACCGGCCATAGCTCCGCGAGGTGTTCCACTTCAACTCACGCATCCTGTGAGGAGTTCGACTGATAGGCAGTGGTCGCTGTTATCTTCTTTCCGCCATTTCAACTCACGCACCCCGTGAGGGGCGCGACCATCGCAAGTGACGTCCAGCCGTGTAACATATTTCAACTCCCACACCCCGTGTGGGGGTACGACTGCATGGTCCAGTAGCCATTTGCTCCCCACATTTCAACTCACGCACCCGCGTGGGGTGCGACGTTACTTAGCTTTGCTCGGTAATAGGGCACTTCGATTTCAATTCCCGCCCCTGCGAGGGGTGCGACGACCGATTTTGAGACAGACGGACTAGACCACTACATTTCAATTCCCGCACCCTGTGTGGAGTGCAACATGCATGTGTAAAGTGCTATTTCTCGTGAACCTCACCACCCAAGCATGAGTGCTATGGGTGGTGCTTCCAAGGTTTTAGACCTCGGACTCATTTCCACCGTGCAGCCGGGACTCAGAAGCCGAACACCACTGGGGCTCCAGCACCGCATAGAGGCTAAAGAGGGTGGATAATGTGCAACTGGTTCTACGCCCGGCCTCCGGGACTTTTGCCAAAAGCCGGGACCGTTCCGTCTCCGAAACGGGTTTTAAGAATTCGCGGATAAAATAGCGTGCTCCGATATTGTAACTCGCATTTAGGTCGCAGTTATACTGTTTTCCTGTTGTGAAGCGGCACAGTGAGGCATTGCGCTGGTCCCGCAGGACCTCCCCGCTCCCGTCAAATGCAAGGCGGCTGGTATTTCTCGGGTTGATATACCTGACGCGGATACCGGCGCGATGTGCCTGATGCTCAACGATATCCTGTATTTCCCGCTTCCTCCACATGTGGAGCCGCTGCGCTTTACTTTTTCTTTTGGCCTTGCCGGAGATATCGAGATGTTCCATCACGATGGTATCGACTCAATGGCCGCAGCATATCTGGTAATCGCAGGGCCAACCTTTTTCGCGTGGTCTTCATTGATGCGGGTCGCTTTCCGCATGTGGCGGTTCCCGCCTCGGAAGCCGTTCTCTCTCTGGCCCCTGCGTGCGCGCCCAAGCTGTGTGTCCATCCGGTCTTTTTCACTCGGGAAGTCGATGAACTTCCGGGCGAGGACAGTTCCATTGGAACGCATGACGCTGCACACGGCATCCGTATTGATGCCAAGGTCAACAGAGAGAATGAGTTGTTCTTCAATGGGCTTACGCTCAAAGGAGACGTTCTCCTCAAAGGAAAAACAGAGGGCATAGCGATGGTTCCTCTTCACAAGCATAGGAGCAGACGCATTGACGCCAGCCCAGTGTTCGTGGATGAAATCGGTATCCTGTTTCCTCAGGCGAACAGGGACCCACACCCAGTCATTCTTGTAAAAGAGTTTGAGCAAAGCCATGCCGTTACCGGAGCCATCCTTGTACATGTTGTCCTTGTAGAAGGTCAGCATGGCGTTGCGGGGGAAGTCTGCATTTTGGGAGCCTTTCCGTGTTTTCCGCCATTCTCCCACCGTTTGAGGTTAGAACGGTAAGAGGAAACAGCGCCCAGTGCTTCTGAGATGGCCGCACGGCGAAGGTAGCAGGGGAACTTGTAGAACTGCTCGTCGAATGATGGATACTTGGGAATATTCCCTTCGCAGCATGAACGAGCAGTTCCACGGCCCTTTGAGCCTTCTTCGAAGACTTTTGAAGCACCTCAGAGAGCCCGCAATCCCACTCATCGTTGACAACTTTCATCAGGAAGGAGAGAGCTGCACGGTATATGCAAACCGTGCTTCGGAAAATTTTCTCCTCGCCAACGACCTTCGTACAGTAACTCGAAACTATCTTCGCCATGGGTTCTCTCACCTCCTTGCGGATGACCGATTTCAATGATATAATTATACCATAGAAGCATTTGGTTGTCAAAATAAAGGGTAGTGTAAACTATGAGTTATAGAACGAATCGTCACAGTTGTTACGACCTGGAATACCATTTGGTTGTCGTAACAAAATACCGGCATCCAGTCATAGTGGGGGCCTTCAAGGAGCGTCTCCTGGAACTCACAAAACGCATCTTTGAGGAAAATTTTTCATGCTTTATTTCTGAGATTAACACGGACAGGGACCACATCCACATTATGTTTGAGGCCCCACCGCAGGTCACGCTGTCATCACTGGTCTGCTCTTACAAGACCGTGACCGCGAGACTCCTGCGGAAAGAATTTGCGGAGTACCTAAAGCCATACTACTGGAAGCCAGTCCTATGGAGCAGGTCCTACTTCATCTGCACAGTCAGTGAACGCAGCCACACCATGGTGCAGGAGTATATTCAGAACCAAGGCTGCAAGGAGAAAGGCTAACCCCTCCCAAAGTTCTTTGGAAGGGGTGTGCGCCTTTCATTCATCAACCGGATTTCAACTCACACACCTCCTGTGGGATGCGACTCAGTTGCTCTTATTCTCTCGATACGGTTCGGGGATTTCAACTCACGAACCCCATGAGGGGTGCGACCTGACACTCGTCATTTTGGTGGGTTGCGGGCGATATTTCAACTCACACACCCCATACTAGGTGCGGCCTCAATGCGGTGCTCATTGCCAGGTAGGGTTATCTTTCAACTCACGCACCCCGTGTGGAAGTGCAGCGGTGTAGCGAACCTGCCACAAATCATGCAAGCGCCATTTCAACTCACGCACCCCGTGAGGGGTGCGACGCAAACAATAATGTGTTTCCCACCCCATATTCAAAAACTGGCTATAAAATTTTTCAATTCTCGCACCCCACGAGGGGTACGACCGGGGTCTGCGTGGATTCAGACAGGCTTTTCACATTTCAACTCCCGCACCCGCGTGGGGTGCGACAAAATAAAATGGTACACTAATTTCAACTCCCGCACCCATGCAGGGTGTGACGTTAGCCGCGAGTATTGCAATGTCTTTATGCTCATTTCAATTCCCGCACCCCGCGTGGGTGCGACGCGACTCATTCCTCGTCGACCTTGGAAATCAGATATTTCAATTCCCGCGCCCTGCGAGGGGTGCGACATCATCTTAATAAAAAAGAAACGCCGCAGGTTAGTATTTCAATTCACGCACCCCGTGTGGGGTGCGGCACAACGACTTCGCACTGACATTCTCAAAATAATTATAAAATATTTCAATTCTCGCACCCTAATGAGGTACGGCCTCACCGTTTCGCCATAAAAATAGCCGTCCTAGCAAAATATATGTAGAGTTTTAACTCCCGTACCCCGCATGGGGTGCGACTTTTTGTCATTCGGGTCTTGTCATCCATAGGCGAATTTCAACTCCCGCACCCTGTGAGGGGTGCAACTGTCTCCGATGGCGTGGAGACCCATCAGGCCATCATTTCAACTCCCGCACCCCATGTGGGGTGCGACTGAACGTTTCGCGCCCACCGTTGGCCAGTCCAGTATTTCAACTCCCGCACCCTGTGAGGGGTGCGACGCAATGCTCTACGAAATGACGAACAATAAAAATGAATCCCGCACCCTGTGAGGGGTGCGACTTATATTGCGGCGGAACAGGTCAGATATGCTCGTATTTCAACTCCCGCACCCTGTGAGGGGTGCGACGTCACGCCATCGCGGGTGGTAAAATCCTTGCGTCATTTCAACTCCCGCACCCTGTGAGGGGTGCAACGATGTGGCTTATGGTGGGGTTACTTTTTCGAGTAATTTCAACTCCCGCACCCTGTGAGGGGTGCGACAGAAAGGACCGGTCTATGCAACTCAGTACCTCAATTTCAACTCCCGCACCCTGTGAGGGGTGCGACGTCGTATGCTTTTTCATGGAACGACCTACGGCCAACAATTTCAACTCCCGCACCCTGTGAGGGGTGCGACTCCACTAATTTTTCACTTTGGGAGGCTATACCATATTTCAACTCCCGCACCCTGTGAGGGGTGCGACTTTTGCTCCTAAAAATCTGTGTCCTAGTAAATATATTTCAACTCCCGCACCCTGTGAGGGGTGCGACGTCCATTTCGTCCATTATCTTTTTATCCCTCAAGAGATTTCAACTCCCGCACCCTGTGAGGGGTGCGACCGCAAGATATTGTGTTTGTTCTTCCTTTCAGAATATTTATTGAGATATTCCTATTTGAAATTCCATACGACACATCAAAAAACAATTTTTAATATAATTGGGGGTGCGAACCCCACAGATTTTCCTGTGTGTTGCTTGTTCGCACCCCAAATCGGATATTACTCGCGGACCTCGATAGAGACACCGGCAGGCAGGTCGGTATCGTTCACCGTAACCTCATAGTCACTGAAGCTGCGAATGGGCTTTCCGGGGTTGACTTCCTTCACGTGGACCCGCTCATACAGCTTGTGGGAGGGCGCGTTGCCATAAATGCTGTCGTGTTTGAAAATGACAAGTTTGCGGGTGGCCATTTCAGCCCGGCAGGCCGACTTGTCGAAGTCAAACATATTCATAATGGCGTCCCACAGCAGGTTCAGGTCCTCCTCAGAGAAGCCGGTATACTTCTGAGCCAGGGTGGTAGAAACGCTGCCAGTGCAGACAAAGAGTCCGTAAGGAATGATGGGCTTCTGAGCAAAGGTTCCTTCCTTCTTCTTGATTTCATCCTCGGTTGCCACGGCAGTCCGGGTAATGGACAGCTCCCGCAGTTCCACGGGGCTCACACTCTCCGCCATCGAAATCTGCACGGGCCCGCGAATTGTGCCGCAGTTGAGGTTGGCGGACTGGAACTTCGTCATGACACCGCCAAAGGTGCGGATATCATAGTAGTTCTCGCACATAAAGTTGCGAAGAACATCATCCACCTCCGGGTGGCCTTTCTTGTACTCCGCGATGCTCCCTGTGGTACAGCCAGTCGCTGCGACAAAGCTCTCCATATCACGGGCGTTCAGAGTCTGGCCACTCTGCGGCTGAATGTACATCTTGAATCCGGGGACTCCCTCACGCACCAGCGCAACGTAGTTCCGAATCTTTCGCTTCAGACAGACACCAGTCACCAGGCAAAGGCCCGTCTCCGGGTCGATTCTGGGGGCGTTTCCAGCATCGGGCTCGCCGTTCGGATTGCAGTTTCTGCCATCAAACATGAAGAAGAAATCGTACTTGTTCTGAATAGCCTGCTTGATAATTTCCATGATTTTCTTTCCTTTCTTGCCTTTAATGTTTTAGTTTTTTACATTCCTACATTGCAAGTTAGTTAATCCTAGCAATGCTTCCTGAGGTTGCTTTTCTATTGAGTCAGTGACTTATCTCTTATGCCATATTAAGCGGCACTGTCTCCCGCACCATCCGGGTCATCGTCGGGTTTCTTCCGATAGCTCTCCTGCCGGGCGTGATAGTAGCCAAGAGCAAAGAGGCCGGATTCCTCCCGGCTAAGGGTAGTTGGCAGAGGCTCAGCCCCAAGGCGGTCCATGATACCGCCAATCAACTGGTTATAGTAGACAGCCAGTCCTGCCGTGTCTGACTTGCGTTCCAGGGAGGAAATGTGATGCTGGCCCTTTGCGAAGATGGACGGGAATACACTGGCCGGGCGGGTCATAGCCGAAGTGAAGAAAGAGTCTCGAATGCTTCGGTTGACTTTCTTCATCGCTGTCTTCTGGAGCTTTTCGTAGTGCCAGAACAGTTGCCCCAGCAAATACGCCTTATCGTTGCAGTTTGGATTGATTGCCACAGTTGCTGCCTCCTTTACAGATTCTGAGTTGCTGTTTTTCAGCAGATACATCTTGATAGCCGCCATCCGGTTCTCAGAGAGCCCCCCATCCTCCCGAATACGCAGGAGCAGCAATGACAGAAGCTCTCTGGGGTATGGGGTGTTCGTGATGATTGCTCGGACAAGGCTGTCGTACATATCCGCAGGAACTTCTCGGTTGTCCTTCCCCACACACTTCAATGCATCCAAGAGCTGATAGATGTTGGGGGTGGCGGTTTCCTTGTCATCCCTGGACGAAATGATGGTGGCCCGTTTCAGATGCGCACGAAGGTTTTCCAGCATCTGCCCAAAGGTGCAGTGCTGAAACTCCGTCAGTGCGAATCGCACGTTGTGATTTCGAAGGACCATCACGTAGAAATCAGCATTGAGGTCTTTAAGCTGGTTCGCGTACTTCTCTACGGACTCGTTTCCGCTCAGGATGGAAGTGACTGTATGATAGAGGGCCTCGTCTTCCTCGGAATCAAAGTCACCTTCCTGGCGGCCAAACCCAGCCATTGAGAAAGCTGTGGCCAGCGAGTTGTCCTCATCATGAGCCGCCCAGAACACCAGATAGGAGTTCCCGATGATTTTATAGTGGCATTTAGTGGTAAGCAGATACTTCAGCGCATTTCCGTACTGCTCTGTCACCAGAAGCGAGACTGGTGCGATGTACCCCTGTTGCTTGTCATACCAGTTATAGGCACATACATCGTAGTTGGTTCCAAAAGAGACCAGCGAAATCCCTGTTCCACGAGCCATCGGCACTCCTGTGGTTGCCGGGTGGACCCGGGCAATCGGGACATTTTCTTCGCCTGTGACCAGGCAGGTGCCCATAATGATATCGCTCCCAGCGAGGACCCGCGTCTGATAGTACCTATCCCAAGCCGCCGCAATATCCGGGTCTGCATGGGCGTAGGTATCGTCTTCAAACCGGAACACCAGGTTGCTTGCCGTGAGAATCGCATCCAGGTTTTCCTTGATGCAGTCCATATCAAGCGCCTTCTGCGGGTCCCACTTTGCAAAGAAGTCCCAGAGTGCAGTTGCTTTGGGGGATGAACCCAAGAGAGGTCCCAGGATTTCTTCATGCAGGTACTTCGCAGAACGGTGCTTCGCAGCAACCTTCTCTGGAGCATCCTTCTCCCCTGCCAGTCCCAGAAGGTAGGACGCATTGTCGCAGGCGAAGAACGGCGTAGGCCCATTCTGGTGCTTGGTGCGATACGGAACACTCATAGTCGGATACTTTGTGACGGTCTTCTTTTTGAGCGGAACCTGATATCCCAAGGACACGACATTGATAAGGCGTCCGTCAGCCCCAATGATGATAGCGAACTGGACGGGTACGCTGGACCAGCCTGACTTGGGAATGACACCCCTGTCTACGAGCTCTTGCCCGTAAGCGGCCAGTGCGTCAAGCACCATGCCCCATCACCTCTTTTTCTGGATGGCACCCGGATATATCCATTCTCCATGGTCGGGTAGTAGAAGTACTGGCGGACATTATCCGGGTTGCTGTAATCGGCGTCAAAGAACATCCGACCCAACTGAATCTTCGTCCCGTCGTATACCGACCGGCGCTGAGACTCTCTCTCGTGAGGGCCAAAGGAGGCTGTGCATTCCTTCATCCCCAGATAGGGCGTCCGCCAGGACTGGCCATGCTCCACCCGGCGCTTGAAGATGTCAATGATTTTGGTCAGGTTGTACTCCTCTTCCATCTCATCGAGATTGGGCTTGGGAACGACCGCAGCATACACCGTATAGTAGACATCGCAAAGGAAGGTAGAGCATCTCTGCTGTCTGGGCATTGATGCCGGGACGCTGAGGGAGGGCCCTTCGCCGGTTTCCAGTACGCTCTCCATCGTCTTCAACGCATTCCCACTCCGCATCACAGAACTGAGTTCGTTCCGCGTATTTGTGCGGTGCCGGACGCGGTTGTAGACCTTGATGCCAGTGACCTCATAGTCAAATGTTGGGTGCCAGTAAATGCTTTGGAGTAAATTGCGGAGGCTGGAAGGTGTTGGCACCTCATAACTATATCGTTCAACTTTGCATTCCGGCCTCGTGAAAAGAGCAAACTTACCCCAAACATCCATACTGACATGGCCAATTTTATCTTCCAAATAGAATCACTCCTTTTTACGGAATTTTTTCGTATATGGCGTCCTCTCTCGGCTTTGGTAATATTATACCATTTATCATTATATTAGTCAATATTCATTTTCTAATTGTTTTGCCCTCTCCTGAAATCTGTAAAACCAAATTCTCGTTTAATACAGTTAAGGGCCCCGCCACATTAGATGTGACAGGGCCCTCTCAGAGGCAAATATAACCGGCTACTTACAGGAGTTCATCGTCAATTTTGTCTAGCTCTTCTGCTAGGTACTCAGCCAATGCGGATTCAACCACACTGGACTTCTCCCCGGTCCGCCCCAGGAGCCGTTCCCGGGCGCACCGCTGGTCAATCGCGGCAACGAGCCGTGTGTCAAGCCAATACGAGACATGTACCCGCCCATTGCTGTTGACCTTTGAGCCACCAAAATACCTGATTTCCGTTTTGGCAGCGGGCTTCCTCCCCCGCTTGGCCTTCGGGGCTGGCTCCTGAGCAGACGGCTCAGCCACCTCCTGAGGCTCAGCAGGCTCCTCCGGCTTAGGCTGTACCTTTTTCTTTGCCTTTGCAGGCGGCTTTGCCGCCGTCTTTTGGGCCGGGGGATTCTCTTCCTTATCCTCTCCACCAGGCTTGTCCTCCACCGGCTTCGTACCGCCGAACATCCTGGCAAACAGGTCGTCGACATTCGGCTTCTCATTCTGTGCCATAATCAAACCTCCTTGAGCATCTCGTTAGCCAAGGACGTATAGTCCAGGACGACCTTGCTGTCAGGACGGCTCACAACCAGGTCCTTGGAACTGCTCTTGGCCTCGCGTACCGCGACAGCGCCACGGATAAACGTCTGGAACACCTTGGTGTGGAGCATATCCGCAACCCTCATAGCGAGTTCCAGCATGGTCTTGCTGTTGTTCTGACGCGGGTCAAACTTGGTGAAGACAATCCCCAGGATTTCGGGGTTGACGCCGCAGTACTTCTTCACATTCCGCACGGTATCACTGAGCTGGACGATGCCGTTGATGGAGTCGCAGTCCGCGTCCGTGGGAACGAGAATCCCATCTGCCGCCACGATGGCGTTGACCGTCGGGACGCCGAGGGAGGGCGGCGTGTCAGTGATGATGTAGTCGTAGTCATCCTTGAGGTTCGCTTTCTCAATCGCGTCCCTCAGTTTGAAATACTTACCTACATCCGTCATCAGTTCCGCCTCCAGCCCGGCCAGAATGATACTGGTGGGCAGGATGTCAAACCGCTCCAGGTGCTGGATAGCGTCCCTTGCAGACACATTGCCTTTCAGAACCTCATAGACCTCATGGCCCTCGGTCGTAGCGCCGACCTGCTTGCTCAAACTTCCCTGCGGGTCCATATCGATAGCCAGGACCCGATTGCCCTTCTGCTTCAGAACCGATGCCAGAATCGCGGAAGTTGCGGTCTTAGCGACTCCGCCCTTCTGATTCGCAATACAAATCACTTTCATGGTGCAGCACTCCTTTCAAAGTTCGGTTTCCATTTTCTCACCGTGACAATATTATACCATATAACATTAAAATAATCAATATTAAAATCTTAAGTGCTTTAGTTCTTTTGCGCCAAAGCACTTTTATACTTAGCTATTATCAAGAGGTGCTCATGCTCTGATACCTACCATATCAAATTGGATTATGCAACATATTTGACCTTTTCAATTCTATATGGTATCTTGTAGAAAAGGAGGGTTTTCCATGCTCACCCAATTTTTTGAAAGTGCAAAGACCTTCGTTTCTACCCTTACAACAGACCAACTCGTTGCTATTTTCATCGCTGTCTTGGCAATTTCATGTGCGGTGAAACTAATCAAAACCGGCCTGTCCGTTATTCTCTCCATTATCGGACTGCTTGCTGTACTCTATTTCTTCGCTCCGGGCCTTTACTATGAACTCTTTGAGTTCCTGGGGCAACTCTGGCACACCCTAATTGGCTGACATACAGGTCTTTGCAAAAAAACAGGCGTTCTGATGAACATTCAGAACGCCTGTTTTCCATATTACCGCCTGAGGGACTTCCGCAATTCTTTCATATCCTTGCCGCCCTCTTTCAAAGCGCCGCTGTTACGGTAGGCCCATACCAGATACCGTCCCCCTTCCACCAGAACTCGCTGCTGGCTATCAGCAGCATGGTGATAAACAGCGGCTGATATGTATTGGTGAATGTGATGGCCTCACCGGCAGAAATTCCGCTGTATGACTGCAGAAGCACATCAGCCAGGAAGAGCAAGGCCATTCCACCGGACATACTCTGGAGCGCATATTTGATGTGCCGCCGCCGGATACTGTATCGCTCTGGCGGGTTATTGAGTTCAACAATAACCGCGCCGATAAAAAGGCACAAGGTCGAACCGATAAGGAATACCGTGACCCACCCCTTATACACGGCGGTGAGTTCTGTCACATGATAACAGCTTACCACCATGAAGGCCGCCGCTACAACCAACAGAAGAAGAGCCGCGAGTTGGCCAGCCAAGGAGCGAAACCTTCTGGCTGATTCATATTTCTCCCGGTTCAGGAAGAAAGCCAATAGCAGTCCGCCTGACAGGATGTATGAGATGATGAATGGCAATGTATTACGCATTTTTCGCCTCCAGTATATCGGCCGCCAGGCGGAATCTGAGCCCGCCGCAGTTCGGGCAGGAATAGTTCCAAGAGTTCAGCCCGGATTTCAGCACCTTCACAATACGGCTGTCTTCCGCATGTTCTGTGATGGCACCACATCTGCAGCATTGGACCAGGCAGGTCGGGCCTTTCACTTGTTTCTTTGTCGCCAGAGGCTCCAACACGTTCAGGTTATAGGTATAAGGAGACGGCCTGCAGTCGACCATAGCGCATACCCTCTGCCACAGCGGCCCGTGGCCGGAACCTCTCAACGATGCCGGGCCAAAAAGCAGCGCGGCCGCCGCATGGGCGTACTCGTGCCGGATAACATCTATGCAGTCTGTCTCTGGCAGCCAGTCCAGATAGTAGAGGTTGAACATGAACTGAACTGGGATGGCGCTGTGGCTGGTGAATTCACACATGGCCACCGTTTTCCCCTTTTGCCTGTATCGCTTAATTGGCATATAGGTCGTGTCAAGCCCGCAAATTCCATCCAATCTGCGGTACTCTCTTTGAATTTCCTGCGTCTGAAAGAACATTTTGACCACCTACCGCACTTTTTGTTATTATTGTGCCATTCTTTCGACGAGGAAGCAAATTTTGGATTAACAGCACTTAGGTGCTTAAGCACCTAAGTGTCTACTCAAATCGCCTCAGTGCTCAAAAAAAGTCCGTGACCCAGCGGAAGCCCTGAATAAGCATCTTGGGAAGCTCCTTCCCCTCAAAGCCGTACAGCCCGCACGACACAAACGGATGCACTTCAATCACGACAGTAGACGACTTTCCAGAGTAAAGGTCTGCGGCAACGGTTACATCCAGCGTATAGGCGGCCGGGCAGTCAGTGTACTCCCTCACCATCTGGTAGACTACAGACTTGTCTGGCATGACCCATGGGTCGCCCAGGTAGTGCTTGACTCCGACAATCCGCTCATTGAATACGAACACCCGCCACTCCGAAAAGATATTCATGACCTCCGAAATATACATCTCTTTATCGGACGGCAACGTATCCTTTCTGATGTCATAGACCCCGGTATAGTCGCATTTAAGCTGCGATGCGCTTTTCAGAAAGATTTCCTCTGCTCCCCCACTCGCTGGCCTTGTCCCACAACTCTGATTTACTGCTCACGAGCGCATCTTTACGGCCAAGGTATTCCGGGATGTCCAGTTGAATAGGGACGAGCAGAGGCACCATCTTTTCTATGCCGTACATCTTTCGGAGATATGCCTCAACGAACTCAATGCTCCCTACCGGGACCTCGAAGACATCGGGGTCTGTCAGATACGGGAACATATCCTGCTTCATGCTCTCAAAGGTCTTTAACTGCATCAGATAAGGAGCCTCATCCTGATGCAGCCAGTTCTGCTCTTTGAGCACCTCACAGACCGTGGCACAATCCGCACTCATGGTTCCATCCCGGTTTTTCTGAACGATAAATCGATACTGCATAGTCTAATCACCTCTAGGGCAAAGATGGGAACTGCCCCCTTAAATTTCGAGCAAAACAGCTATTAAAACAAGAGCGCACAGCACTCCTATTGCCGCATTCACCCAACTGCTATTTATCCAATTACCTGTACTTTTAATTCCATAATGTTGGCCTTCCGCCCTTAGCTGTTCGACTTTTGACAAATCTTTCTCTGCCTTCGCCCGCAATATTTCCTCGTATAGTTTTTCAGAGTACTCTGCGAATGCTGGCAATACGATACGGTCTTTTCTACCGAACGGAACATACCTGCATGTAATTTCCCATAAGACTACCTCGGTGCTTAGAAAAAGATATTTCGTTCCCACCTTTTTCTTCGGTATCCCATAGGCAAAAAACGTCCCTGTCAGATTGCTTCTACTCACGCCGTATCTACCCATGAGGTATGGTATATCCCAAAACTCTTCTCTCACATTTAGTACGCTATCCAGGGCCTTGCTCATATGCTAGAAACACCCGCTTCCTGTTCACTCTTGACCCGGGCCAGCATTCTGCAAGGCTTTCCATCGTCCAGAATTCGCTTTGCAATTTCCTGGGCATACTTGTACTTCTCTGGATAGGCCAGCATGAGTGCCATGTATTTGTTCTCTCCGCTCTGCCTGGTTCCAAGGAAGTCACCGGCACCACGGATTTTCAGGTCTTCTTCCGCAATCTCAAAGCCATTTGTCGTTCGGACCATCGCATCCAGGCGCATACGACCTTTCTCACTCTGGTCTGTGCTCTGGAGGACACAGTAAGACTGAAGGTTGCTGCGGCCAACACGGCCCCGGAGCTGATGCAACGAGGACAAGCCGAACCGCTCGGCGTTGGTAACGACCATGGTCGTCGCGTTCGGCACATTGACGCCTACCTCGATAACTGTGGTAGCGATGAGCACATCAATCTTCCCGTCCTTGAAGTCTGAGATGATTTCCTCTGTCTCCGCCTTGCTGTTCCGGCCAGTCAGGGTGGCAATCCGAACGCCATACGGCCCGAGTGCCTTCAGGTAGATACTGCTGACTTCTTCCACGGACAACACACCCTCTACATCGTCGCTGGGGTCAATCATGGGACAAACGACGTAGGTCTGGTGGCCGCGCTTTGTCTCTTTCAAGATAAAGCGGAATACCTTTCTCATCCGTGGCAATCCCTGTGATGACCGGCTTGCGCCCCTCTGGCATCGTCACAATCGTGTAGAGCTGTACAGCAGTCCCATAGATGACCTGAGCCAGGGTGCGGGGAATCGGGGTCGCACTCATTGTGATGCTGTGTACCCCTGCGGCCGCTTTCTCAATGAGCGCAGTCCGCTGGGCCACACCGAACTTATGTTCCTCATCTGCCACGGTGATGGCCAGATTGTGATAGGTCACATTCTTGCTGATGATGGCGTGGGTGCCTACTACGAAGTTAGCCTCCCCCGCTCTCGATAGCCGCCAGCACAGCCTTCTTGTCTTTTGCTTTCATCTCTGCCCCGCCTAGATAGACTGCTTTGAATCCAAGAGGCTCTACCAGAGCTTTCAGGTCTTCATAGTGCTGGCGGGCCAGCACCTGTGTCGGAGCCATCAGGACAGCCTGGTATCCGCTGTCGACAAAGGCGGCCATCAGGAGAAACGCCACAATCGTCTTGCCGCAGCCGACGTCGCCCTGCACGAGGGCATTGATGCGCTTCCCGCTCCGGGCGTCCTCAATCATGGAATCAATCGCTGCTTTCTGGTCTGCGGTCAGTTTGTAGGGCAGGCTCTCCATGATGCGGTTGACTGCACCCAGCGTTTTTACGGAAAAAGGCACTGCCGAGGGCAGAGTTCCGGGAAGCGTACTCGTTGTTCAGAGCAAAGTACAGGAGGTCGTCAAACAGCATACGGTCCTGCCCCTGCTGAATCTGCTCCATCGTCTTGGGAAAATGCAGGTAATAGAGGGCTTTCTGAATGGGGAGCAGTTTCTCCTCCGCAACCAACTCATAAGGGCAGGTCTCGGAGGTGGCCTCTGGGATACCCACAGCCACCTGCATTTTCTCAGTCAGATATTCCGCGCTCATACCCGGAATCTTGGGGTAGACGGGCAGGATGCGCTTCCCTTCGCTGATTTTAGGCTCGAACAGCTCCGGCATCGTGGCGGAGTAGTTTTTGTACTTCTCGTCGTAGACGAGTTTGGCACAAATATAGACATCGCGGCCAACACAGGCGCTGATTTTATTCAGCATATAGTTCTGCCGGAACCATTTGACCAGCAGTTTTTCGCCAGTCGGCTGGATGGTGCAGAACGCAATCATCATGGGCGTGCCGTTGTGGTAGGAATTGACCCGCGTTACCGTGGCAATCAGGCAGGACGTCTGGTCCTCCGGCAGTATGCCGGTCTCCCGGCTGAAATCGTTGTATTTCCGAGGCAGGAACCGCACGAGGTCCTCTACGGTGTAGATGCCTTTACGGTTGAACTGGTGTTCTTTTGCCTTCATAATCCCGAGGTAGGACAGCTTCATGGTGGTCCCCCCTCCTTTCTATCTAAATAGCCCGTTAATGGGGTTTGAAGTCTTGCAACATGATTTGTGTGGTAGTCCGGCCCTGAAATGTGTTCTCGCCAATCGTACCCACCATATCAATGGACTTTGGCTCCCCCTTGCTGAACATACTGGCCAGCCATGCCGAATGCCACAGCAGCGAAGTTCTGGCCCGGGAATTTGATATGAGACTTGTCTGCTCCCATATAGAACGGAGCATCGACCGCAAACTGATTGATGCGGCACACCGGATTGGGAACCCCCTGGCCCAGGGGCTGGTACTTCTTGATAACCTCCAGAGCCGCAGGCACATCCTCAGGAGCCAATACTACATCGTACAGGACGTACTCACCGCCGCCGGAGGTCTGGTAGTCCTTGAAATATGCCCGCACCTTCTGCCGGAATTCTTCGATGTCACTCTGCATGAGCGAGATGCCCGCCGCCCCGGCATGGCCGCCATAGGTCGTAAAGAGACTGCTCATAGTATCCAGCATGTCCTTGATGTGAAACTCCCCATAGGTCCGGGCAGAACCCTTCACAATGCCATTCTCACCCCGCACCATGACGATTGCCGGGCAGTGATATGTAGAGGCCAGTTTCCCTGCGACAAGGCCAACCAGTCCTTCCGGCATCTCGGGTTCAAAGACCACGACTGGAGCAATTTCGCCTGGGGTCTTGCTCAGCGCCTCCTGGATTTTCTTCATCCAGGTGCTCACCTGAGTCTGGCGCTGCTTGTTGATTTGAACCATCTTGGCCCCATAGGTCTGGGCCTCAATCGGGTCGTCACACATGAGCATCTTCAAAGAAGATGTGCCTCCGGCGTTGTAGAGCCGCCCAGGGGCATTGATAAGGGGCGCGATGTTGTAGGATACCGTCTCCACAGAGAACTCACTGCCATTGCAGCCGATGGTGAGAAGCTGGCTAATGCCCTGCGACAACATGGCCCGTCCGCTGTTTACCAGGGCAATACCGTCCATAACGATACGCCGGTTGTCTCCAATCAGGGGCATAGAGTCCGCAATCGTGCCAAAGCAGGCAAGCACCTGGATATCATTCAGGAGCTTTTCCGCCGTGGCCAGCGGCTCATCCAGCAGCATATATTCCGCCAGTTTGAAAGCAAGACCCGCACCGCAGTACTCGGTAAACTCGTTCATGTCAGGATGCAGATACGGGTCCACCACCGCAATCGCGTTCTTCGGCTCCCGGCCGTCCGGCAGATGGTGGTCCAGGACGACGACGCCGTTTCGGCCCTCTTCCACAGCCTTGTCCAGAACGTCTCCGGCGGCGATGCCGTTATCGACTGTGATGATGAGGGTGTTCTTTACGCCAGCCAGGATTTTCTCAGATACCCCATAGCCGTCCGTGAACCGCTTGGGAATATAGGTACTTGGCTCCACTCCATAGTAATTGAGCAGTTTGGTCAGGATAGCCGTAGAGGTTATCCCATCCACGTCGTAGTCCCCAACGATTTTGACGGGGATTTTATTTTCAATGGCGAGCTGAATCGCCCGGGCTGCTTCCGGGATGCCGTCTACGCAGTCTGGCGGGACAGTATCCGGGGACAGCAGCTCCAGCTCTGTCTGCCCGGACATGCCCAGAATCGCTTCTTCAACGCTTTTATACTGATTGGGATTTTGAATCCACTCCATGCTTTCTCCTCATTTCTTCTGTGCGCAAACTTCCCTCCGGTATGCCATATATGCCTTCGCACAGATGCACTGCACGGAGCCGCCTGCACAATACTCACAGAACGGCAGGCTGCCGCAGGGAGTCTCTACTCCGATAATCTCTTTATTTGTTGTTCTGATATAATCTTCTAACGCCTCGATGGCCTCGGTGCTTTCTGAGCCAGCATCCTGAGGAGCTATGTCATCTCCGCCAGTCTGGGTCTCCCACTCATCGGTCCACTCACCGCTTGCCCTCCGGCTCTCAATGACTGCCAGCTCATCGCACCGCTCATTGTACTGGTTCCCGGCGTGGCCCTTAACCCATACGAATGTGCAGATATGCTTCTGCGTAAGGGCATCCAGCTCCTTCCACAGCTCCTCGTTCTTGAGGGGGCCATCCTTCCGTTTCCAACCGTTCTTCTTCCAGCTTTTCAGCCAGTACTTATTGAAAGCGTCCGTGATGTATTGGAGTCTGAGAAAATCTTTACGATGTGGGGGCCACGGAGAGATTTCAGACCGTTGATGACGCCCAGCAGCTCCATCCGGTTATTCGTCGTGGACGGGTCTCCACCGCTCATCTCCTGTGTGGTGCCTCCCACTATCACGATGGATGCCCAGCCGCCAGGGCCGGGGTTCCCAAGACATGAACCATCTGTATAGATAACAGCCTCTGGCTTGACAGACATTTTTCGACTCCTCCCTACTAAGCTCTTTGGTGCTTAGGTGCTTTCTGTTTACCCGTATATTATACCATATTTCATTATTTTAGTCAATGTTGTAATGAATATTTTGCTAAACTTATCAGCCTGATTTGTTTAAAAGATGTTGTCATTTTTCTTCCTTTTCGTCACTAATTTCAGAACTTTCTTCACTTTTACCCAGACTTCTGATAATACTTTTCAGCTTTTCAGGGACGGGCAGACCCGTTCGAATTACATTTTCCAAAATGCTGATACTTTCATTGACAATGTAGAAAATGGAGGTCATGGTTTGTATCGCTCCACCATCTTTCAGCACGTATTCATCAAGAATATGCGCAAGTGAGATGACTGCAAATATCGTTATCTTCTTTGCAATGCCTTTAGCACCTATTTCACTTGATAATTCCCTGCTATGGATTGCCGCACATACTCCAGTGATATAGTCTAGTATGACAAGCGCTATTACGGCATAGAACCAACTACCCGGGGTTCCATAAAATATTTGAACAATGTTTTTCATTTGTTTTACCTACTAATCAAAATTTGTTATTATGGAAAAGACGAGTGGTTTCCGATGGAAACCACTCGTCTTTTGGGGCCACCCTAAAAGAATTCACCTACATATTATGAAATCAGTTCAGTTTCCAACCACCGCCACCGTGGTCAGAGGACTCACACTCATCGATGACCACTGAAGAAACTCCAGGGAGCGACTGATTCCACTCGTACTGCCGAATATTCCAGTCATCAAAATCCTGTTCGGTAGAAGACCAGCCCGACTGGCCCCAGTCATTGTCACAAATCATCATGTAGCGCTCGGTTGCATCATAAGTACCACGCACATACTTGCAAACAGACTTGGGACCATAGAGTCCCAACTTGTATCCGCTGCCGTCTAACTCAGAGAGAATGCCTTGCACATACGGTACAATGTTCGTGGACATCTGCGACTTCTTTACATCGGTATCGATGCAAAAGTAAATCGGATTCCCGGTGGGCATTCCAAGGTCTTCTGCCAAAGCAATAGCATCCTTTGCATCAGCGATGCCGTTCGCTCGGGTGAAGTGGCTGATGCTCGTACCGCTGTCCGCTTCATAAAGCGCAACGATAAAAATACCTGCATCGGACAGGCGCTCAGCCTCGCTCTTCGTAAGGCCATTCCGCACGTCTTCAGAGTGATTCAAGTAACGGCCGATGAATGCATAACCTTCATCAACCAACGCATCGACCCGGGACTTATAGTCAAAATCCCAGGAAGAATCACAGCCTTAGCCATTGTATATACTTCCTTTCCTGAATGGAGTAAATATATCAAAACAATAGTCAGATACAATGGCCGAAAGGACTTAACGCATCGACTGCTTGTCCAAGGCAATCAAGACGGGCCTTGATATCTTCTTATTGTAATGACTGTGTTGTGGACCAGGTGTTTCCTAAATCAAGAGATGTTATCTCCCATTCCTCATCACCGCGCTGGGCGTTCATAATAATTTGTTCCCCGGTCACATCAATTGAGTTTACTTCTGCCAGTTCATCTGGCATTTCTATTTGTTCCCAGTTCTCACCCCCATCTTTCGTGATAAAGACAGGCGAACTAACAAAGAGCTTCTCAGCAATTATCAGGCGGTCTTCATTTATGAAGCCAACCGCTCCTGGAACATACAAAATGTCTGGAGCATTTGTTTCTACCCAAGTGCTTCCACCATCTGACGTTTTATAGACATATGTATCACCTCTGGTATATGTCACGACAAGCCATCCATCTGTCTGGGATATGAGCTCTCCTTCGACATCAGGACTCCCAATCAAAGTCGTCGCTTCATCCCGACCTCCTAAATCCTGGTTTTTCCATTCAGCCGGTGGTTGAAGCGCTTCGCCTAACTGGATGCGATTTTCCTGCTCATCTGTAGAGTAAGGGATTCCATTTTCCAAGATGATTTCCTTGCGCTCTAAGTCCATTGGTTCACCTGATGCCTCTGGTGACTCCTGAGATTGGCTACATGCAGTAAGCGAGACAATGAGGACCAGCAACAAAGAGAATATAGTAAGCCTTTTCTTTGTCAGAGATTCCCTCATTCTTTTTGGTGGTAACAGTTGCGCTTTCACAAATAAACTTCATCTTTCTATTACTCCTCTTCATTACAATTTTGGCAACTATTAGATACTGCTTTTACTGGATAGATAATACCTCCTTCGATTGCTCTCATTATGTAAAACGGGACAGGCCCACAATATCGGACAGTCCAAATTATAACTTTTTATGAACAAGCCCCCATTGCATCGCCCCCTCCTTCAAAAAAACACAAAAGCGACGTCAAAACGTCGCTTCACACACAAAATGTATAAAATATCGAACTTTTAAAGATTATATGACAAAATTAAATAAGGGGAAATGACTTGCCCGAACCCGAAAAGGTTGACCTCACATGATTGCAGCAAAGTCAAGC
>VOFD01002625.1_pt1 | contig 43057 bp, 47 predicted proteins | sample 5384101 | NCBI WGS metagenome assembly VOFD01 (sample SAMN12384723, study PRJNA508395) | human gut metagenome | isolation source: healthy gut C | host: Homo sapiens
ACATTGCAGACCGGTTCTCTGCCGTACGGCCGGGATTTCAGCCCAAGGATGAGCACCGGATGAAAGGGATAAAGATGTAGGCCCGATTCTTGCAAGCCGGTCGCACTGCCATGCAGAACGTGATCGGCTTGCCTGTCGTAAAAGCGGAAAAATACGGGAGGAAACTATGACAAAACAAAAAACAGACCGACCTGTCGGTTTTTCCGTTTCTTTGTGTATATTTGCGACCGGACGGCATCCTGACCGGGAATACGGACACTGAAGAAAGAATGAGATTCAAAGAATAGAAATAACCCTAAAGACAATTGAAGTATGAAACGAATGAACTGTTATTTTCTGCTGTTGGCAGCCTCGCTGTGCGTTTTACCGCTCCATGCACAGAAAGAATACCCGATAGACCGTATCACAGCCATAAATCTGGGAGACGGCCGTATTCTCCACCGGGAAATTTCGGGCGACAAGCCTCTTGACGGAGAGCACCGCATTATCGACGGCTACCATTCCGCCTATATCCTTGCCCGTTTCAAGGACGGTCTTTTCAATGGCGATTACGAAGAATACATCTACAACAAGCTGAAAGCCAAGGGCTCCTACAAGGAGGGTTGGAAGGACGGAACCTTCAGGAAATATGACGACGAAGGCAGGGTGACGGAAGAGAAATCCTACAAATCCGGCAAACTGGACGGTGCCCACCGCACGTTCTACACAAACGGGAAACTGGAAATGGAACGCTTCTACAAAGGAGGAAAGCAAGACGGAAAGGACGTGTACTACGAGTTTGACGGTACGCTGCGCAGGGAACACAACTATAAGGACGGGAAGCAGACCGGCAAGCAGTATTCCTACATCAAGGGCACATTCGAGCTGAAAGAGACCTCTTACTACAACGAGCAGGGGCTGCTTGACGGTGACTTTGAACAGCTTTACCTGTTCGGCCAGCCCCGCACAACCGGCCATTACAAAAACGGGCAGAAGGATGGAATCTGGGTGCAGATAGCGGAGAGCGGCGACACCCTGCACATCACAACCTATCGTGAAGGGAATGAAGAAGGGCTTCAGGTCCGTTTTGACAGAGAGACCGGTTCACGGCTCAAGGAATATTACAAAAAGAACAACCGGTATGACGGTCTTTACAGGGAATACGACCCGTCAACCGGAGAACTTGTCCATGAGGCAACCTACGAGTTTGGACGGCTCAACGGCAAGGCGAAGTCACTGGTGCGCGACAACCGGTTCGACTATTGGGAAACCAGCACCTACGTCAACGGACGACAGACCGGTCCCTTCGAGTCGCGCTACGTGAAGAACGACAGGATAAGGGAAACCGGAACATACCGCAACGGTCACCGCACGGGACGGTGGAAACGCTATGACATTAACGGGAAGCTGGAAATGGAATGGGAAGAATAGAGGCTGCGGGTGTCCATAGCGGGCAGTCCTGACAGCAGGGTCTGGGTATGCAGAAATCCGGGGATGAAAATAACCGGTACGGTGAAGGGAAATCCCCCTAAATCACTATCTTCGCAGAAGAAAACCAACGGATATAGAAATATGTTTACCAACAGGGATGAAGTATTGGAAAAGGCTTTGCGGATATTCGCAAAGATGAATTACGAGAAGGCAAGCCAGATGGAGATAGCCAGAACCTGCGGACTGTCGAAAGCGGGACTGACCTATTATTTCCCGTTCAAGCAGGACTTGTTCACGGCTGTGGCGGACAGGTACGTGTTCGATACCCAACACTCGAAAAACAAGTTCAACTTCACGGCAGGCTCATTGTCAGAATTTATCGACCAGTATGTAGCCGGAGTGGAAAACACGATGCAGCGGCTCGTGCGCCTGCTGGACGACGGGAACAATCCCAACGGGTGCAGCTTCAACTTCTACTATTACCACCTGCTGATGCAGGTAAGGCTGTACTATCCCAACGTGGAGAAAAAGATAGCCGCCATATTCGAGCAGAACTTCCAGCTTTGGAAATCCGCCATCGAGAAGGCGAAGGAAAGCGGGGAAATCAGGCAGGATGTGGATGTGGATGAAGCGGCTTCGATGTTCTGGCAGATATTCTTCGGAACCTCCTTTGAAAAGTCCTTTTTTCAAGGGCTGGACACCAAGAAGCTGGCACGGAGCCTGCACTTCCTCTATTCGCTGTTGAAAGCCTGAAATACAGGCGGCAGGCTGCATAAGACAGCAATAAATCTCTATTAGAGGGACTTTAACAAAATAAAACCAACCGTCCTGTTGGTTTTTCTGTTTCTTTGTTTATATTTGCGGCTATATGATATTATTTTCAGCCACATGGACAATGTTCAGAAACAGAGAGGAAGCATCGTTCTGTACAAGAAAGAAAGAAACGGTGCGGACTACATACGGATAGAGTATGTAAACAGTCAGGCTGTCGCCCTGCTGCTCGCCCAAGATACGGACGTGGAAAAGGCAGGCAACAGTTCTGCCTACATGCCTGCCACCGCTTTTAAGCTGCCGGATTTCTACGACCGCTATTCGCCCCACGCCTATATTGATTACAGCCGGGTTTACGTGCGGCATCCAAAACCCAAAAGGGAATACACACTGCCGAAAGGCTACCTCGAACTGCTGGAACAGAAGCGGTACAGCCTTTCCACCATAAAAGCCTATAAAATCTATTTCAGCGACTTCATGGAATACCACAAGGGGCAAGACCTTGACCTGCTGACGGTCGAGGACATAAACAGCTATATGCTCCACATGGTTAAGGAAAAGCACATATCCGCCACCCAGCAGAACATGCGCATCAACGCTATCAAGTTCTATTACGAGAAAGTCCGGAAAGGCAAGCGGCAATATTATGGCGGGATAGCCCGTGCAAAAAAGAGTACAAGGCATTACCCGAAGTATTAAGCCGGGAAGAAATGAAAAGCATCTTTGCACAGTTATCCAATCGGAAACACAGGTGCATGATTTCTCTTATTTACTCTGCCGGGCTACGCCGAAGCGAACTTCTGAACCTGACACCCCAAGACATCATCAGCGAACGGATGCTAATCAGGATTGCCGGGAAAGGCAAGAAGTGCAGGTATTCCCTACTGTCGGAAAAGCTGCTCAACGAACTAAGGGATTACTACCGGGAATACAGACCGCAAAAATGGCTTTTTGAGGGCGAACAGGCAGGCGAACAATACTCACCCAGCGCATTGGTTAAGATCTTGAAAGAAGCGGCAAGGAAAGCCGGAATAAAGCATCGGGTACACCTGCACATGCTCCGGCACACGTTTGCCACCCACCTGCTGGAACAAGGGACAGACCTAAGAACCATACAGGAACTTATGGGACATACCGATATAAAAACAACGGCAATTTATCTGCACGTATCGAACGCCTATAAAGCAAAAATCCCCAATCCGCTGGATTGTTTGGATGATGATTAGACAATGATTTAATAGTGAATAGGAACTGCACCATAAGGTGCGTTTATCGAAAAAATTAATGGTAATTAAGTATGATAGATTATTTATTTTTCAAATTTTATAGGCTATGGAAATACAGTTCTTATTCCGAAATAGCGGTTTATGCAGCTTTGTTAATTCTCGCTGTATTTCTGAATTGTAATATTCACACAATATGGGGAGTATTGGAACAATATAAAATATTGCCTTATCCAACGCGAACAATGTATAATGTGTCTTTAGGGCTGATATTCATTCTTTTATGTATTCGTTTCTGCTGGAAAAGAAGGTATAAAGCTGTCATAGAGAAGTTTAATGAAAAGCCTAATAAGAATAATCTATTGATACTTATATTATACATTTTCCTTTCGTTGTTTCTCTTTGTTTTAGAGGCTTTTTTATAGTAAAGGGAAAATATAAATATACCATTAACAACGCAGGATAACGGCAAGCCGTTCCCTGCTGAACCATTAACGATAATAATTATGAAGACAGAAGAACTTTATATTTGGCGATATGGGATAGATAAACTTCCTAAAATTATTGGAGTATGGCAAATCTGATGTTTGTGATATCTATGATGAAAGTAAAAGGCAGAAGTTTCAGAATCTCGGGCAATGGATGTGGCAAAATAATGACGGATGGCGCGAGAATTTACCTCCCGTCTTATACCTTGTATGCAACAAGAAACCGGGAATCCTGCAATTTGATTTTCTTGATAAAAGCAGTATAGAACTCAAAATCGTATCGGAAGAGTTTTTGTCTTTACTTCAAGAAAATGGCTTTATCGATAAATATGATATTGCAACTGTCAAGGTAGTAAACAAGAAAAACGAATCTCTAACGGATAAGAAATACTATGCTCTACGTATAAATCATTTTGACAACGATTCTTTTCATTTCGGAAAAGGCATAACATATCAGAGTGACTTTCAGAAAAAACTAGGTACTTGTTTTACAGTATATCCTGATATGAAACTGAAAGACATTTCAATCAAACAGAATTTCTTTGTTTTGAATAGTATAGAATATAGAGATGGTAATATTCCGAGAAAGAATTTTGGATAAAGTATTGAATCTGTATAAACCTGAAATTTACAAATTATCAGACTACTCCAAACTATGGATAGATAATGACTTTTATCCATATGGGAATGAATTTATGATTGTGAAATAAAATCGTTAACAAGGTCGAGATAACAGCTGAACGCTGTTCCTCACCAAACCATTATCTATAACAAAAGCAATAAGAATGGAAAATTTAGAACAATATTGGAAGCAATCCTTTTCCCCTATTGGACGTAAGTTTACAGAAATTCGTCCCAATTATCAAGATATGGGGAAACAGACAGTATGGTCGCCGCATTATATTGGCTGGAACTTGAAATGTATAATGGTGGATTTCTTCAATTCTTCTGTAATTGGGGATATGATGCTTATTTGCTTGCAATCAAAGGACTGGGAGCAATTAACGCAACATATACAGAACAACTTCTTATACAGGCATACGGCATCATCCAAAGATTAGAAAATGACAGCCAATTACAAGAGCTATGGAATATTCCCAAACATTTGACAGAGAACGAAATCACCAAGTTGAATAAAATAGACGAGGAATATTGGGAAGATAAGGAAAATATTATGCGGCTTATGCTTCTAAAATTCCATTCTGATTCAGTTGAAAATATAGATAACAAAGCGTGATAACGCTTGACAGTGTTCCCCGCTTAGCCATTAGCAATAAAATTTGAAATATGGATAAAGACGAGATAATATCAAAATTAGGATGGTTTACTCAAATGAAGTCTATACCACCCTTAACTGATAAATTCAAAACAGAGCAAATTATCTTTTTTGAAAATATCATCCATTTCTTACAAGATAATGGATTGACAACTAAAGAAATACTAAAAAAAGGAGAAAAGCCTACAGATAATACTGAAATAAAAATTGGAGATTTAACGGAAGAGGGATTAAAGTTTTATCTGTATGGCATTAGAAAATGGCGACAAAAATACGATAGAGCAAAAGACGGGATTAAAGCAATCAATGACTTTGCTTTTATTGAAAAGAAATTAAAAGAATTTAGAAGTAAAAATATTGCTAACAAAGCGTGATAACGCCTAACAGCGTTCCCCGCTTAGCCATTAACGATAACAAGTATGAATACGGAAGAACTTTATATTTGGAACGATGGGATTGATAAACTGCCTAAAGGATTATTGGAGTTTGGTAAATCTGAAGTCTGTGATACTTACGATGAAAGCAAAAGGCAGAACTTCCAAAACCACGGGCAATGGATGTGGAAAAACAAGAATGGATGGGAAGAAAATTTACCACCAGTCTTATACCTCGTATGCAACAAAAACCGGGAATCTTGCAATTTGATTTTCTTGAAAAATACAGTATAAAACTCAAAATCGTATCGGAAGAGTTTTTGTCTTTACTTCAAGAAAATGGGTTCGTTGATAAATATGATATTGCAAACGTCAAGGTAGTAAACAAGAAAAACGAATCTCTAACGGATAAGAAATACTACGCTTTACGTATAAATCATTTTGACAATGATTCTTTTCATTATGGGAAAGGCATAACATATCAAAGTGACTTACAGAAAGAACGAGGAACTTGTTTTACAGTATATCCTGATATGAAACTGAAAGACAGTTCAATCAAACAGAATTTCTTCGTTTTAGATAGCATAGAATATGGAGATGGAATAATATTCCGAGAGAGAGTTTTGGATAAAGTGTTGAATCTGTATAGACCTGAAATTTACAAATTGTCAGACTACTCCAAAATATGGAATAACAGAGGCAATTATCTATATGGGAATGAACTAATGATTGTGAAATAAAATCGTTAACAAGGTCGAGATAGCAGCTAAATGCTGTTGCTCACCAAACCATTAGCATCAACATAACTAAAAACAATAGTATGAAAGCGACTGAAATAATTTTTGATAAAAATCTTGAAATGTATGTGTCATTAAAAGATTTGGGTAATGAGGTTTATATCACATTGTCAGATAGTTTGTTTGCATCAGAAGAAGAACTGACAGATGAATATAAAGAAAAGATTGCCTCATTTGTCAATAACCTGTCAGAATGGTATAGTCTGGCTTGTAGTTCGGTTATAGCATGGGCTAAAGATACCTATAAAATTGAAGCATGTATGCAAGATATTGAATTGACACATATTTTCGTCTTGTTTGAACAGAACGCAGAGGAATTGTTTGGACTGGAATTTAGAGTTGAATTTGATATTGAGCATGGTTGTGGCATTAAGATAAGGATTAATGATGGCAAATATGATATTGTTGAAGTTGGAACGGGAGATGTCGCTTTCTGCTGATAGTTAAATATGATGCTAACAACGCAGGATAACGGACAAGCCGTTCCCTGCTGAACCATTATAAACAATAAAGCCAATGGATATAAAGAATGATATACATATTATGGAAATGAATGACAAACTGTATCAACGGTTAAAACAGTCAGAGCTTGTCATTCATGCCAAAGTTGAAAGTGTTTTACGAAAATCTCTCTTCATGGAAGTATGCTACACATGAATTTTTTGTTCCTGCTCCCTATCAAAATGAATTAGCGGGTTTACCAAATGGACGAATACGAAAAAATATTGAAGAAAAAAGACCGTCTAAAAATAGCTGGTCTGTATTCTTTTGGCTTTAATGCAGAAGGAAAAATACTTTGTTCGCAAGAAGCTTCAGATAATATAGGAAATGGCATCATAACTGATATATATGAGTATGATAATGCCTTTTCATATTATGTATATCATGTTAAATATATACCCAATCAATATACAACCATAATCTCAATAAGCTATTTTTATCCATACCATGAAATGAATATCTTTCAGGGTATAAATTCATATAAAGATTGGTCAGTGTATTTATATGAATATGATAAAGAAAGAATTAGTAAAGTACATAGGTATGCTTCTCGTTGGGGCAATATGCCAGCAGAGGAATATAATTTTGCCTATGAAAATAATCTTTTATGTGCAATAGTTGGAGAGAAAAGACTAAAGAATGGAGAATTATATATCCATTGGAAAAATAAAAAAGTTTATAACAAGGAAAGATAACCCCTGAACGGTGTTCCTTTCCAAGCCATTAGTGATAACAACAAAATTATAAGCAATAGATATGATTGCAGGTGCGATAAATATTATACTCATAGCGATTTCACTATCGCTACTCTTTTTATTAAGAAAGAAAAAGTATAAAGGTGTAAAGAAAATAATAATACTAACAATATGCTTTGTGGCAGGTTTGTGTATTTTGTTACAAATAATTTCGTTGCTATATTTCTTCTTAGGTGATTTCTCCGCAGAAGAATTATGGTAAAAATATCACTAACGACGCAGGATAACGGCAAGCTGTTCCCTGCTGAACCATTAAATGCAATTATATGGAACTATCAGACAAACTATACAGCCAAATTAAGAAGCTGTCAAATCAGGGTAATCAAGCAATGGACAATGATGATTATCTCAAAGCTATTTCATATTTTCAGCAAGCCTATGAATTGTTACCCTCTCCAAAGGAAGATTGGGATGCCTATGTTTGGCTTGTCGCTTCCATTGGCGATGCCTATTTTATGATGCAAGATTATAAATCATCCTTAGATTATTTCTGTCAATGCTATAAATCGGGAGAAATAGAAAATCCATTTATCATGTTGCGAATGGGAGAAAATTATTTCGAGTTACAGGACTATGATAATGCAAAGGAGTTTCTTCTTCGAGCATTTATGGTTGAGGGAAAATCCATATTTAAGAATGAAAAGAAATATTTTGGGTGGCTTTCTGAAAATGTTGATTTGACAAAATCAAAGAGAGGTCAGAAGAAACAAACGAGGTCTTGCAAATCGGATACTAATGTTAAGGAGGAAGATGACTTGTTAATGCAATACATAGATGAATCAATGGCTCATGGGGCTAATGCATACCAATATATAATAGAAGTGTCAAAGCGTTATTGGGATATGCTGTCTGAGCCAAAGATTGCACATAGTATATCGTATCATCTGTTCCTAAGTTTGATAAATTCTTACCTCTTTTTTGGAAGAATACGAAAAAGCTCTCCATTGGGCAATCATATTTGAAACTTTTGATTTTGAAGCAGACGGGCGTTATGATAGCGGTGAAAAAAGATTTTTATGTAGCTATCTGTTATCATAAAAATGGCTGTATAGACAAAGCCAGAGAATATTTTATCAATGCGAAAAAGAAATCAAGAGGACGTTGTTTTAATGGAAAATGGGGAGAAATCTATAAAGATATATGTAAAGAATTGGGCATTTAACAAGGTCGAGCCAACAGCTGAACGCAGTTCCTCACCAAACCATTAGTCACAACTTGCAATAACTTATAAATGATAACAGCATGAACAATGACATTATAGTAGCAGAGGATGAAGATGTTAAAATCATCTTTCATTTCAAAGTGTTTTGCGAACTATTAAAAGAGTGCATGTCTATATATGGAAATACTACCATAGAGAATGCACAGCAACTGGTTAAAGACTTTCATCCTCTACAACAGCCAATAAGCACAACTGATGATATTGTTTTCTTTTCTCACGAAAACATTTATCATTGGGCAATGCTTGCTCTATATGGTGAAACGTATTGGCTTACACATCCTGAATGCGAAAAGCTTCCCGATAGTTATGAGAAATGGATAGAAAGTGCTTTAGCCCGATATGCTTTGGATGACTGTTATGAATTTATAAGCAAGAATAATAACGTGACTAACAAAGCGTGATAACGCCTAACAGCGTTCCCCGCTTAGCCATTAACGATAATATTTATGAAAACAGAAGAACTTTATATTTGGCGATATGGGATAGATAAACTGCCTAAAGGATTATTGGAGTATGGCAAATCTGATGTTTGTGATATCTACGATGAAAGTAAAAGGCAGAAATATCAGAATCTCGGGCAATGGATGTGGCAAAATAATGACGGATGGCGCGAGAATTTACCTCCCGTCTTATACCTTGTATGCAACAAGAAACCGGGAATCCTGAAATTTGATTTTCTTGATAAAAGCAGTATAGAACTCAAAATCGTGTCGGAAGAGTTTTTGTTTTTACTTCAAGAAAATGGGTTCGTTGATAAATATGATATTGCAACCGTCAAGGTAGTAAACAAGAAAAACGAAACTCTAACGGATAAGAAATACTACGCTTTACGTATAAATCATTTTGACAATGATTCTTTCCACTTCGGGAAAGGCATAACCTATCAGAGTGACTTACAGAAAGAATGGGGTACTTGTTTTACAGTATATCCTGACATGAAACTGAAAGACAATTCAATCAAACAGAATTTCTTTATTTTGGATAGCATAGAATATAGAGATGGTATAATATTCCGAGAGAGAGTTTTGGATAAGGTGTTGAATCTGTATAAACCTGAAATTTACAAATTATCAGACTACTCCAAACTATGGATAGATAATGACTTTTTATCCATATGGGAATGAATTTATGATTGTGAAATAAAATCGTTAACAAGGCCGAGATAACAGCTGAACGCTGTTCCTCACCAAACCATTATCAATAAAAAGTGTGAAATATGGATAAAAATCAAATATTAGAAAAGGTTGGCTGGAGAATAAAAAGTAGAACCATATTTACAATATGGAATATCACCACATGGAATAATATTAAGTATGATAGATGATTTATTTTTCAAAGAAATAGAACGTACAATCGAAGACAATCATCTTCCATTTCAGAAAATAGAAGATGCCGATAAAGAGATTTTGGTACAAAGGTTATATGACACATTTGTAATTGGAAACCCTTATGCATTATGGTTGAGTTTTAAGTATGTGCCATATAGTATCGATTGTAACATGGAAGACCCTTACTTTCATCTATTGGATTTAATAGATAGAAATACCGTTTTCTATTTCTTCATTGATTATGAGCATATTGGATTTGTGGTTTACAAAGCAAAATTGTCTGATATACATATATTTATTGGTGATTGCGAAGGGCTTGACGAATATTATTTAGTAACAGAGGATTTCATGGAGCTGTATAGTATAACAGACTATGATGATTTGCTTTATATTGACGTGAGAAAAAATGAAATGAGAATTGATAATAAACCGGGATAACGGACAAGCCGTTCCCTGCTGAACCATTAATCGCTTAAAAGAAAAAAGAACGAAATGAGTAAAGTATTCAAACAAGAGGTAGATACGAAAGAACAGCGGCCAGGAGGCCCGTTGCTTATAACTCTGCTGTTCAAACAGTCGGTGGATTTACCAGAAATACAGAGAATAGCTGAAGTCTGCCGAAAACATATAGGCAATGTAGAATGTCGTAAAGATGACGACAAATCGTTATTTATCTTTGCCTTAGACCATATTGCGAAAGTTCAAGACGGAGAAGCCCCTGTGCAACTTCTACTGACTTCATGTGCGAACTTTGATGGTAAGACGGTTGATGATTTCACAAGAAGCCAGATGTGGAACTGCCAAGAAAGTCATGATAGATTCTTGAAGAATGTCGGTACAGTATGCTCGCAACCGACTTTCTTGCCGGCGGTCTGCTTTTGCTGGAGCGGGCTAATTTAGAAATGGACTTCCTTGCAGCCCTTGCTGAACTGTTTCCGTCTTGTGAAGCGTTCTTCTTCAACATAAGCGGAAAACTTTTCAAGGCAGATGAAATCCGCAATAATCAGATAGAGGGGTCGGATCGTTTTATCCGTTATGCCGTCAATGTCCGTTTCTTTACGATTCAAGGTACCAACGACATGATGGTCGATACGCTCGGAATGGGAACTCTCTGTATTCCTGACTTACAGTACCATTTTCACGACCTTAATCCGAACTGGATAGTGAATCATGCCTATAATGTAGCCTCTTATCTGCTTTCAAGTGGTAATGAAATTAATTCGGGAGAAACTGTTGACGGCATCAAAGACGGGCAGATGGACTCAAGTATCCAATGGAAATGCCAATACGAAAACGCATTGATACAGCCGAACCGTATTGTCCTTGATATTGATATGGAGGAATACTCATCCGGGAAACGTGAATAACGAATAGTTGAAATGCGATTAACAAGCAGATCAATCTCCCTAAACGGTCGATTATCTGCCGGGCATTAGCGAAAACATATCAAAATGAAACGAATAGAATTATTTTGGAACATATTATACTATTGTACTTATACACTTTTGTATAGTTGCTTCTGTGCAATCGATCCTCACCGTTTGATTGACAACAAATACACACGGAAGTTTTATAAGAAAGAAAATATCTTTTGGCAAGTATTGGATTATATGAAGAGAACAGAAGAAAGAGAAAAGGATTTTTCACCTTTTATTCTTATGGAATCCATTGGGGAACTTGTATTTTCTTGATATTACTAATCTTTACTTTCTTGAATGTGATAAAGGTAACAACCCGTATACCTTTGTATAGCGTTGTATTTCGTGACGTTAGTAACTTCATTATTAGTTTTTTGCTTCTTATCCTCTTGCTTTATGTTCCAAATCAAGTATTCCTATTTAGGAACGATAAGTATATCTCCTATTTCAAACAATTCAGGAAAGAGCGTACTAATAAATATCTAAAATGCTATTTTTTATCCTATATACAGGCTTTGATTGCTTGTTCTTTTAGTTTCATTTTGATAGAACTAACAAAGGATAGAATAGAATATTTCGCTAACAACGCAGGATAACGGACAAGCCGTTCCCTGCTGAACCATTAATAATAAAGATAATTAAAGTATGAACGATATTACGAAAAAATACTTGAAGAACTTGTTATAAATTTTATTTCAGAAATGAATGAATGGGAGAAGTATTGTAACGAGTTTGACGAAGACCAGTTAGAATTGGACGAAACAGAGCATAAGATAAAGCAAATGGTTGCTTCTATCATTAGTAAATATTGTACAGACAAGGAACGAAAAATGAGCCGCCCGAATGCTTTCTCATGGGGACTTGAAGGAAGTTATGACTATGATCCAAATAAGGAAAATAATAGATATACAAGAAAGCAGGAAAAATAAATTTTTGTGACAACACGAACTGATGACGAATATCTACAGTATATTGTCGTCAAAAAAAAAAATAATAAGTATTTGATAGATAGTAAAAAAAGGAAATTCTTAAGTGAGGATAAATGGAGTGTTGATTATTTATAAGTCAAACAACCAACTTTGATGTTTACTATAATAAACTCTATTATTAACAAGGTCGAGATAACAGCTTAACGCTGTCCCTCAACAAACCATTAGCAACAATAGTGCAAAATATGAAACAGAAAATATACCATATCATTATCTTTTTACTCTTTTGGTTTTGTGGAGTAGCCTATTCACAAAATCCCAAAGCGGATATTTTGCAGCAAGATCTTTCAGGCTTGTTTGACAATTTAAGCATGATTGGCATATTAGGAGAAGATTGTAGCCGAATTGATATTCATATTACCGAAGTTCGGAAAATGGATAGTAGAGAATATGAGATAAAGGGTATCAGTCGTACCCGATTATCCGTAATCTGTCCGTTTAAGGGAAAGGTTTGTGTAGATAGCATTTCTTCCTGTTCCCAAATGATAAAAAGTGAATATACGGAATTGGACGGTTTCATATACGGGTATTACTCGTTTGCGGAATACGGAGATAAACGATATAGCGGTACATTCTCCGGTTCTTTCAAGCAGGGGTATCGGATGAGCGGACAACAAATAGAGAAAGGACGGAATGAAATAGCAGAACTGAAATTGAACTTATCTGAATATCAGGGTAAGTGGAAATCCGCAAAGGGACTGACAAAAGTCTGTTCTTGGGCTGATGAAGTCATACCCGATACTCCTACAGACTTTTGCCTGTTTAATGATGCTGGCGAATGGATTGTATCACCGAAATATCATAAGAACGGTTGGGAAAATCTATATAATGCCTATCACAATGAGAATCTGACAACAGACGAGATACAAAAAGCTCGTGAGGTAGAAGAACAGGAATGGTGGAAAATTAAAGAAAGCCAATCATGCAAAATGAATTGAGTTTATAACAAAGTGTGATAACGCTTACAGCGTTCCCCGCTTAGCCATTACAATCAATATTGATAAGAATATGACAAAATTAAAATTATTGTATATTGTTCTTGGTATTCATCTTTTATGTGGAATACTGGGCTTACTTATAATATGTTCAGTTCCTGAAACGGATCATATGAGATGGAATATTGGATATATAATCGGATGGCTTTTCGTGTTATCCTCGGTATTCTCGGTTTTTATACACATTCCTAATAAAGTACCAAAAGGGGTTAAATATGCCATGCGGATCTATAGAGGTGTCTGTTTGCTAAGTTTTATTATAGGTATATTAGTTCCTAAAGGGCTGTTTATCTTGTTGACATTACTCATTGACTATTCGGGTAATTCTAAGAAAATAGCTGAAGACAAACAATATATAATTCGTCATTATGTTACGTCATCCCTATTTGATGATTTTAATGAAAAGAGAGTATATAAGAAACAAGGAATCATCGAGAAATATATTGGTAGTTTTGATGGTGGTGATGTTACTCCACATAAGAGGTATGAGATACATTCTTTTCATGTAGATGAGAGTCGAAATATATTTATTGGGAATTACCATTCACTACTTAATGCTAAAGATACTGTCATGGCGTTCCCGATTGTAAAATCAAATAATTGAATTTATTGCAAGGTTGAGATAGCAAGTGCAGTGACGTTTAGCAAATAAAAACCAACTACTCTGTTGGTTTTTCTATTTCTTTGAGTATATTTGCATCTGTGTGAAATCAGATTTAGCCTTATGAATGATGTTCAGAAACAGAAAAGAAACATCGTGCTGCGTACAGGAAAACGAAACAGTACGGTTCTGTGCATTTTGTTACAAATAATTTCGTTGCTGTATTTCTTCTTAGGTGATTTCTCGGCAGAAGAATTGTAGTAAAAATATCACTAACAACGCAGGATAGCGGCAAGCCGTTTCCTGTTGAACCATTATCAGTAAAAAGAATATGAAACATTTGAAGAAGTTTTGCATATATTTTATTGCGATTTTTACCATCGCTGTGGCGTGTGGCTTTGCGGGACTTGTAATCAAGGAAGTGAACAAAGGTACATTTTATGATCTGCCTACAGAAGAAGCACTTGGCTTTTTGTGTGCAGTTGGGACTGACAGCATTTACATCTCTGATTCCATACAGTCTGAGCGTTGCAACCTTCCTGGTCTTTTGGGCTATGGACAGAGAAAAGTGGACCGGTTTTTTCCGGACATTGGCAATCGGTCTGATTCTTGTCCTGCCTTTGTCGGCAATGACCTATTATTATGACTGGTTTGTGCGTCCACAGATGATGGTCATATCCGTCGGAAAAATAGTTGATATGAATCACAGCTATCCCCGGTCACTGGCGGACAAGTACGGTATAAGCATAGAACAGATATTGAACAAAAAGCCTATGTCTATGTCTAAAACAAAGCTGATAGCCCAGATTGATTCTCTTGAAACATCTTTTCAAGCTGATATTGACACATGCGGACTGCTGCTTTCATTACTTCCGGACACCCTAGTATCGAAAGCCTATGACAGCTACCGATTGAGAGAAATCGGAGTTGTGTATCAAGATGCCGTTCATCCTGTTGCCAACGAAGACAGTCTGAGGTTTATAGCACATACAGAATTGTACCAACACGCAATCGGTGCATGGGAAACTTCAAACGAACTGCAACGTCATAGACTGGAATATTTTGGCAGGACTCTCAATATCGTGTATATATACATTGCTTATATCCTGTTTGCCTTCTTGGGTTATCTGCTCCGCTTCAAACCGATAAAGAAAATATTGGCTGTTTTTGCAATACTGATTGTAGCCGCCTGGATTTATCATGAAATAAATTCTATTGTTCAGGGATATGCAAAGAAACTCAATACGGAATCCCATCAAATTGTGAACGATACCTATAAAGAGATAGATGGAATAAGGGAAAAAAGCAGAAACAGGTTGGAATGCAATAACAGACGCATTTCTGAAACTGTACCCAAAACAATCTATAGTATAACATAACGGTAAGTATGCTTCCCTTATAATCAAGGAGTGAAATGATAAAAGATACTATAAAGAGGCTGAGAGAGACAATAGGACAAAGCAATACCGGACATTTGCCGCTGTCCTGCCGGGTCGGGCTGATGAAACAGATCGGCAATGTACTCACTGTGCAGAAAATCCAGTGTGAATGTTGCAAGAAAGCCTGTTCCTTTATAGGAATGCAGAATCCTGACAATGTGCGACTGCTTACCAAGATAAATGACCATCTGTACGGAAACAGGGAGATTGCCGAAGACGTTCTGGTGGAGACGGATAAACTGAGGCTTTATGTGGAAAACAATCCGGGTATGGATACGCTTGTGAGTTGGGCCACTGTGATGCTCGGATATGATGTTCACTATGGTGGAACCTCCATGCTGGAAACGGAAGATTATCATGGAGAGGATGACGATGATTTCGACCCGGAATGTTGGGAACCGGATTTTATTGTCTCTTTAGTCTGTTCTGCCGACAGTTCCGGTGTGGAAGATGATAAATATGATCCGGAAAAGCGCAGGGAATACTGGAACTGGTATCTGGATATGGTGCTTTCGGTCTATGAAAAACCGCAGCAGGAGGTCATTCCGTTTAATCATGATACCATTCATATACCGGTACCGCACGGATGCGATCCGGCATTGTCCGATAAGATAGACCGGCTGAATTCCGCTCTCGCCTCTTACATCCATGCTCCCACGAACAGAAAAGAGACAGACAGGATGAAACCCTATGCCGAAGACCCTGCTCTTGTCCGTATTGTGGCAGACGTGGTTCGAGGGTATTCCTGCATACCTGTCACTCATAGTTATGATGTCATCCGGTTCTGGTATTGCGTGGCGTTGCTCGCCCAGTCTCCGAACGAACAAGCGACGGATTGTCTGTCGGGACTTGCCCGCACCCTCATGGAACACGGACCGGGAGAACTTGGCATATTGTACCGCATTCTGCTGTTATTGCCGGAGCAGGAACATCTACAGAGATTGACCGGAGAACTGGCTGCTTATTATCAGAGAATTATTCCGGAACTTGAAGCGGCGAAATGGCTGGCAAAGGCGGGTATTCCGTATCCTGATTCTTTTCGAGTGGTCTGTATCGTTTCGTTTCACTTCCAACGGTGAGCCTTTCTTTGTTTCAGGAGATGAGGCGGACAAGAATAAATGGTTTAGCCTGAGTGTCGAGCTGTTCGGCCCGAGTGCTCTCTATGGAGATTATACAAGGTTCACAAGCTATCAGATTCGTGTATATAACGCTGACAAATTCATTCACGGGCTATGGAATGAAAAGCATGGCTATCTTTTGCACGATAATCAATATCTGATGAAAGATGAACACTATACACCGGAATATCTTGTTGCCCTCATGTATAGGTTGTCTGATTTCGGCATCCGTTTTTCAAAAGTGCCGGTCGATGTTTACGCCTCCAAGGGAATATCCGGCAAAGCCGTGAAGGAATGGATCAGGGATGTGATGGAGGCGTATGAACATGACTGTATGGAAGAAGTACGGGACCAGGCCCTTGATGTATATCGGGATGAAGGCGACGTGGGCGATACGCTCAACGAGATGAGGAAAAAATGGGGGGAAGAGATACCGGTGCTGAAAGAGAGCCGTTTCGATGAAATCAAGATGCAGTATTCCTGCTTCTCGCACGAGATGGGACTTGCCGCCCTGGGACAGGAACTTACCGCCTACGGGTATGCGCTCTTTGACCTGAACGGGGATGATATTTATCAGCTGGCATTGGTTCCGCAGGAGGAGATGCACGCTTTTGAAGAGAAATGCCGCAAGTACGGACAGTATTGCAAGCTTCTGAAACAGCCCCGCTATGACTTCGGCATGAAGGCGAAAGCCATAAAACTGCGTAAGCAGATGCCTCGCGAAAGATTGGCATGGCCCGATGACGGGAACAGATATATCACAAGAGGTTTTGCCGGCTATTTCGTTTACGGTGAATGGCGACAGGCGGATGTTGATGAGTGGCAGGGTACATTCGTCGCGGATTTGCGTGTCATACCGCTTCAGCCGGTGAAACAGCGCAAGACAAAGATAAAGGCTCTTTTATATTCGGAAGAATTGGACTTTTATGCCGCATTGAGCAGTTATGGTAAGTGGACTATATTTGCCGTTGGAGGCAGAAATCCTCTGGAAGCCGATGAATGGCCCCGCTTGAGCAGCCTGTCCCTCGAGAGCCCGCACGAGTTCCGCTGGTGCGGACGTTATCTATGTATGGGTGATATCCATAGTGCCAGCATATTTACCATGTCATCACGGGGAATGAAATACGAAAGCCGTTTCATTTTCATTGACCGGATGAATTATCCGCCCTCTTTCGGTATAGATGGCAAGGGAATGCCGTATATAGTCCCGGGAGAGTTTAGCCGTTCGGCGGTTTACCGTTATGAAGACAACGGGAAATATTACAGAATGCCGTTCTGTATGTCCGGATACGACAGGTTCAGTGGAGGCTGTATTCCGGTATCGGAAACCTCCCGTCTTCTTTTGTTGGGAGACTACATGGCAAGAAGCAACAGCGGAATATGGACGGAATCCGGTCTGCTCGACCTGAATATGGCGACACAGGAATGCCGCATTGCCCCGCTCCGCATGGGAGACGGAGCTTTCCGTCTGCGTGAGTTTTACAAGGAGTGGGTGTTGGTGGAAAGCTGCTCGAACGGTAACCGCACCGACTATGCCCGTCTCTGGAACCGAAAGACGGATGAGGTGCTGCGCCTCAGGTCCGGTGTGTTGGGAGACGAACATTTTGTGTCCCTTCATGCGATGCCGGACGGGACTGTCCTCGTGAATACCCTTGACAAGGCGGGAGATGTCGTGTGTCGGGTGGAAGATTTCTGGAATTTTGTCCGCACGGCAAGCCGTCCGAAGAAACTGGGGTATTGGCTCAATTATCCGAAGCCTTATCCGGCCAGAGAATACGAGTTGCCTCCTTTGTCGGAGGATGTTTCCCTGATGCTTGCACCGCCTTTTATGGAAGTTCCGCATGTCAATCCTCCTGCCGTAAGGATACATACGACAGGAAATAACGGAGACAGACCGGTGAAGAATACAGACAGTGAGAGTCGGGACGGAATAGAAATTACCGAAGGTGTATTGACAATGTTGGGACAACCGGTGGATATGCCTTTGTCTTATACTGCGATGGTGCGCATTTTCGGTAAGGAGAGGTCCGTATTCACGCATCGGACCGTGCAGGATGACAGAGGCAGGACGGTGCAGTATGACAAACGGGGTTTTCTTGTCTGGGACAATGCCGGAGTGACTGCCGTAAGGAATGAAGAGAATGCCTATAATATTTCTGCCATTTATTTGTGGGTGGGGGAAAACAGGACATCCGAAGGGAATTTCCCGGTCCCGACCGGAGTGTTCGGTGGCGATATTGTGGTGGACGGTATCAAGTGGGACAGGCAATCCGATATGACAGTCCGTAGCGGAGAATTGGAAATAACAGTATCGCAATCCTGCGGATATATGGAAATTACATTTGCAGGCAGCCGCGACCGGAAAGATACATGGCAGCACTATCGTCATGAGATGGCTGAACATTTGCAGGCTGCACTGATGGAAAGAGACCGTGTGAGGTTGCCGGAAAGGAATCTTCCTATAGGAAAGTCTTTGGACAGACAGGCTTTGGCTGATGTCTGCAGATCGTTTCTTGAGCATACGGTTCTCGCCCTTGATGCCGGTTACTCAATGGGCAGGAGTGTGCGTTATTTGAAAAGCAGTTTGATGTTGCCTTTGACGGAAGCTGCCTTGAAATGCAGTGAATTTGGTCCGGTAAAGCCATCGGATATGCTTTTCGTGTATTCCGGCTGCGTTGTACTCGGTTTTGAAAAAGTGAACATGAAACGGTTTAGTGATAAACTGGTCGGGCATGGTGTCCGTGATTTCGTGTATGATTCACTGATACGGTGTATTGTTCCTGAATGGGAATTGTCGGACAGTACGGCATTCCCGGAGATAAAGGAGTGGCTCATTGCGCAAAAGGAAAACGGAAACGTAACGGATGCGAGAACTATTTGTAAAGAGCTTGCCTGTATATCCGCGAATATGCTGATAGCGGATGCTCTTTCTGTTATATCCAATCATTTGAAACAAACAAAAACAGATTATGACACTATTTGCTGATAAACCTCGAATGACAGACAAAGAAGTAGAACTGCTGTTTTCTGCCGGAGTATCGCTTTTGCTCGGCAGAGCATATCCGGCAGCGTATTCATGCTTTGACCGTATCCCCATCAAGGATTTCATGTTGCTGTATAACAAGGCGCTGTGTTGCTTTATGGTGAAATGGTATGAGGAGTGCCACGGGTTGCTCTGTGAGGCCGAGCATCTGATAACCGGAATTCCCCTTGACGGCAAGGAGAGGGTTCCCGAGGCGTTTCTCCGTTACGGTTATGACGAGGAATCTCCCTTTTATCCTATACCGCAGGGCACCCCTGTAGTTTGGGCATATACGCTACTTCTGCGACTGAAAGCTGAAACGGCTTTCAAACTGCATTTATACAGTGAAGTAAAGGCTATTTCCGGCCGGTTGGGTGGCAAATATCGACATATTGAGGAATTGATTTTAAAAATAGACAACGATGACTTGTAAAGATATATATTATTACCATGCATCCGGGGCTGAGGATGCTGTTTTGCTCGAAGCATATCAGGATGTTCCGCTTGATAATAGGGATGAAATTCATGATAACAATACGGCTCTGCATACAGCCTGTTATTTTGCAAATATAAAGGCTGTAGGCATTCTTTTGGAAAGGGGCGCAGACGTTAGCGTGAAAAATGATAAAGGAGACACTCCGCTATGTGTCCTGGCAAGGCGCAATTCCTGTCCGGATGATGCTGTCTTTGCCGATATTGCGGGACTGCTTCTTTCCAATGGAGCGAAGGTCCCACGGTCCGGAAAGGAGACGACCGCTTTGATTGAGGCTGTGCGCAACCGCCATTTCCTGATGGCTGATGTCATGCTGATGTCGGGAAACAGAATAGATTCTTCCGACCGGAACGGTGACAATGTGTTGCACATGCTTTGCCGGTCTGCCGGTCTTATTGCATCCGACATCAAGAGTAGAGAAAGACGGATAGCGGATTTTGCCGAACGCTGGTATTCGGATAAATCCAAGCAGGAGACGTATGATGAGCTGGAATCTCTGCAGGAATCGGATAGACAGTGCAGTCACACTGCCAGACTGATTCTGGAAAGCGGGCAGATAGACCCGGAGGAAAAGAATCACAGTGGGAAGATTCCTTTTGATATTGCAGCAGAAGGGGGTGCCAGACGAATCGGGGCATTGCTGTCGGGGCAGGATCCCGAAATAGATGGGCTTGCCGGCCTGATCGGAGGGCTGGACATCTTTCAGGCATTGTGGAATAAGGACGAAGCGGCATTGGATGCCTTACTGCGTTCCGGCACGGATATGCAGATTCTATGTGAGGATGAGAAAATGTATGACTTCTATGGAAAATCCCCGTTAGGATGTGCCTTGATATGGGAGAATTTTTTAGCTGCGGAAATGCTGCTCAGGGGCGGTGCCGACCCGAATTTCAAAGATACGGAAGAACGGACTGCATTTGCCGTATGGATGAACAAGAGAAACCATGGTGCGGGGAATAAGGAGCAGTGCCTGCATTTCCTGCAATGTCTGACTGAGTGCGGATGGAATCCGGAAGATCCGGCTGATAAGGAGGGCAATACGGCATTGTCCGTAGCCTGTCGGGGTGCCGGATATGAATCAGGAGTCTGGGCTATCCGTTATCTTGTGGAGAATGGGGCGGATGTCAACGCAGCCAACATGCAAGGGCAGACTCCGGCAATGAATCTTTATGGCGGATGTTTCTGGAACGGACATATACCCCGTATTGCGGCTCTTCCACGGTCTTATCCATACGGCGGACGTGTCTGCACGGAAGAAGATGCGGAGGTCCTTGAAATCCTGCTTGAAGCCGGGGTGGATATAAATGCCAAGGATAAATGGGGCAATACTCTGTTGCATTATATCGCGGGCAGCTCGACAAGAGGTGCGAAAGAAGCAGCGGCCCCTTGTGACGGATTTCGGCACTCCGGATGTGAACGCAGTGAACAATGAGGGGAAAACGGCTTTGGATATTGCTGCAGAAAAGAATGACGAGGCTTTTGTGAAATTTTTATTGAAATATAACTGACAATCGTATGGACAATAACATGACTTTTTTTAAATGCGTGCCGCAACGGGCAGAAAAAGCATTGTACAGATATTTCTGCAAAAAGGAGGCATCAATGTGAACAAACGGGATGCGGAGGGGAATACTCCATTGCATTATGCCTGTCTGAAAGGATTTAGGGATATTGTGAATATGCTTCTGGAACATGATGCGGATGTTTCCGTCGCCAACAATTGTGCGGAGACACCCCTGCATGCAGCAGCCAGGAGCGGGAATAAAGAGATAATAGGAAAGCTGATACAATATGGGGCAGATCAGGATGCCACGGACAAGGATGGACGTACTCCTTTAATTTGCCTTCTTGACAACAAACGTACCGATGCTGCACTGTTTCTGATAGAACAGGGGGCGGATACGGAGATGGCGGACAATATGGGGCATAAAGCGATAGATTATGCTACGGCTTACGGATTGCGTGAAGTTGTGGCATGTCTGTCGGTGGAGGGAACTACTGATGCGCATGGAAATACGCCGCTTCATCAGGCGGTTTTCAACGGACAGTCGGAAACGGTGCGCATGTTGCTTTCCGCTTCGGATGATATACTGGATATGGTGAATGATGAAGGGGAAACGCCATTGATTATTGCTTGTATGAAAGGTAACCTGCATATTGCTGACTTGCTGATTGCTGCCGGTGCGGAAGTGAATAAGGCTCTTTTGAACGGGAATACCCCCATGCACTTTGCTGCGTGGTTGGGGAACAGCTTTATCGGCCGGAAGCTGATAGCGGCAAATGCGCAAATGGATATGCGGAATGAAAACGGGGAAACGCCTCTTATCCTTGCAGCCAGAGAAGGTAATAACGAATTTACGGCACTGCTTGTAGAACATGGGGCAGACGTGAATCTTGCGGACAATCTCCAACGGACGGCTTTGTATTATGCCGGCGAGCGCGGATACAATGAAATAACGGAAATGCTCTTGACGGCAGGAGCAGAAGGATAAAATATCACATTATTAATAATTAGACGATATGACAAAAGAAAATTCAAATTCTCAAAATCCTGAGGAAATGGCAAAGGCGGCCCAGGAAGCCGCTGTAAAGGCAGCAATGGAACAGGCTCAGGCGATGTTCGGAAACATACCGGGATTTCAGATGCCAGGTGGTATGCAGGAACAGATTATGGCACAGATGGGCGCAGGGATGCCCGATATGGCTGCTGCACAGGCACAACAGGAAGCCATGCTGAAAGCAGCAGGCATAGACCCTGAAACAGTTGTTCAAGCGGGCCGTCAGAATATGGCTTATGCCAATCAGATGATGCAGGAAATGATGGACGGTGCATTTGATGAAGGACTGTCATCGTCCGACGCGATGGCTCAGATGATGGAAGCCTTCGGGGATGACAGTTGGACTATCAACAGGGCTGAAGACGGAAAACTGGATGAAGAGCAACTCCGTCTGTTGGCGTTTGGTGCTCCCATGCTGGTCTATAATGACGAAAAAGTGGATACGATTGACAGTGATGCAGATGTCGAGACTATCAAATACACACTTGAGGATTGGTGGAATGTTACGGACAGGGATAGTACACTGGGTATCGTCAGATGGCTGTTGGAAGATGGGCATCATGCCGAAGCAGACGAAGCTCTGGCAGAAATCCGCACACGCGGATTTGAGAACATTTCTCAGGAAGAACGGTTTGATGAGGATCGTAAAATGGGAGATGTATGTCTGATTATGGAGAACATGCTTGAAAACGGCTGGTATCCGCAAGGCAAGGTTCCAGAGAGTGTTATTGCATGGGATTTGGTGCGGGTGGTAAACCTTGGACGCTGGGCATACCTTTGCGGTTACGTGAATGCGGATGAGATGTGGCAGATTATGCAAGTGGCAGCCGATACGGCTGTTGAGCATTTCTCGTCATGGGAGGAATACGGACTGAGTTTTGTTATGGGAAGAGGTGTATGGCATGGTGATCCGGACGATAGTGAAACGGCCTACGAGATTGTCAGCCTGCTGCTGAAAGACGACGAATCGCCATGGGAACTGAGTAATTTCTATGAGAAGTAAAAACAAACTTAAATTAAAACAGATATGGAACAAGAAAATGGAAAAACAATGGAAGAGGTAAAACATTATCCCAGTCATTTTGGAGAAGTCTATGATGCCATGCCGGAGAAGTTTGAAAAGCGTAAAAATCTGGTCAAACCGATAATCTACTGGGGACTGACAGCCGTATGCGTACTGCTTGTCATTTTCCCCGGATGGCTGCCGTTTATCGCTTCGTGGATTGTACGGGTGGTTGGTATTATCGGTGCTATCTTCTGCGGCTTTACCGCATACGTCGCAGACCTATGTATCTGTAATAAGATAAGTGGTGGAGAAGTGAAGCATTACAAGACAAAGAAGTTCATCAGTGGCATAACGGACAGGGATGATATTGTAGCGGCCTTCAACCGCCATGATTTCGAGTACTTGTGCAGCCTGCCGAGCGGTAACGACCAGCCGGTGCAGTTGCAAGTGGAAAAGGATGAAAAAGGACATGAGCTCTATTGCATACTGGTTACCTACACCAAAGGGTACAAGATTGTCGGTCTTGCAGATCCGGTAATTCTCATTGGTGAAGAGTATGAGAGGAACGAAGCGTTTATCCGGCACATGTGCGACAATGATGCCGATTGATAACAGCTACAGTAACTGTCATGATTGGGACACTCAAAACGGCCTGCCGTCCGTCTCTGTGTCCCGACCTATCGTCTTTATCTGCTAATTTTATAAAAAGAACTGCGAAATATGATATTTGAAATAACATATGACCTTAAAGATATATGACATGGAAAATAGATTTATCTGGAACAGACTGACCATCTGCCTATTATTGTTTCTTGCATTATTTCCTGTCGTCCGTGCCAATGCATCAGATACGGCAGACTCCGTGTATTTTCACATAAAACTTGATACGATTGGGGGCTCCGTATCGGGCAAGTGCAACGGCTGACTTATGTGTTGGCCAACTCCGAATATGATTCGGTTTATTATCCCGTGTTCAATGACAGCATAGAAGTAGTAAACGGACCGAAGCTACATAAAAGCAGCAGTTATGCGGTTATTGACGGCGTGGAACGCAGCAACTCTGAAACAGGCTTTGCTTATCTTGTACGGTTCCAAGAGACCGGTATGACAAGGATTCCTGCTGCATCTGTAACGGCAGGTGGTAAAACATACACCACATCGGAATACAGTGTGTTTGTACATCCTGTGGAAATAGACTATAGCAAGTTGGAGTGCAGTTTGACGGTGGAGCAACTGAAGAATGAGTTCCTCAAATACCATGCGGTCCTGAAATGCAATGCCCGTCCAGACCAAAACCCACCCTTGTTGACCATCAACGGAAAAACCGTTCCTCCGAACAGCAAAGCCTATTCAAGTTCCGAGGGTAAGGAAGAATATACCTACACTTATTACTTCAACAGCGATGGATATGATGTGTCCTGCAAGGAACTGACCTTTGGCGGGATGCCATATTCCATCAAACCCCATAAGAGCAAGTTGGACGACTCGGATTATATCATTGCGGTCCTAATTATATGCGTATTATTCGAACTGATATGGTGGCTTGCCTATCGGCGCCGTTACCGTAAGGAGAAGGATGCCGCTCTTGCCGAGTTTGTACTGGAAAAGAAGACGCTGCCCCTTATCATCAGCTGGGCGTACACCCATTATGGCGCATCACATATGCTGCTGTTTTTTCCGTTCTGTTTCTATCCATGGGGGGAGTGATGCATTATTCGAGCAATATTGATGTAGAGGGTCTTTTATGGCTCGGTTTGGTGCCGATTCCACTTGCCTATATCCTTTTCCGGGGGCAACGACGTAAATTGGATTTCCAGAGCATGCCGACTGTATTGGACAAACAGGGAATTTATGACAGGATATATAATCTGTCTGTAAAATACGACTGGGATGTGGACCATTATGGAGAAGACTGCATTGTGGCACATACAAATCCTTCTTTTTTGAGCATGTCATGGGGTGAGCAGCTATTCATCGTGTTCGACAAAGGGCAAATATGGGTCAACAGTGTGAATGACCTGAACAAGCGCACTTCAATCTGCTCGTTCGGATCTAACAAACGCAACATCCGGAGAATAAAGGAAGCACTGGACTGTGACGTGCAAGAAGGGCATCCTTTTGTCAAAAGAGAAGACATGTCCAAGCAATCTGCTTGTGGTCAAAGCAATGATAATCAGGAAAGCCCTGTATCAACAGTCCATATGGTTGGTACAGAGAGCACGGATAATCCGGCTAACTTTGTGGAAGATAAGTTTTCTGGCGATAAGGAGGTATATGGAAATGGTGATAATGATTTATCATTCCGGTCACTAATAACTCCAAGAAAAGGAAATATAGCTACCCCTTTACTTATCTATATAAATGTGCTATTGTTTATGGCCATGTCTATGTGCGGGGTAAGTCTTATAGAACCAACTGGCATCTCTTTGATGAAGTGGGGCGCAAATTTTGGCCCGCTCACACTTACCGGCGATTGGTGGAGGACTGTAACCTGCAATTTTATCCATATTGGGATAATGCATCTGATGATGAATATGTATGCCCTACTGTATATCGGATTATTTTTGGAAAAAATTATCGGAAGCAGAAAACTAATCACCGCATATATACTGACCGGATTATTTTCTGCATTGTTAAGTATCATGGCTCATCCGAAACAATAAGCGCAGGTGCATCGGTTCTATTTTCGGACTTTATGGTATATTCCTTTTTTACCTAATTTTTAATCATAAAATAGAAAAGAATCAGAGAAAATCACTTTTGTACAGTATTGGCATTTTTGTGATTTACAATCTTCTGCTTGGAGCAGGGAAAGAAGAAATAGATAATGCGGCACATATAGGAGGTCTTGTCTCAGGAATCGTATTGGGTATGATGTATCTTTTTGCTGATAAGAATGAGTCTCAACGAACATCCTGGCATATTCCACCTGTTGCTGAAATAATATTTCTGATAGTGTTTTCTATCCTGTTTATGGGACAAACGCAAGCAGTACCTTCGGATTTTAAGGAAATAAGAACCTTGTGGGATGATAGAACATTGGAGGAATACGCACAAGCAGTCGGGCCTGAAGGCAATATACAGAAAAGTGAAACAGGTAATACGAACTATAGTCTCAATCAAGAAGATAATTCTGTAACGTTTACCGGCAGTGATGAAATCATTGGAAACGGCAAAAGAGAGTATGTTAATAAAGTACGCGGTCTAAGATGCACATATCCAACAGGATGGAATGTTGTGGGGAAATCGGATGACAACTGTATTCTTCAACTTGTCGGGAATGCCGGTAACACCATTGTCTTCAACTACAAGAAGTTCTCTTCAACTGAGGAAATCGACCATACACGCAAGCTGCTGTTAAAGTCAATGAGCGAGTCCGTTCCCGAAAATGTAAATATCGACGGAAAACCGTTTGAAAGAATTTCGGGCACTGTAGAATATCAATTAGAAAGAGGCGGCAGTCTGAATTTAAATCAGCGTATATTCTTTTATATGGATAAAAAGAAATTGGATGGTTTCATTATCTTTACAATGACTGCGAATGATACGCATGAATCTGAAGTCCGTGATATAATTGAATCCATCAAATTTGACACTCCGTTGTAACTTAAAAAAGGTAAATATGAATCTGACAAGTCTGACATTACTTCTTCATATGATGTTTTTATGTTGCTTGGATAGCGTAAAAGCAAATTCATTACAGCAATATACCACACAGGAGTAACATACAGACTTTATCTGTTTGGGGGTGCCTGTCGTAAAATGTCCAATATGAAGTTAACCCGCATATTGCTGGAGCATGGCATTGACGTAAATGGTTACCAAGGTCCATACGATACCATATAAAGTAAGCCATTACCAATAACAACATTGAACTGTTGAAGATGCTTCTGAAATTTCATGCAGATATAAATATAAAAGATAGTAATGGCAACATCACTTGCTTTTGCAATGGATGAAACAACAAAAAATAATGTTAACCACGCAGGATAACGGATAAGCCGTTTCCTGTCATCCAATCTCTTGACAGAAAAAAAGTATATATGGAAGAAACAACAAAAGTGAAAATATATGGAACACCTGATTACATCATTATCACTTAAATGTATAATAAAAGGGTGAGATGGCTGCTAAACATATTGTTTTTACAGAAAAACAAACGGTAGAATGAAAGATTTGATGGAGAAATACTATAATGTGATTTATTATTGTACATATAAAATACTATTCTATTTTTTGTACAGACTTATTAATCCATTGTATTGGATTAGGTTGAAGAAATGGAATAATAATTATATTAACCGTGTTATATCGATTAGTAAAAAGATAGAGGCTGATGCAGCCCATAAAGGTGTAATTCTTTGGGTTGCAGATTATGCTACCGTTTCCGTGTGTCATATTAGTCTTTGGATAATTGCTGTTATATGCCTTATTGGAATTCAGTCTTTAAAAATAAAAAACTTATTGATAATTGCTTTTAATCCCAATGGTTTATTTTTTTCTCCCATTATGGATAGCCATAGGCTTATTTATGTATTATATCAATAAATGTTTCTTATTTAAGAACGACAAGTACAGAAAGTATTTCAAGCAATTTGACAAAGAGAAAAAATATGTGCAATATTATAGTATCTATGTGATTTCCATAATTATACAATTTGCAACTTACTATATATTAATCAAAAGCATATAATGGACTAACTGCTCATCTAATAAAGTCAATATATTGATACTCAGTCTTACCCGTAAGTCAATGTATGAAACTTAAGGAAAAGGAAGTGAAACAGATTAAATTAGAGAACAATGAAAATCAAGGAATACGATACCAATGAGCTGCTGATGATAGCCAACAATGTTACCGGAGAATATCCGGAAAAGAAGGTCAGGCAGGCGAAAGAGGAACTATACCGGCGCGGTGTAGATGACAAGGTGATAGCCGACATCGTGGAAGAGAAGGAGGAAGCCTTCATGCGAAGGCTGGATGCTGCCGCACGTGCGGAGAAAGCCCGCATGGACAAACAGAACGAGAAGAACAGGAATGTCAGTTACCGATGGTGGGAACTGATACCGATGCTTTTGTTTGCTCCGTTTTATCTGGTGAGAGGCGAAAAGGAACTTGTGGCTATACTGCTGTTTCTTCCGGTCTATCTACTCAGCCGGACACCCGTTGATTTCAGCGGTCTGTTTCCCGAATTAAGACGGTTGAAGGAAGAAAAATACGATCTGAAATTCAAGCAACGGCTTACAGCACTGATTGCAGGAGATGCAATGTATTTTTTATTGATCTATTATAGCTTGTTGAACGACGAAGTATTATAGCCATTGAAATGAGAAGGATTCTCCCGAAACTGTTCCTTTTACCTATTAAAGCGCACTTCTGTTGGAGTTTTCGGCAAGATTTGGAACTGCCGTAACCGCAGGATATGCGAACTTTGCATCAAAAACAACAGCAATGAAACTGACAGATCTTTTAAGGCGGACAGCCGAAGCAAATCCCCAAGCCGCCACCCTGCACAGCATCGCAGACAAGGCAGAAGAACTTGTAGAGAAAAGGTATTCCGTGCGGAGAATGCTCCGCGAAATGGAAAGTTTCGCACATGACACGGAAGCAATGCGTCTGACAGTGGACGCATTACGGCAACTCCCGTATCTGCCCACACTGGAACAGCGGGACTACAAGCCCCTATATGGCTCTGGTTGCCTGTTCACCGGAAAATTTTGCCTATTGCTACCTGAGCAACGACCTTGTTGCCGTCTATGAGGCGGGATACCGGACGGCAGAACTGATGTTTTTCTGCGACCTGCTTCGCTGCATGAGGGGACGCTCCTATCTGAACTGCGTGACAAACCGGGTATGCGACTATTTCTTCAGGGCACGGCGTGACGCGCTACGCCATATTGCCACACCGCTGAAAGAATTTGAGATGCAATATGCGGAAAGCCGGATGAAGGAACTGGAAAAAGCCGTATTCATGCTGAAAGTGAAAATGTACAAATGGCATACCTTCACGGCTGAAAACATGGCACGCATGTGCGACATGAGCTATTCCCATTTCCGGGAGAGATTCGAGACATACTACGGCTGTTCGGCTACCGAATGGCTCCGGCGTGAACGGATCTGCCGTATCATGGAAGACATGACCTACCGTCCCGAACTGACCCTGAAGGAAGTGGCAGAGCGCAACCATTTCCTTTCCAAGAGCAACTTCCACGATTTCTGCCTCAAGAGAATGCTCAAGAAACCGGGTAAACTGAAACGGGAAGGGTATGAAAAATGGTGTGAGAGAAGACTGGCTTATTACAACAGCCACTCCCAAGTGTGTTACCGATAATGGCACTCCGAAGCGTACATGAGACTATACCGAATACTGATAGCAGCAGGATATATATCCATATTCCTGCTAGTGCTGCTGGCTGCATATACTTTCCATAACGAACAGCATACACTGGAACTGCTTGAACAGAAAAACCATACAACCAACGGGCTGCGGAAGAGCATCAACCGGCTCAACATGCAAATAGCCGGGCTTTCATTTCTCGGAGAAACCGTCATGGAATGGAAGGACGGCGACAAGGAAGAATACCACTTGCAAAGGATGGTTATCGACAGCACGCTGTGTTCTTTCCGCAACGTGTTCCGCTCCGAGCAGAAAGGAATAGACCGCCTGCGCAGGATACTGGCAAACAAGGAAGCGCAACTGAACGATCTTGCCGCACTGTATCTCCGGCAAAAGACCCTCCACAGGCAGATAGCCGACAGAGTGCCCGCCATAGCACGGAAGAGTGCGGACGAAGCCGCCCGCAAGCCGAAACGCAAGGGATTTCTGGGTTTGTTCGGTAAGAAAGAGGACGATACGCCCACATCAGCCACCGCCATGCTTCACTCGCTCAACAGCCATGTGATAGCGGAACAGAACCTGCAGGACAGGCTGCTTTCGGAACAGACCGACAGGCTTGCCGGGAGGAATGCCATGCTTAACCGGCAGTTGCAACAGCTGGTCCGGCAGATAGACGGCAATGTGCAGGAAGACCTGCAACGGCAGGAAGCCGAGACCGCATCCGAAAGGGAACGGATTTTCATGCAAATCGGCGGACTGGCGGTATTTGCCCTTGCGCTATTGCTGGTGCTCTTTTTCGTGATACACCGCGATGCCAACCGCATCGGGCAATACAAGCGCAGGACAGCCGAGCTGATTGGGAAGCAGCAGGAATCCCTCCGGCAGAACGAGGCACTGATAGCCTCGCGCAAGAAAGCGGTACATACAATCACCCATGAGCTGCGCACCCCGCTGAACGCCATTATGGGTTACACCGGGCTGATAGAAAAAGAGCACGATCCGGAGAAAACCGCAAAATACATGCGGAACATCCGCCAATCCTCCGACCGTATGCGAAGAATGCTCAACACGCTTCTTGCCTTCTTCCGGCTGGACAGCGGCAAGGAACAGCCCTGCCTGTCCCCCTGCCGTATTTCCATCCTCACACAAACACTTGAAACCGAGTTTGCACCCGCAGCCATGCACAAGGGGCTGGCTCTGGAGGTGGAGAACCGTGCGGATGCCTTTGTCATAACCGACAAGGAACGCATCCTGCAAATCGGGAACAACCTGCTATCCAACGCCATCAAGTTCACCGAGAACGGGCATGTGTCACTGACAACTGATTTTCAGGATGGAAATTTGGTGCTGACAGTGGAAGATACAGGTACGGGCATGACTGCCGAGGAGCAGCAACGGGTGTTCGGAGCGTTCGAGCGGCTTTCAAATGCCGCCACACAGGACGGTTTCGGACCGGGGCTCTCCATCGTGCGCCATATCGTGAATATGCTCGGTGGCAGTATCCGGGTAGAGAGCGAGAAAGGAGAAGGAAGCCGTTTCATCGCAGAAATACCCGTACAAATTATAGAAGAGACACCTATACCGGATGTGAAATCCCCTGCCCGTTGTGTCCCGATGTACCGGGATGTCATTGCCATTGACAATGACGAGGTATCACTACAGATGATGAAGGAAATGTATATCCACGAGGGTGTCCGTTGCGACATCTGCACCAATGTGGCAGAACTGGTGGAGTTGGTACGCAGGAAAGACTACAGTCTGCTGCTGACCGACCTGAACATGGCGGAGATAAACGGCTTCGAGCTGCTGGAGCTGCTGCGCTCCTCGAACGTGGGCAATTCAAGGACCATTCCTGTTGTCGTGACGACCGGTTCGGGCAGTTGCGACGCGGAGGAACTGCAGGCGCACGGTTTTACGGACAGCCTTTTCAAGCCGTTCTCAATTTCCGAGCTGATGGCAGTAACCGACCGATGTGCAATGAAAGTGGAACAATCCGGAAGACCGGATTTCTCATCACTGCTGTCCTATGGCAACGAAGCCGCCATGCTGGATAAACTGACAACGGAAACAGAAAAGGAGATGCAGGCACTCAGGGAAGCGAAATACCGTAACGACCTGGAAGGACTGAACGCACTTACGCATCATCTGCGCAGCTCGTGGGAGATACTCCGCGCAGACCAACCGCTAAAGGTGCTCTACAGGCTGCTGCACGGTGAAGGAACTCCGGACAATGAAGCATTGTCCCATGCGGTGGACGGCGTTTTGGAGAAGGGTGCGGAAATCATCCGGCAGTCGAAAGAGGAAAGGAGGAAGTATGGTCAAGAATAAGACAACGGTTATCGTGGTAGAAGACAACATCGTGTACTGCGAGTTTGTCTGCAACATGCTGGTACGGGAGGGATTCCATACGGTACAGTCTTACCGGCTTGCAACGGCGAGGAAACTCCTGCAACAAGCCTCCGGCGGGGATATAGTGCTTTCCGACCTGCGCCTGCCTGACGGAAACGGCATAGACCTGTTGCGGTGGATGCGGAAAGAAGGACTGGCACTGCCGTTCATCATCATGACCGACTATGCCGAGGTGCATACCGCCGTGGAAAGCATGAAGCTCGGCTCGCTGGACTACATACCCAAACTGCTGGTCGAGGACAGGCTGGTCCCGCTGCTCCGCAACATTCTGAAAGAACAGGACGGCAGAGTACGGCATATGCCCGTGTTTGCCCGTGACAGTTCGGCTTTCCGTGCCGTCATGAAGCGTATAAAGTTAGTTGCCCCTACCGATATGAGCGTGCTGATACTCGGTGAGAACGGTACAGGCAAGGAGCATATAGCCCATCACCTGCATGAAAAGAGCAAGCGTTCCGGCAAACCCTTCGTACCGGTGGATTGCGGCTCGCTCTCCGCCCAACTTGCCCCGTCTGCATTTTTCGGGCATGTCAAGGGCGCATTTACGGGTGCTGACAACGCCACGCAAGGATATTTCCACGAGGCAGATGGCGGTACGCTGTTTTTGGACGAGGTAGGCAATCTGGCGTTGGAGACGCAACAGCTACTGCTTCGTGCCATACAGGAACGGCGGTACCGTCCCGTAGGCGACAAGGTGGACAGAAGTTTCAATGTACGCATCATTGCCGCCACCAACGAAAATCTGGAGAAGGCGGTAAGCGAGAAGCGTTTCCGGCAGGATCTGCTGTACCGCCTGCATGACTTCGAGATTACCGTCCCGCCTTTGCGCGACTGTCAGGAAGACATCCTGCCATTGGCGGAGTTCTTCCGCGAGACAGCCAATCAGGAACTGGAGTGCCGTGTGGAAGGGTTCAGTTCCGAAGCCCGGAAAGCATTGCTGTCATACCCATGGCCGGGCAATGTGCGCGAGCTGCAACAAAAAATCATGGGAGCGGTATTGCAGGCGCAGGAAGGTGCGGTACGAAAGGAGCATCTGGAACTTGGATTGGCGGAAACATCCGCTTCCGCCGGTTTCGCACTGCGCAACGATGCGGAGGAAAAGGAACGGATCATGCGTGCCCTGAAACAATCCGGGGGAAACCGATACACCGCCGCCAAAATACTGGGAATAGGCAGGACAACTCTCTATAAAAAGCTGGAAGAGTATGGACTGAAGTATAAATTTGAGCAATCATAGCCCGCAATTCATTGGAAATGGCTATATTTGCATGACATATTAGAAGGTAACGGCGTTTTGGAAAGTCCATCCGCCGCATATATATAACATAAGACCGCAAGGCGTTTCGAGCGAAAATCTGGTAAATTGACACTACGGAGACGATTGCGTGAAGCTTATGCTATGTCTACGCATAGCGTGCATTCACGTACTCTCCGTAAAGGCTTTACCAGAGCCGTCGCTTGAAAGTAGTGTGTTTGCACGCTGCTTTTTTGCCCTTGCCGAACGAAACGAAAGGGAACGATTATGGGAAAAGTTCAGGTTCTTGCCGTCCTCTCGATGGACGGGTGTCTTGCTTCCGAGTTGCATGGCAAATCGTATAAGGAACTGCGCCTTGACAGTTGCGGCATCAATGAGATAAGGGAGAACGCCCTTTATCATATCACACCGGATTACTCCATCTCCATGCTGGAGGAATGGAGAAGACATGAAACGGATACCTGCTATCTGGCGGAAGCCTCTCCCGAAAAGACAGATTATATCAACGGACTGCTGCGTATGCAGGTGGTGGATGAAATCATCCTCTATACCGTTCCTTTCATAGCCGGAACAGGGAAGGATTTTTTCCGGTCTGCCCTGCCACCTATCCAATTGACGCTTGTATCACAGAAGAAATTTCCCAATGGCGTGACCTGCCACATCTATCAGCGTGCGGCTTCCGAAAAAACAGCCTGAAGGACACCCCGCCATTCCATTTTTTAAGTACCGAAAAAGTACAAATGTTCGGAAAGTGAACACTTTTGTTTGATTATAAATCCTGTCGGAATACAAATATTTATTTTAATATCGCTGATAGCCAGCAGATTATAAGTATATCGCCGGAGAATCTGTCCGTTTTGACGCACTTTTTGCCGTTCATATTCATGTGCGCACCCTAACATCAAAATGTTGAATTTCAAAATTGACAGGATATGAACTATTTCTTACTGGCGGATACCGAGTTCTTCCGCCGTATCAATGAAGCCGGAGACTGCAATATGGAAACGGCATATATGGCTTTTGCCAACCAAGTAATCGAACTGTGCAGCAGCATGAATACGAGCCATGCCATCATCGCGCTGGCTTACATTGAAATCGAGTTGCAACACCACCCCATGCGTGTGCTTTCCGAAGAACGCAAGGAAGCCGCCGCCTATATCGGAAAGGCACTCTCTTTCGTGAGGAAGATGCAAAAGTTCCTTACCACTCCCCAAGTGCCGCCACTATCCTATCTCCCTTCTTCAGCCGAAACGCCATCCGACAATCCCGCTCCGCCGCTTCAATGGACGGGCAATGCCATCGACCTTGTGGAACTTATTTACGGCATCTATGAGATGGGCTGCATCAACAACGGTGAAATGCCGCTCAAACAGCTTGCCCCGCTGCTGTACCGGATATTCGGTGTCGAAGCCAAAGACTGCTACCGCTTCTACATTGACATCAAACGCAGGAAAACAATCAGCCATACGCATTTTCTCGAACAAATGCAGGAGAGGCTGAACGAGCGGATAAGAAGGGATGAGGAGGCGGAATTGAAAAGAAGATAGCTGTTCTTGAGAAATTCCCGTCCATTATCTGAATAAAAAGCAACTTATTTCTTGTGCGTTACGCAAAAAAGGCTTACTTTTGCAAATGAATTAAGAAAGATATGCGGCTCAGACCGTGTTCAACGATAACAGTACCCGTTTGGCATACCGTAAGATCTGCCGGCGGGTCATTCTTTTTTATAACGGTATGGCAAACAAGAAATCACGTTCCATTGAAGAACAAATAGAACTGCTCAAACAAAGGGGGATGATTGTCGGGGATGAAATTTTTGCCGCCCGGCATCTGGCTCATATCAGCTACTATCGTCTGAAAGGCTATTGGTGGGATATGCAGTATGACAAGACCCGTCATCTGTTCCAGCCTGATTCCAATCTGGAAGATGTCGTCACACGCTATTATTTTGATAAAGAACTGCGCCTTATTTTATTCGATGCCATTGAAACAATAGAAATCACCCTGCGTACAAAGATGATTTATCATCTGTCACAATCTTACGGAGGGCTCTGGTATTGTGACCCGGAACTGTTTGCGGATGCCGCTTTCCATGCCCGGCACCTCAAAGAACTGATGGAAGAGTTCCTGCGGAGCAACGAGATATTCGTGAAAGACTACAAGCGCAAGCATTTTGTTACGAATACAGACGGAGAAAGGATACTTGACGAATACCCGGATGCGTGGATTATATTTGAGGTGGCCACGTTCGGCACACTTTCCAAGATATACAAGAACCTCAACCACCAGCTGCCCGAAAAATCGGCAATAGCCAATGATATGGGGCTAAATTTACACAGTGAACTGTCGGGATGGCTGGAAGCCATTTCATACATGCGCAACATCATCGCGCACCATTCCAGAGTATGGAGCCGGAATATGGTCAAACGCCCTTGTGAAATCCGCAATCCGCGAATGGCATGGCTTTCCCGCCCGTTGACCGAGGTACAGCAGAAAAAAACCGTTCTATGTGATTACAGCCATGCTATACCTCTGCAATGCCATAGACGAGGGACATACGTTCAAAGAGAAGTTACTGGCATTGTTTAAGGAATATGCGGATGTGCCCATCTACAAAATAGGTTTCTTCAACCGTTGGGAAGAGGAACCGATCTGGAAAAAGATGTCAGAATAGAATCATATGGCGAAGAAGAAGAAAAAAAACAGCAGGGACACTATTGCCGTATCTGTGGCGACTACAAGGCGAACGAGAAATTCAGCGGAAAGGGACACGCCCGGCATATCTGCAAGAGTTGTATGTCAGCCATGCGTAGCGGCAAGAATCCGGAGGATATTTTTCCGGAGCCGTTACCCGTGAACCGTGAAACTATACGTTTCAAAAACTGGGCAAAGAAGAAAAAGCCGTGTTGAAAGCGTTTATCACCGAAGTCACAACCGAATACTGGCAGGAAAACAGACAGATACCGTTTGCGGACAGTTTCTCCGAACTAAAAAAGTACATCATAGGAACTTATGATGAAGAATGTGGCATACTTCTGAAAGATGATGCCGAGCTGAAAAACTACTTTCAGACCCATACGATAACGACCATAAACAAATTGCTCAAAGAGGAATTTTCTGAAAATCAGGATTAAAACAAAGGGCGGTGCAAGTTTGATTACCTTGTTCCGCCCTTTGTTTTATGGCAGTCGGTTATTTCTGCTGCAACAGATGTTTCAGGTTCTCGTCACCAGCGATTCGTTCCAGCTCGTCTTTCACGATTTGTTTCACTTCCTCCTTGATGCGCCTGTAATTCGCCTGCACCGCTTCCTTCATGCAGTCATTGCCGTCCTCGTCCGTGAAGTCGGTAATGACGGGTATCTTCTTATAGGCTTTCTCCTCACGCTTCACCTTCTCGGCATCCACGACAATCTCGCAGTGAAAAATTTTCTGTTCGATACGTTCGTTGAAGTTGTCGGACACCGAACCGACAAACATTCCCTGCGTCAAGCCGGAAATCTTGCTCGGCGGGATAAGCGCGTCCATCTGCGTGTTGATGGAGGTGGAAACGTCCTGCCGGTTGATGGAAATGGACTGCCGTTTCTGCAACACCTTTCCAAAGCGTTCCGAAAGCGTCTTGGCGGTTTCGCCTACCACCTGACCTGAGAAGATATTGCCGACGGTGTTCATCACGACTTTGGCTTCTTTGTCGCCATAGTCGCGCACCAACTGGCTGAAATCCTGAAAGCCCAGACACACCGCCACCTTGTTGCTTCGTGCGGTGGCGATAAGGTTGTCCAGCCCCTTGAAATATATCGTGGGCAGCTCGTCAATGATGACCGACGACTTCAACATCCCCTTCTTGTTGATGAGCTTCACGATGCGGGAGTTATACAGACCGAGAGCCGCCCCGTAAATGTTCTGACGGTCGGGATTGTTGCCGACACAGAGTATTTTCGGTTCTTTAGGATTGTTGATGTCCAGCGTAAACTCGCTGTCCGACATCACCCAATAGAGCTGCGGGGAAATCATCCTCGACAGCGGAATTTTTGCCGAAGCAATCTGCCCCATCAACTGCTCAGCCGCTCCACCGAGCCACGCATCCATAAACGGTGAAAGGTAGTTTTCCAGTTCCGGGTAAGAGGTCAATATCGGGAAAATATCCTCGTATCGACAGTTCAGGAACTCGATGGCATGGGGGAAGGTGCAATACTTGCCGTTCTTGTAGATTTTGAGATACCATATAATACTGGCTAACAGAATGATAGGTGATTCCACAAAGAAGTCGCCCTGCTTTTGCACCCAAGTCTTATTGAGGTTGAGCATTATCGTGTAGGCACTCTCGTAAGCGTCCGTAATATCCTCCATGAAATCCGGGTGTATGGGATTGCAACGATGGGAGCGTCGCGGGTCGTCGAAGTTAATTACATAGAATTTCGGCTTCACCTTGTATCCCTCCGGGTGGTTGAGCAGATGGTTGTAGGCAATGGTCGATAAGTCACTGAATTTGAAATCATAGACATACATCGAGAAGCCCTTCTCAATCTGCTGCTTGATGAAAGAGTTTACCACCGCATAGGACTTTCCGCTGCCCGGCGTACCCAGCACGATGGAGGCGCGGAACGGGTTCACCACGTTTATCCAGCCGTTGTTCCAACGTTTCCTGTAATAAAAGCGGGTGGGCAGATTGACCGAATACTCGCTTTCGATAAGCCGTGTTTCCTGCATGAAGCTCTCGTTCTCGTTGTTGAACACGTCATCCATCAGGTTGTGTTTCAGCAGGCGGCTCATCCACAGACCGCCCATCATCAGGCAGACATAGCCTGTGCCGATAGTAAGGATATACAGAGCTACGACCGCTTCCACCGGGAGCGGCAAAGCCAGTATCCACCAGTTCAGGAAAAAGAGCACGAACCCGGCGGCAAGCACCGCCCATATCTTTTGCCAAGTGATTTTCTCTCCCTTGACCCCCTTCGTGCCCATGCAGGACAGGGCAAGTAGAAGCAGGGCGAACAGCTTCGTGTAAAGGACTGATTGGAACAACCCCGCCGTGCGGTTGAAGTTCATCAGGATTTTGTCCACCACGCCGATGTCCAATCCCCACAGACTTATGGCTTCATAGCAGAACCAATACACGTTCATGACCACTAAAATAATACTCACGGCACGCAGGAAATCCATGATTTTCGCCAGTGCCCTCAAATCGTCTTCTTGTTGTGACATACGTTGAAAATTTTTAATTGTTGATACTTCTGTTACATTCCCAAGCCCTTGCGCTTCTTCTTTTTCTTTTTGCGTCGCATCGCCCGGATGAAGGCTTCCTCCTCGGCATCCACCGCCGGACCTTCGGGAGAGAGCAAGCCCATACCGCCATCCGTGTCATCATGCCCGGAAACGGCCGGTCCGCACATATCTTCCCCGTTTTCCACCGGAATGGAAAGCGTGAGCGGCGGCTGTCCGGCATAAGGCAGCGAGAAGTGTTCCTGCAAGGCATTGGCGGAAAGTTCCTTGCCCATGCGTGAGCCGTTCAGCACGCATCCCGTGCGGTGGTCAATGAAAGTGGCTCCATATATGCGCCCTTCCTCCGTATGGCGCAACACCGTATCAATCCCTTTCTCTTTGAGCCGGGAAACGAACTTCTCCTTGTCATGCGTGTTTTCCAGCACGGAAAGGACGGTGCGCTTCGTCATTTCGGCGAGCTTCCTGTCTTTAATCTCCTGTTTGGAACGGGCAAATTTCCTCTCTACGGCTTCATAGCCGACAGTCTTCCCGAAGAGTGAAGACTTGAAAGGGTTGCCCACCTTGTTCCCTGCATCATCGGTGGCAGAATAAACCAGCCCATGATACTCCCTTCCGCGTACATTGCCCCGCGCTTCCTCCACCGTCACATTATACAAGGAAAGGAGGGCACGGTATTCACCCATCGACTGGAAACGGTACTGCACGTTCAACGCCTTGACCGTGTTCCCTACCTGCTTCTTCACATCGTCTGCCGAAGCGTCCACCTTGTGCAGAGGCGGTGTATCAAGACGGCGATTCCGGCGTTCCGCATCGTGAAGCCCATACTTCTGTTCCAGCTCACGAGTAATCTGCTTGCTGCGGTAGAAATTGTTTCGGGTGTCGATGCTCCTGCCGTTTTCGTCCACCCTGACCGTCACGATATGCAGGTGGTGGCGGTTGATGTCCTCGTGCTTGAAGATAAGAAAGGGCTGGTCGCCGTAGCCCAGCTTTTCCAGATACTCGCGTGCGATGTCCTGAAGCTCCGTGTCGGTCAGCACATCCTCCGGGTGCGGGTTGAGAGATATATGCACCACCGGTTTCTCCACCCTCGACTGTGCGGGCATGAAGGATAGAAAATCCTCCATAGCCCTATGGATGTCCACCGTTCCCGAACCGTCATTGTAGATGCGGTTGGCGGTGAGCAGCCGCCCTTTCGCTTCGTTAATCTTCTCCCCGTTGTAGGCGAGTGCGCCGTACAACGAATTTCCTACACTGATTTTTGCGACCATTTCGCCTCCAATTCTTTAGAGAGTTCCACTATCTGACGGCTCAGTTTCACGAGTTCCACGGTCTGCCCTTCCAGCTTGTAGAGCAACGCCATCGCCTTTTTCTCGGAGAAATGGCAGCGCAGTTCCTTCACTACCTGGTTGTAGTTTGTGCCGACAGCGCGGAACTGCGCATGAAAATCGGACAGCTTGGTGTAGTAGTCCACCAGCGTCCTGTCCACTTTCAGCACCTTGAAAGGCTGCCCGAAGAAGTGCGCCTTGATGAAAACCGACTTGGCGTAAACGCCCGATTTCTCGAACATGGAAAGGAAACGGTTGTGTTCCTCTTCGTTGAAACGGACGGTGTAGCGGAACACCGCCGGATCAATTTTGGGATTTCTCCCTGCCTTACTCTTTTTTTCACTCATATAAAATTGGATTTAGCGGTTTGACGGCATAAGCCGCTGCTTCGGGGCACAGATACCGCAGGTTTGAAAGGCTTCCCGACTTCGGAGGGGAAGCCCGCCCCCTGCAAGGGCAAGGCGTTTTCCGGGATGCTCAAAATATTTTGAGCGGCTGAAAACATACCTTGCTATGTTCAGGTGAACATAAAAATCCGCCTCCGGACGGATTGGGGGGAAAACCTTTCAAACTCCGGGCTGCGCCACCGGCTGCGCACCCTGCCGTTCGGGTGCAAAGTTAGGGTGATAAATCCGTGTTTGACAGAGGCGTAAGTGTGCCGAATGATGCCAATCGGCGCAACATGCTGCCACTTGCCGGAGAAGTGATACAAGTACTGAAAATTCATTGTTTATTTGCAGCGTGATTCGGATGTGGGACTGAAAATACACTCCTTCCGCCAGATGTTCGGACATCAATCCAAACGGATGAAAACAGGTGTACATATTCAGCCGGTTTTCCAAGCACACGTCCATGCGGACGGATAAAAGCGTGGGTGATTGGACAGACCGATGAATGCCCGCAGGCACAGCCGGATTAAAGAGTGAATAAATAAATGGAAGTGCGTGCGTATGTATGAATGGCAATACGCTACCGCTACCGGACAGATGTATAACCAAATAAATTATCAGACAAATGAAAGAAGCAACTTATGTGGCAATCTCCACGCAGAAAGGTGGAGCGGGTAAGACAACCCTGACAGTGCTTGTGGCAAGCTACCTGCACTATGTGAAAGGCTATAACGTAGCCGTAGTGGACTGCGATTTCCCGCAGTACAGTATCCATGACATGCGCAAGCGTGACATGAAAGCCGTCATGGAGGACGGGCATTACAAGGTGCTGGCGTATGAGCAGCTCAAACGACTGAAGAAGAACCCGTACACCATCAGATGCAGCCGTGCGGAAGATGCGGTAAAGACCGCCGAAAATCTGGTGGCAGCGCAGCCCGACCTCGATTTCGTGTTCTTCGACCTGCCGGGAACAATCAACAATGCCGATGTGGTGCAGACCATTTCCCAAATGGACTATATCTTCACGCCCATCATCGCCGACCGTGTGGTGATGGAGAGTTCCATCAAGTTCGCCACTGTCATCAACGAACAGATGATAAGCACGGGCAAGTCCGGCATCAAAGGGATTTATCTCGTGTGGAACATGGTGGACGGACGCGAAAAGACAGAACTTTACAAGGCATACGACAAGGTCTGTGCCGAGTTCGCCCTGCCCATTCTGGAAACACACCTGCCTGATAGTAAGCGTTTTCGCAAGGAGACGGCGGCAGAACGCAAGGCGGTATTCCGATCCACAGCCTTCCCTGCGGACAAGACGCTGATACGCGGCAGTAACCTTGACAAACTCGCGGATGAGATTCTCGGCATCATCAAAAACTGAACGGCATGGCAAAGAAAACAAGAATCGAGGACATCGACAGCGAAGCCGTAATCAACTCATTTCGACTGGACGATACAAGCATTCCGCCGGAAGCGAGAAGTGCGGGTGGAAACGCACCTTCTCCACCTCCGAAAGAAGCGACACAAGAAGCAGCCGTTTCCTTGCCTGTCCCGCACAACAAAGAGGAGCCGGAACGCAGGCGCAGGAACAGCAAGCCGGAAAAATTGGATTATGACACAGTATTCATATGCGGTTCCAATATCACGGCAAGGCTCGGCAAGCAAGTCTATATCCGCAAGGAATACCACGACCGCATACAGAAGATGCTTCATGTAATCGGAGGCAACGAGGTGACTATCGCGGCTTTTCTTGACAACGTGCTGACACACCATTTCACGCTGTTCCAAGACGAGATAGCCGAATCGTTCAAACGGCATATGGAATCCTATAACCTATAAACACTCAATAAACAACAAAAGAAGTATGAAAAGAACAAAGAAGAACCGTCAGGCAGACTGCCTGCAAACAGAAAAGAGAGAGAGAACCGCTGTCCGTGCAGCAAAGTGTGTAACCGACTACGGGCATGAAAATACCGACGTTGACTTCCGCAAGGATAAAGGCAGAGACAAACCGCTCTCGACTTTCCTGCAAGCATCGGAAATCAAAACGCGGCAATGTATATACATCAGCCGAGAAATTCATGAGAAAGTCGCTATCGTTACCAGTCGGATGGGAAACGGTTTGAGCATCGGCAAGTTTGTGGATAACATCCTCCGCGACCATTTCCGACAATACGGGCAGCAGTACATGGAACAGATTGAAAACGCCCAAAAAGTAAGATTATGACAAAGGCGTTTTTAATCGTATCGGTTGCCTGCAACGTGTGGTTTCTGTCCCTGTTGCTCTACGACCGCATCATGGAAACGAAACTTATCCGTTTCTTCAGACATATTGCCGGT
>VOFD01001970.1_pt1 | contig 42991 bp, 66 predicted proteins | sample 5384101 | NCBI WGS metagenome assembly VOFD01 (sample SAMN12384723, study PRJNA508395) | human gut metagenome | isolation source: healthy gut C | host: Homo sapiens
ATAACAATATATTCTGGGTTTTTATAGCTTAAAATATTCAGCGCGGCTAACTTTTCTGATCTGTATTCAAAGGTAAAATCCCTTATATTTGACGGTCCTACGCATGGCGCCGCAATAACATCTTCCATTTCCACCTTTTGATATGCCCCGTACCCTAAAGTAACGGAATCGCCGACGAAGGCTATATTTTCAAGGACGCTGTTAAATTGTTCATCGTTAAGTTCATCATTAACACTGCTATCGGCGGTCTTCGTTTCCATTGCCGGCTCTTTTTGTCTCGAAAGCTGCCGTTACGGGTATTTCCTCCTCCGTCTCTGTCGAATAAATAATACCGCCTTCGGCGGCCGCCGTCATATCATTATCAGAATTATTTATTTTCTTACATGAATTAAGAATTAATACCGCCGCAAATATAATTAACAACGATCTTTTTTCATAGTGTATACCCTCTATACAAATTAAGGCGAGTTTAAAACCCGCCTTAATTTTATTGATAATAATTATTCAGCGTCTTCCTCATCATTTTCAGAATTATCCAGCAAAGCACGCATTGAAATACTGATTCTCTTCTTTTCAATATCAATTTCTGTAATCTTCGCTTCAACCTCCTGTCCGACAGAAAGAACGTCAGCTACATTTTCAACTCTCTGATCCGCAATCTGAGAAATATGAATAAGTCCGTCAACGCCCTCTATAATCTGTGCAAACGCTCCGAAAGGAGTAATTGAAACCACTTTAGCGTTTACTACGTCGCCGACTTTATATGTGTTTTCAAACTTAACCCAAGGATTATCCTCAGCCTTCTTGAATCAAGCGATATTCTGCCGGCTTCCTTATCAAGATCCTTAATATAAACCTCAAGAATATCTCCTACGCTTACCACCTGACTTGGGTGCTTTATCCGGCTCCATGAAAGCTCGGAAATATGAACCATACCGTCTATTCCGCCTAAGTCTACAAAGGCGCCGTAATTAGTAAGGGACTTTACCTCGCCCTTATAAACCTTGCCTATTTCCGCCGTTTCCCAGAACGCTGCCTTAGCGGCTTCCTTCTGAGCCTTCGCAACAGCCTTTATAGAGCCTACTGCCCTGCGGCGCGACTCATTAACCTCGATAATCTTAAGCTCTACCTTCTTTTTAAGAAGCTCCTCAAGATTCTTATCTCTGCTTAATCCTGTCTGTGAAGCCGGAACAAAAAACCCTGACTCCGTCAACTGAAACGAGTATACCGCCCTTGACAACGTTTTGAACAACGCCCTCTACGACCTTATCCTCGTCCTTAGCCTTGGTTATATTGTCAAAGCCGACAAGCTCGTCTACCTTTTTCTTTGAAAGCATAACAATGCCGTCCTGATCGTTGATCTTAGTAACAATGAGCTCAACCTCGTCGCCGACGCTTACAACGTCAGAAGGTTTCTTCATAGGATCGTCCGTCAGTTCAGAAAGCGGAACATAACCGGTATGCTTTGTTCCGATATCTACAATTGCTTCACTGTTGTTAAGCGCTGCAATATAGCCTTTAACACGCTCTCCTGTATGTACTTTCTTGAAGGACTGCTCAAGCGCCTCCTCAAAATTAATGTCCTCTAAAATTTCAGCCATGGTATTTTGTACCTCCTTAATTATATAAGCCGGTGTGGATGCCCCGGCAGTAATGCCTATTTTTTCAGCATTATTCAGGTTTAATGTATAAAGCTCGTCCGAATTTTCTATATGATATGAGCAGCAGTTTTCCGAACATACATTAAATAATTTTATTGTATTTGAACTGTTTCTGCCGCCCACAACGATCATTATATCAACCTCTTTAGAGAGCAAAGCTGCGTCGGACTGCCTCCGTGAAGTTGCATTGCATATCGTGTCGAAAACAAGGATATTTTCATTATCCTTGGGAATAACCTTTAGACACTCTCCCCATACTAATATATTATACGTTGTTTGCGCAACAATTGCAAGCTTTTTTCTAAATTCTTATATTTTTTCAAAAAATCCTTTAATTCAGTTTCATCCTTAAAACAAAGCAATTCTCACCGCAATGCCCCACAATTCCCTGAACCTCCGGATGGCTTTCGTCTCCCGCAATAAGTATATAATATCCCTCTTCTGATTTTTCACGCACTATTTTATGAATCCTTGCAACAAAAGGACATGTAGCGTCTATATAATCGTTTCCCTTCTGTGAAAGCTCGTCATATATTTTCCTTCCCACCCCGTGAGAACGTATGACAGCTTTTTTTTCATTTTCATCAAGCTCTCCGACGTCTTCAATGATCCGCACGCCCTTTTTCTTAAGATCTTCCACTACGTCACGGTTATGAATAATGGGACCGAGTTGCGACTCTGCCGCCGTACTTTTCAAGCTCCTCATATACAAGCTTTACCGCCCTGTCAACGCCGAAGCAAAAGCCGGCGGTCTTTGCTGTTTTTATTTCAGCCATTTTATTCTCCCTCAACAAGATCAGATATAGACCTCATTATCTTTCCTTTTTATTTCCTTAAGCTCATGAGGCGTCGGCTCGCTGCTCAGGCTAAGCTCTGCCGGATGTATAGGCTTGCCGTATCTTACTGTTACCCTGGATCTGAAACGCAGCTTTCCGTTATAAACTATTCCCGCCGGAACAACCGGAACGCCGGCTCTTGCGGCAATCAGAGCCACCCCCGTTTTACCCTTTCCTACCTTGCCGGTCTTGCTTCTTGTACCCTCCGGAAAAATAACAAGACGTCTGCCATCTTTATTTTTGACACCGAATCGTCAATAACGGAAAGATCTCCGGTTCCCCTCGAAACGGGAAACGCTCCCAGTTTTCTGATAAGCCATCCGAAAAGCGGGTTTCGGAAAAGCTCGGCTTTAGCGACAAAGGAAAATTTACTGCATCCAGACGTAACCGCAATCAACGGAGGATCGGCGTAGCTTCTGTGATTAGACGCTATTACATAGCTGCCGGACGGAAGATTTTCACGCCCTTCAACCTTCACATGATAAGCAAAGTAATATATTCCTTTAACGAATCCATAAAGACATCTGAAAAAAATATTCATTTCATTTCACCAATTCCATTTATTTATTAATTTCAGCAATCATTGCTTTCAGCTTATTTTTAACCTCGTCTATCGTCATTCCGGTAGTGTCCAGTAAAACAGCGTCGTCCGCCTGCCTCAACGGTGAAATATCCCTGTGCATATCGTTATAATCACGCTGCTTTATATCCTCCAGAACCTTTTCATACGTTATATTACTATCTCTTACCTCCAAAAACGCCGATTCGCCCTTTCCTCAGCGGAAGCCGTCAGAAACACCTTTAAATCAGCGTCCGGCAGCACAACTGTCCCTATATCTCTGCCGTCCATTATAATATTATTTTCAGCGGCTATTTTTTTTCTGCAAATCAAATAAATATTTTCTTACCTCCGGCAGCGCGGAAACCTTTGACGCATTCATTGATACGTCCGAGGTTCTGATTTTGTCCGAAACGTCATCTTCGTTTAATATCACATGCTGACTTCCGTTTATAAATTCAAGTCTAATGTTTATTTTATATAACGAAGCTATTAACGAATCGTTATCCAAATCGTTTTCCAAGGCATAAAGAGCGACGGAACGATAAAGCGCTCCCCGTATCAACATAAATAAATCCTATTTCCTCAGCCACCGCTTTAGCGATGGAGCTTTTTCCCGCGCCGGCGGGACCGTCTACTGCAACATTTATCATAATTATCTCCATTTTATTTTTATTACATATTCATCGCGGCGCAATATGCGGTTGAAAAGGCAATCTGCAAATTAAATCCTCCCGTATAGCCGTCCGCGTCTATAATTTCTCCGGCAAAAAACAAGGATTTGACCAACTTTGATTCCATAGTTTTAGGATTGATTTCACGAACGTCAACCCCTCCCCTTGTCACTATAGCCTCTTCGATAGGACGAAATGCCTTTACCGTTACCGGAAAAGCCTTAAGAAGCTGAACAAGCTTTAGACGTTCCTCGCGGGTAACCTGATTTATTCTGCGGTCGCCGTTTATGCCGGAAAGTCTGACTGCTACCGGTATAAGCTTGGCAGGCAAAAGCTTTGACAAGGAATTTCCGAATATGCGGTTTATATTTTCACTGAAATCCCTTTGAATCCTTAAATCAAGCTTTTGATCAGTAAGACCCGGCTTAAGATCAATTTTAACAGTATATCTTCCGGGTGTGATCTGTTCAATATGAGAGCTTGCGCTCAATACAAGAGGACCGGATATTCCAAAATGCGTAAAAAGCATTTCTCTATATCGCCGTATATTTTTTTTTTCGCCGTCGTAAAGCGAAAGATTAACATTTTTTAAAGAAAGCCCCATCATATCAGAACAGTATTTTTCTTCGCATACAAGGGGAATAAGCGCAGGCTCAAGCTTTGTCACCGTATGTCCCGCTGATTCAGCGATTGCATAGCCTCCGCCCCGGGAACCGGTCTGAGGATAAGATTTGCCTCCTGTTGCAATAAGAACCGAGCGACTATAATAGTTCTTACCGGAGGTTTTCACACCGCGGCAGATTCCGTTTTCAATAATTAAACCCTCCGCCTTTTCAGGTATTATTTTTACGTCTGCCGAACGTAGCTCGCGTTCCATAGCGTCAACAATATCGGACGACTTATCGCTTACCGGAAAAACTCTGTTTCCCCTTTCCGTTTTAAGAGGAACGCCGGACCATTCAAAGAAATTCATAACGTCTTCAGAAGAAAACTGTGAAAAGGCGCTGTAGAGAAACCTGGAATTTCTGGGTATATTCCTTATAAGCTCTTCGCTTGAGCAGTTATTTGTTACATTGCATCTTCCCTTGCCGGTTATAAGAAGCTTTTTTCCGATCCTCCCGTTAGGCTCCAGAATTATCGTCTTATTTCCAAGCCTTCCGGAATGTATCCCCGCCATTGCTCCGGCGGCTCCTCCGCCTATTATAATTACTTCAGCGTCCATTGTCAGCTCCATAATCCGTTTTGCAGCTTATTATTTCTTTTCTGCGTCTGATCGTCGCTTCTTTATCAGCAACATATCTGCCGTTTATCATAATAAGAACGTCGCCTTCTTTGACTTCGGGAGCGACGGAGCTTATGTCAACCTCCAGCCGTTTATCTCCGTTTTCTATAATTGCAAAACGATCCTCAAACCTTTCAAGTATAAGCAAGTTCTATTCCCCTTCTCAGTTTTTATCTTAAATCCGTCCTCTGACGATGTAAAGACTATAGTACCGTCTAAATCGGTTCTGTAAATCCGGTCTGTATGCTTTCTGATTCTTTCAACAGCGTCCTTATTCGGATGATTGTATGAATTACCCTGACCGCACATTATAACCGCATAATCAGGATCAGTTATTTCAAGGAACTCCCTGCTGTTGGAAGTGCTGCTTCCATGATGCGCGGCTTTAAGCACGTCGATTTTTGAAAGACGTCCTGTTTCTATTATATCCTTTTCAGACTTTTTTTCAATATCTCCCGTAAATAAAAACTATCCGCGCCGTGAGTAAGCACAGCGGCCGCTGAAAAATTGTTTAAATCGCTGTATTCATTTACGGGGAAAGAATTTCAAGCTTACATTCTCCGATTTCATAAATGCTTCCCGGTAAGGCCGCAGTAAGCTTGAGTCCATTGTTTTTAACACTCAAAAGAAAGCTTTCATAAAATTTGGAGGTCGGAGTCATGTCGTCTGCAAGTTTTGGCAATATTATATTCTCAACATCAATATTATCAATAATTTCCGACGCGCCTCCCATATGATCGGAATGCGGATGAGAAAGCAGCATATAATCTATCTTATCTATTCCCTGATTCCCTATATATTCGCATATTTTCTGAGCATATTCTTTTTCGCCGGTATCGATAAGCAGCGTTTTGCCGTCAGATATAACAAACGTACAATCACCCTGCCCCACGTCGATAAAATGTACTTCAGCCGTACCCTCAGTATGTATAGGATTGCTTTCTCCGAACAACTCTTTCCAATCCTCAAAGGTAAATATACCAAGGAAATGGGCTGCCGAAAGGTCTATTAAAATAACTGTAAATAAAGCGGCTATACGGGCTGTAAATCCTCTGCTTACTTTTTTCTTTCCTTTTGTGTTCCGCCATTTTCCCCCGACCTTCCTAACGTTACGATTATTCTTTTTTTCAGCTTTTCCTATATTCTTTTCAGCCGTAACAAGACAGTTTTTTCCATAGTCTATCAAATCGGTTCTTCCGGCTTTTTCAGAGCAGAAATAACGATTCTCTTGTTTTCCGGTTTAAAATATTGCAGAAGGGTTCTCTGCATCTTTTTTCCTCCGGAGTTCTGGGAACGTAGACCTCCTCCATGGTATAGGGATCAAGTCCGGTATAAAACATGCACGTTGAAAGCGTTCCCGGTGTAGGATAAAAATCCTGGACCTGCTCCGGCCGCATATTGTTTTCTTTAAGAAATACCGCTAATTCAATAGCTTCCTTCAGAGTGCTGCCCGGATGAGACGACATTAAATAAGGAACCAGATATTGCTCCTTACCTATTCCCTTGGTTATTTCATAGAACTTTTTCTGAAATTTTTTATATGCCTCTATATGAGGCTTACCCATTTTATCAAGCACCGCTGCCGAGCAATGCTCCGGAGCCACCTTTAACTGGCCGCTTACATGATTTTTTATAAGCTCTTTTATAAATTCGTCGCTCTCGTCCTCCATCAGATAATCGTATCTTATTCCTGAACGGATAAACACCTTTTTACGCCCTTGATTTTTCTTAATTTTCTTAAAATATCAATATATTCACTGTGATCCGCTTCAAGATTCGGACACGGCTCCGGAGCAAGACACTTCTTTCCCTTGCAAAGCCCCAGCTTAATCTGCTTTTCACAGGAAGGTTTTCTGAAATTTGCCGTCGGACCTCCAACGTCGTGAATATAGCCTTTAAAATCTGGCATTTCAGTAAGTCTTCTTGCCTCGTCAAGTATTGATTCTTCGCTTCTGCATGTTATCCTTCGCCCCTGATGAAGAGCGATCGAACAAAAATTGCAATAGCCGAAACAGCCCCTGTTATGTGTAATTGAAAACTTGACCTCTTCTATTCCCGGCACTCCCCCGACGCTTTCATACGAAGGATGATACGCCCTCATATAAGGAAGACTGTAAATCCTGTCAAGCTCTTCGGTAGTCAGGCTATATGAAGGCGGATTCTGAACAAGCATCATTTTTCCGTGACGCTGTATAACGGTTTTTCCATAAACCTCGTCCTGCTGGTCATATTGCTGCCTGCATGATCTTGCATACGCCTTCTTATTTTCCTTTACCTGTTCATAAGACGCGCATTCAGCCGCGCCGATAGGAGTATTTATAGGCTCGGTAAGATAACAGGTACCTCTGATATTATGTATATTGGATATACTTTCACCGCCGTCAAGACGTCTGGCAAGCTCTTCAATCTGATGCTCGCCCATACCGTACATCAGGAGATCGGCGCCGCTGTCCAAAAAAGAATCGAAGGTCTTACTAAATCGTCCCAATAGTCATAATGAGCAAACCTGCGCAGAGAAGCCTCAAGTCCGCCTATAGCTATAGGAACGTTCCCGTAAATTTCCGTATTTTCTTACAGTATACAATAACTGCCCTGTCGGGTCTCTTTCCCGCCTTTCCTCCGGCAGTATAAGCGTCGTCGGAACGTTTCCTTTTAGCCGCCGTATAATGAGCAACCATAGAATCTATATTACCGCCGGTAACAAGAAACGCCAGTCTCGGCTTTCCGTATATTTTGAAATCCCGTTCGCTCTTCCAGTCGGGCTGAGAAATTATTCCGACTGTATATCCAAGAGATTCAAGCAGACGGGTAACTATAGCCGCGCCAAAGCTGGGATGATCGACATAAGCGTCGCCCGTCACATATATAAAATCAAACTGCTTTATTCCGCGTTCTTCCATATCTCCGCGTGAAAGCGGAAGAAATCCGTTCATTAAATACCTCTTTTTACTCTGCCTTTTTATTCATTCTTCTTTCAGCCCACTGCTGCTTCGTCATAAGAACCTTCCTCGGCTTAGCTCCCTCGTAAGGTCCCACGACTCCCATATTTTCAAGCTCGTCTATAATTCTTGCTGCTCTTGCATATCCAAGCTTTAGCTTCCTCTGCAGCGACGACGTGGACGCCTGCCCCATTTCAATAACCACATCTATGGCCTTTTCAATCAGAATCTCGTCGCCGTCGCCTGTAAGATCGCTGGCCGAATCAATTTTTTCTCCTTTTTTCCGCAGGCATACTCTGTTCAACTGCCTGAATAATGTCCGTATTGTATTCTGACTCGGATTCGCGCTTGATAAAACCGACAATGGATTCAACCTCGTTAGTCGAGCAAAAGCATCCCTGAACTCGAAGAGGCTTCTGCATACCGTTCGGATAATAAAGCATGTCTCCGTAGCCTAACAGCTTTTCCGCTCCCTGCGTATCCAAAATGGTCCTTGAATCAACCTGCGACTGAACAGACAATGCTATACGGCTTGGAATATTCGCCTTAATAAGACCGGTTATAACGTCAGTCGTAGGCCGCTGTGTAGCTATAATAAGATGCATTCCGCCGCTCTCGCCATCTGCGCCAGACGGCAGACAGAATCTTCAACCTCCTTAGACGCCGCCATCATAAGGTCTGAAAATTCATCAATTGCAATAACAATCTGAGGAAGTCTTTCAAGACCTTTCTTTTCCGCCGTTTCATTATATCCTCCGAGATCCCTGACGTTATTATCAGCAAAAAGCTTATATCTCCTCAGCATTTCCTGAACGCCCCAGTTAAGCGCTCCCGCCGCCTGTCTTGGATCAGTTACAACCGGAATAAGAAGATGAGGTATTCCGTTATAGGTTGTAAATTCAACCATTTTAGGATCAATAAGAATCAGCTTTACCTCGTCGGGAGCCGAACGGTAAAGCAGCGACATTATTATAGAATTCGTACATACGGATTTACCGGAACCGGTAGTACCCGCAATAATCATATGAGGCATTTTTGCAATATCGCCTACAATAATGTTACCGGCTATGTCCTTGCCGACTGCAAATGCAAGCTTACTCTTGGCATTTTTAAATTCCTGACTTTCAATACCCTCGCGTATTGAAACTATGTCCTGATTAGTGTTAGGTATTTCTATGCCTATCGCTGCCTTGCCGGGTATCGGCGCTTCAATACGAACGCCTGCCGCCGCAAGGTTTAGAGCAATGTCGTCTGAAAGATTGGTTATTTTTGATACCTTTACGCCTGCCGCCGGCTGTATTTCATAGCGTGTAACTCTTGGTCCCCTTTGAATAGCTACAATCCTTGCAATAACGCCGAAGCTTTTCAGAGTACTAATAAGAGTATCCGCTTTTTCCTTGAGCTCTGAAGCTGCTGCCGGATCGTTTGCCTTAGAAACGCTCCTGCTAAGCAGATCAATAGGAGGAAGCATATATTTCTTTGCAGGCGTCAGCCTAATATCGCTCTTCTCAGGAGCAGACATTGCCGCCCTTTCAGCCTTTTCAGCAAAATTTTCCGGCTCATTATCCTTTTCTCCTCCGACTACGGCCTTTTCTACAAGAGCGTCAAGCTCGCTGAGCGCCGGCTTATCCGTTTCCGTCTCGGACAAATTATTTTTTTGCCGCTGACGGCATATCCTTTTTTGGCTTACCGGACAAACCTTCGGTAACTGAAGCTCCCGTTCCGTCTATAGGTATGTCGATTTCCGAATCGGGCAGCCCCGCAGGCTCAGACGGCTGAAAATCCGGAGGAACGATCGGTTCATCGCTGACGGGAACGTCAACCGCAAAGTCATCCGGAACCGTATCAGTTTCCACTCCGCCGGAATTCGCAAGATTTATAGCCTCCTGCTCCTCGTCATACTCCCATTCTTCGTATGCGTCCAGTATTTTATTTTCCTCCCTAATTGCCCGCAGCGAATAATACATTTTTACAAACGGCTTATAGAAAACGCCGAAGAACTGAAATAAGGTCAGATTTGAAAGCAGCATTATAAATATAAACAGCAATATGCATACAATGATCTTCGAGCCTATGCTTCCGAATATTTTTATAAGCGGCCAAGCAATAAGCGCGCTTAATAAACCTCCGCCCTCAAGCTGTAATCCGGATTCATAGAGAAACCTGCATATCTCAGTAAAAGTATTGCCGTCCGCTTCTCCTACAAACATTATCTGTACGACAGAGCTGCTAAGAAGAGTAAGTCCTACTCCCCAAGCGGCGCGCCCTGCTACGGTCTGCTGCGATTTTTTCCATACTGATGAGCAGAGCGGTATAAATCAAAATAACAGGCACCAGAAATACGGCTATGCCAAAAGTCCTCTTAAAAGATTATGTATAAAAAAGCCATCCGCTGCTGCCGCTTATAACGGTAAACAAAAAAATCAGTATTCCGAAAGCAAACAATATGACAGACCAAAACTGATTAACCGGATCCTTCTGCGCCTGAACCGCAGTCCTGCTCCTTTTAGCGGTTGACGCGGCTTTTTTTTGTATCTGCTTTTTAGCTGTATTTTTTTTTTTTGCCGAAGCAGTACTTTTCTTTTTCCCCTCCGCCACGTTTCATTGTCCTTTCCAGATTTTATTTAAAGTATTCCACTATATTCATTCCAACTGAATGCTCAAATATACCTATTCCTATAACTGCGATTCCTAAAATAAACGTATATATAGCGAAAACCTTGAACTTATCCGATTTAACAAGCCAATTCACCATTTTAATCGCACATATTCCAACAATTGCAGATACTATAAAACCAACAGCAAAATTCACAAAATCAAACTCAAGAGCCTTCTGCTCAACGGCATCCTTTACCTGAAGCAGACAGCCGCCGAGTATTGCGGGTATGCCGAGAATAAATGAATACTGCACCGCCGTTTCTCTCTCAAAGCCGCAGAACAGACCGCTGGATATTGTCGATCCAGATCTCGAAATTCCGGGCAGAAGAGCAATTCCCTGAAATGTTCCGACCGTAACGGCGTTTTTGTTGTTATATCGCCGAACTTTTTATTTCCCTTAACGCATCTGTCAGAAATAAAAAGAATAACGGAGGTATAAAGAAAGCATAAACCCTCGATTATAATATCGCTGTCCTCGGCAGCTCTTTCAAAGTAATCCTTAAATATGTAAAACGGTATTAGCATAGCGAGCGATATAACCATCATAATAATAGCCCTTCTCTGAGGATTCATGGCTTTCCACTTGAATTTTCCCGTAAATATATCTTTAATAAGATAAAACAGTTCAACTAACAGCTCGCAGATTGTTTTTCGGAATGCAATAAAAACTGCAACCAGCGTACCAAGATGAAGCACGGCTGAAAAAAGCAAAGCGCCTTCCCCGTTATTTCCGGTAAAATGCTGATAAAGCGATAGATGACCTGAGCTTGATACCGGAAGAAATTCCGTAAGCCCCTGGATAATTCCCTGCATTAAAGCTTCTAAAAATGACATATTTATCTCCTTCTGCCGCACCGACCGATACATAACCTAACAAAATCTCATGCGGCTCTCAGAGATTTAATATGTACCGCCGTAGCCGCTTCATGGCAGCGGCGGGCCGTATTGCCCTGACGTATGAGTTTTTACAAGCGATAAAAAAGCTCATTCCGCCTTTTGAATATAATTTTTGTAATACTCGTCTTTCTGAAGAAAAAATAAGGATCGGTAGAAAACGATTCTGAGTTTTTCGCCTCAGGCTGTTTTGGCTCCTCGTAAAATATATCCAAAGGATCTATTATTGTATGAATAATCATTTTTCATCCTCTCCGTTTTCCTCGTTGTCAGGATATTTTTCTCCGGACTGTTCTATAAGATCATAAAGACACTCGATAGCGTCGCTTAATCCGCCTAAGCTGTCTATAAGTCCGATTTCAACGGCCTTTGCTCCGTCAACAACGGTTCCGACATCCATTACAAGTTCTCCTGTCTTCATCATGAGACTTCTGAAATCATCCTCGCTTATACCGCTGTTTGCCGTTACAAAGTTCACGATTCTGTCCTGCATTTTATCAAAATATGAAAGCGTCTGAGGCACTCCCAAAACAAGTCCGTTCATTCTTACCGGATGTATGGTCATAGTCGCGGACGGAACGATAAACGACTTCATCGCGCTGACTGCAAGGGGAACGCCGATTGAATGACCGCCCCCCGACAACAAGGGATACGGTCGGCGTTTTCATGCCCGCTATAAGCTCCGCAATTGCCAGTCCCGCCTCGACGTCGCCTCCGACTGTGTTCAGTATAATAACCAGCCCTTCAATAGTTCTGTCCTGTTCTATCGCAACAAGAGCCGGCATTATATGTTCGTATTTTGTGGTCTTATTCTGCGACGGAAGAACATAATGTCCCTCCACCTGTCCTATAACAGTAAGGCAATGGATAAGGTGCTTTGCATTATGAGAAACAACCTCGCCGGTTTTTTCTATCAGTTCCGCACGGTCAAGACTTTCGTCCGTATCCGAAGCTCCGTTTTCGTCGTCTTTATCGTTGTTATTTTTTGTTTTCATCATAATCCTGTGATTTCATTCAAATCCGCCTTTCATTCAAATAATAATATTATTATTCTCAGCGGTGAATTTATACACTTATTTTAATTATAATCGATTTCACATTTAATGTCAATTAAACTTCCTGTAAAATAAGAAGTATATAAATTAGACGGCAAGAAACAGACGGAAAAAATAAAAATCCCAATCTTAAAATTACTTTTACTTCAGGGTAATATATATATATATATTACATTACATGTTAATTACATTCATAAATATCCGTATAACGTAATTTTCAACAAGACGAGGCCTGTCCGTAACGGACAAGCCTCTTCAATTATAATATTTCTTCAAGCTTATTTCTTATATCAGCATTTCTTGCAGCGTAATCTATATTCATGGGCTTTATTTTCCCGTTAGCATAATCATACATTCCCTGAAGAATACCCTCCGTACTGTCCTCTACAAGATATCCGCCGTATTTTTTCAAAAAGTTGCTCGGACCATGTACATCAGTAGAAAAAACAGGTATTCCAAGAGAATCTGCCTCCAGCATTACTAATCCCAGTCCCTCATATACAGATGATAAAATAAACATGCTGCACCTTTTCAGTATAGGCATAGGATTCTGCACAGATTTTATTATAGCTATATCGTCCCAGCAGTCTGTGTTTCTTGCCTTTTGAATAGTTTTTCCGTAAAGATTGCCGGCTCCTCCGATAATTATGAGCTTAGATTCCGGATAATCTCTGTGAAAAGCCTCAAAAGCGTCTATCAGACGAAAATGTCCTTTTTCAGGAGAAAAACGACCTATTGTAATAAATTTTATTCCGTTTGAATTCAAAATATGATTAATGCCATTGGCATGAGGACAGAAAATCTCAGTATCCTTCTGAAATTCAACCGGCATATCTCCTTTAAGAATAACTAATTCATGATTATGAAAATTACTTATAACTTTAATGTTATCCTTTCTTCCGCTTATCTGATAAGTTGGTTCCACAATATCCTCAGAAACCGCCACAACATTATCGCATACGTTATAAGCCCAACGCAGCAGATATTCGCTCTGATTATTTCTGGTTTCGATTTCCTGTACCATATCATTATGCACAAAAAATAGTTTTTCTCGCATCAAACTGCGTAAGCATTATAATTATATTATTTTCATACCCATTAAAATGTATTACATGATCAAATTTTATACCGTAAAAATGCCGTCTGATCTCTCTTGAATATGATTGTCCAAGTATTTTTTTGTTTTTCGTTTCTCTGCCATGCTTAACCATTGAATTATAGGCTCTTGCTGTTTTGATATCAAAAAATACCTCGCTGCTTATAGGTATTATACCCACTCTTTCAGGTATAACCTTTGTACGCAGAGGATCTGCGCGCAGATTCCTTTCTCTAAAAAGAGATATAATAGTTATATTTATCAAGATCAATATTATCAAGTACAGAGAGCATCGCAGTTGTAATCCCGTTCTTATTCAGGTCGCCGGCATAAATAAGCACATTCTTCTTGCCGTTCGGCACGATCCTTTCTTCATTTGTAACCTTTTTGCCGAGAAATACACGCTGACAGATTTTTCTGGCAGCTTCAGGGTTATCATACGTACAGTACTTCTTCCTGAATTCCGTATCGTCATAGTCCTTCGGCGAATTAATAGCTTCCATAAGACCGTCTACATTTTCCGCCTGCGGAAATGGAAAATCGTCGAGAGAAACATAAACCCCTCTGTCACGGAAATACTCTTCCTTGTCATACGTATACAATATTATTTTTCTGCCGGAATTGGCAAAGTCATAAAATACGCTCGAATAATCCGTAATTAAAATATCGGCAGTATTAAGTATTTCATAATACTCATAGCCCATAGGAAATGATTTTATATGCCGGTATTTACCGCCGTCAAAATCAATCTTCATAAGAGGATGATACTTAACAAGTAAAACCTGATTATCATTAAGTCTTTCGTCCATCTGATTAAGAAACTGTTCCGTCTCAAAATCACACGGTCAGTATCAAAGCTGTTGACCTTTCCGCGCCATGTCGGCATATAAACAATTACTTCCTTATTCTCATGTCCGAATTTCTTCCCTTAGCTCTTCCCTTCTTTTTATTATCGAAAAAACCGAATTTCTCGGATAGCCTTCGTTTAAAACTGTCGCTCCGCTTAAATTTTCAAGCATATATGCGCTTACCATTTTTTCCTTCATATATTCATTAGGGAATATAAGATAATCGGCAAAAATAAGATTTCGCATAACGTTTCCCATATTATATACCTCTGACTCCACGTCTCTTCCCATATTTTTAAGGGGAGTTCCGTGCCAGGTATTTAAAATTATCTGGCCTTCCTTTTTTATAAATCTTCTCGGAAATGAAGTATCGTTTACAAGGTATTTTGCTTTTGATGCAAATTTATAATATCTGATTGATTCCGCGCGAAGCATCTTTATTTTCTTTATTTTATAATGATTTAGAATAGCTCTTACTTCCTGAAATTTGAATGACTTAGCCGATATACAAAGCTTTAAACGCCTGTAATCCGGATTCTCATAAAGCTCCTTCGTAATATATAGTATATTACCGGCAAGATCAGATCCGCTTCTTGATTCGATCAGCACCAGGTTTTTATCAAGCTTTGATTTCTGATAAATACCGTAATACAAGCTGAACCAGATACGTGTTTTGATTTTATTCAGAATTTTTTTGCACTCTTCTTTAACGCCATTTAACATCCTCCGTAAAAATGTCAAAAAAATATTATGCGGAATAACCGGCGTATTCCTTAAAACCGTTATTTCAAATCCTGTTTGATCTGAGTTGTAGAAATCTCAGGAGTCCTCGGAAGATATACTACCTCGCAGTAATCCTTAAGAAAATCAAATTTACCGGTCCAATCGTCCCCCATGACAAAAGCGTCTACTTTAAATTCCTTTACATCGTTTATTTTCTGATCCCAGTTTTTCTCCGGAATAACAAGGTCGACGTATCTTACGGCTTCAAGAAGCCGCTTTCTCTGCTCATAAGTAAAATAGCATTTTTTCTGTTTTGAATTCCAGTTAAATTCGTCAGTCGAAAGAGCAACTATAAGATAATCCCCAGCGCTTTTGCCCGCTGGAGTAAATTTATATGACCGTAGTGGAGCAGATCGAACGTTCCGTAGGTTATAATTTTTTCACAGTTTTCCTCCTATTAAAAAGTTGTAAAATTATATTTACATAATTTTACACCGTAAATTTCAGTATATCCTAAAAAACGGCTTTTGTCAAGAAAAATCGGATACCCGGATTCCTTTGTTTATTGATAAATATTTTTCACACAAAATGTTCAAAATAAACGCTTCGCCTATTGAAAATTAATAAAACGTTAAAATAAACGCCGATTTTCTTATAAAAAATAAAAAATTGTCATTTAAAGACGGCGGTTATTGATTTTTTTTCTGAAAATATTATATACTTGTAAATGGTAAGATTTATAAAAAGGAGAGGTTTAGTTGAGATTTTCTAAAATGCACGGAATCGGAAACGATTATATCTACATCAATTGCTTTGAAGAAAAGGTTGAAAATCCGGAAAAGGTTTCGGTTTATGTAAGCGACCGTCATAAAGGAATCGGTTCTGACGGTCTTGTTCTCATACTTCCGTCCGATAAGGCTGATTTCAGAATGAGAATTTTCAATGCGGACGGTTCAGAGGCTATGATGTGCGGAAACGCAACAAGATGCATAGGAAAATATGTATTCGACAAGGGCATGACCGGTAAAACAGAATTGACGCTTGAAACTAATTCAGGAATAAAATATCTAAAGCTGTTTCCTGTAAACGGAAAGGTTGAATCGGTAGAAGTAAATATGGGACAGGCGGTTTTACTTCGAGAGAAATACCGGTTAATTCCGATAAGGAAAAATTCATTTCCGAGCCGGTAATAATCGGAGGAACAGAGTATAAAATAACCTGCGTTTCTATGGGAAATCCTCACGCCGTCGTTTATTTTGATTCAATTGACGATTTGAATCTTGAAAGCGTCGGACCGCTCTTTGAATATAACGAACTTTTTTCCTGACAGAATAAATACTGAATTTATCAAGGTTGAAAATTCCCATACTCTTCATATGAGAGTCTGGGAACGAGGCAGCGGAGAAACCTTTGCCTGCGGAACGGGAGCGTGCGCTTCGGCAGTCGCTTCGGTATTAAACGGATTTTGCAGCAGAGGGGAAGAAATTACTGTTCGTCTCAGAGGAGGCGATCTCAATATAGTCTGGAACGAAGACGGAAACGTAATTATGAAAGGGCCGGCCGCTTTTATCTGCGACGGGGAAATTGATATAAGCCATATAAAAATAAAGGAGTTATAAAATGACAAAAGTAAACAAAATTTTGAAAACCTTGTGCCAAGCTATCTTTTTGCAGAGATTGCTAAAAGAGTCAATGAATTTACCGCGAAAAATCCTGACAAAAAATAATAAGGCTTGGAATCGGCGACGTGACGCTGCCCCTTGCGCCGGCCGTTGTTGAAGCCATGAAAAAGGGCTGCGATGAAATGGGCGTTAAGGAAACCTTTAAAGGTTATCCCGATTATGAGGGCTACGGATTTTTAAGAGAAGCTATATCCGAATATTATGAAAGCTTCGGCGTCAGCGTATCACCGGACGAAATTCTTATAAACGACGGAGCAAAAAGCGACGCCGGAAATATCGGCGATATATTTTCAGCCGACAACACGGTTCTTGTTACCGATCCGGTCTATCCGGTATATGTCGATTCAAATATAATGGCCGGAAGAAAAATCCTTTATGCCGACGCAAACGAAGAAAACGGTTTCTGCGCTATGCCCGATCCGGACGTAAAGGCCGATATAATTTATCTTTGCTCTCCTAATAACCCGACAGGCTCGTGCTATACAAAGGCTCAGCTAAAGGAATGGATTGATTATGCCAATGTAAATAACTCGCTGATAATTTACGACGCCGCATATGAAGCGTTTATAACTGAAGACGACGTTCCCAGAAGCATATTGGAAATTGAAGGGGCAAGGACCTGCGCTATTGAAATGTGCTCTCTTTCAAAAACCGCCGGATTTACCGGTACAAGATGCGGCTATACAGTTATACCTAAAGAGCTTGTTCTTGACGGGTTAATATATACAAGCTTTTGGTACAGAAGACTTTCCACCAAGTTCAACGGAGTATCCTACCCTGTTCAATGCGCGGCAAAGGCCGTCTTTTCGGAAAAGGGTAGAAAACAGATAAAGGAAAATATAGCGTACTATCAGGAAAACGCTAAAATTATTTCAAAAACAATGGACGAGCTTGGAATAAAATATACGGGCGGAATAAATTCGCCGTATATATGGCTTAAATGCCCGGACGGTATGGGAAGCTGGGAATTCTTTGATTATCTGATAAATAATATTTACGTTGTCGGAACTCCGGGCGAGGGGCTTCGGAAAGAACGGAGAAGGCTGGTTCAGACTTACCTCGTTCGGCGACAGGGAAAATACAATAGAAGCAATGGAAAGATTTAAAAAACTTATGACGAAATAAGAACGTCCTCAGATTATTTTATATAAAGCTAGGAATAATTGTCCGTAATCTTCTTAAAATAAATGCGGAAATATTATTTTAATAAGTAGCATAAATGAAACCTGAAAAAGACAAGCGTCCGGTAACGAAAGCTTACGAGGACTTAATGTATAGCGAAGCAGGCAGCGCCAACGACTGTACGGGACTTATCCCTTCAGCAGTTTTGAACGAATCTGAATATGAATCGTATGAGGATCTGATGGATTTCAATCTTCCTGAAATATATAAGGAAACAGAGGATTGAACAATCTGAAGGCTTCCCTTCTTGGGAGGCCTTTTATTTGACTTGTTTTGCTTTTTAGGTATATAATTTTAAATGAAATATTTTTAAATCGGAGGTAACTAATGAAAAAGCTTATATCGGCGCTTTCGGCAGCGGTACTTGCAGCTAATGCGCTGGGAACTATTGCAAACTCGTTTTTATATATAACGAGCAGGCTCCGCGGGATAACAGCTATTACTGTATAGTTTCACTGGACGACAAGCCTTTGTCATGCTACGATTACGCCAAGCAATTCGGAACGGATCAGTTTATATTCACTGCCGAGGGCAAAACAGCATATGATAAGCTTAAGGCGGATCACGGTGAGGCTCTCGGTAAAATCAACGGCATTTTAGGCAAAAGTAATGAAATCGTTTATGACTACACATCGGTATACAATGGATTTTCCGTTGTCTTAAAGGAATCGGAATATAAGAAAATCTGGTATAACAAGGACAGTCTCGGATTAAAGGATATTTATATATCCGATTTTTACAATAATAATCAGGAGCCATCCTCAGCGGATAAGCAGTCTAAAACCTCCGCCATGTCCTACAGCGACCTGACTGACAGGATTCTTGAGGAAACCGGAATAAGCAAGGTTGAAAACAAGGGCGATTCAACTGTTATAGCGATAATCGACAACGAATTGATTTGTCTCACGAATTTATCAGCACTCCGTCATCTGAAGCTTCCTATAGGCTCAGTGCGGAAGATATCGGCACGGTAGCCCCTTATCTTTCAGCAGACAGTGACAACGGAAGTAATTATTATTATAATGAAAAAATACCGTTTCGCTTTAATTATGAAAACCACAATAACGACACCTCGATAGATTATAAAAACAATCCCAACGACTTCCACGGTACCCATGTCGCAGGTATAGCGGCGGGAAACGGAAACGCTGAAACAGACGATAAATATAATGCAAAGGGAGCGGCGCCAAATGCGCAGCTTCTGCTGATGTCCTCGTATAATTTATGCTACTACGCCTTGCTTGCAGCTTTCGATGACTGTACATATTTAGGAGCCGACATAGTAAACGCGAGCTGGGGCGCAGGATTCGTCAATAGCAACGCTATAAAATATGAAAGTGAAGCGATTGAAAACATGACGGAATCAGGTATTCTTTTTTTTGCTCGGCTGCCGGCAACAACGCCAAAATAAATTATCAGGGAAACGATTCTTTGATTAATACCGATTACAGCAGCGGAGGCACGCCAAACGGGATTTCCTCCGTTCTTTCAATAGGCTCTGCGGAAAACACCGTTTCAGAGAAAAGAGTAATATCGTCGTCGGGCAAAAACTTTGAAATAATGTCGGGATCAAAGGATATCAATACGGCTTTTGCGGATATGACTATGGAATACGCCGCCGTCCCCGGACTTGGCTATCCGGAGGATTATAAAAACATTGACGTCAAAGGAAAAATCGCCTTAATTTCAAGGGGAGAGCTGACCTTTGACGAAAAAGCCGAAAACGCTAAAGCTAACGGGGCAGTAGGGGTAATCTTTTTATAACAATGAAAACGGTCTGCTAACGCCGCAGTGCTCTGTTCTGCCGTCCGGTTTCATATCCTATGAAAGCGGAATGGAATTAATAGGATTCAATGATAAAGCAATAACGTTTCCGTCAGAAAAACAAATCATAGCTTCATTCAGTAAAAGCATGAGTGAATTTTCTTCATGGGATTACACGGAGGATCTGACTTTAAAGCCTGATATAACCGCATTCGGAGGTAACATCATATCTTCTTATCCCGAAAACGAATACGGACCTATGTCGGGCACGTCGATGTCTTCTCCGCAGTTGACCGGAATGGCGGCTTTACTTAAGGAATATCTGACAGACAACAAGGATAAATACGGAATACAGAACAATTCAGATTACCCCGAACTTATGGCAAGACTTTTGATGTCTACCTCTACGCCGATTTACAGCTCCGACGGACTGGAAATCGCTTCGCCGAGAGTTCAGGGCAGCGGAATTGCAAATGTAGAATCAGCGATTAAAACTCCGGCTTATCTTTACACAGATAGCCAAAAGGATAATTACCGTCCAAAAATTTCTCTTGGAGACGGTCTGGACCAAAATCTCGGATCGTTCAGTTTTACGTTCAATATCAAAAATATTTCTGATACTGCTCAGACTTACAATCTTTCATCAGATGTTTTCCGGGATGATTCCGAAGAAGATCAGCTTGCATGGAATACAAAAAAGATCGAAGCTAAAACTACTTTTAAGCAGGGCTTTTCCGAGATTTCAGAAATAACGGTTCCTGCCGGAGAATCCGTTGCTTTAAATGTAACCGTAAGCATTAGCACAGACGAAGCGGAATACATACAGGATAATTTCGCTAACGGAACGTTTATAGACGGCTATATATATCTGAAAAACGAATCAGCTCCCCGACCTCACTCTTCCCTTTATGGGATTTTACGGCTCATGGTCTGATTCTGAAGTATTTGAGCCGTTTATATATAATTCACGCAAGCTGCCGTCTCTCTATCCGTCTATCATGGCTGACGGAAATTATAATCCGGCTGGATTAAACGCTGTTGCCGGAATTTTTGATGAAACTATAATAAATACTCCTTCCTTTTTCTCCTAACGGAGATAACATTTTAGATAATATGCTCCTGTATCTCGGTTTTAAAAGACGCTGCTATAATGTAGAGGCGGAAATATACAGTAATTCAACTCACGAACTTGTTTATTCCGAACAATTTATTATGGAGGACGGAGGATGGAGCGCTGATGAAAACCAGGAGCCTATTAACAATTCATATAAAATAAACTGGGATTTTGCAGGAGTTTCCGATGGTGAAATCTATGAATTAAAGCTATCGGCAATCAAACCGATATCCGGTCAAAAGGAGATTATTTCTCAGGAATTCATTATAGACCTCACGCCTCCTTCAATAGAGGAATGCTCTACTATTACCATTAACGACGAGAAATATTTGCTAATTAAGGCAAGCGATGCAAACGCCATTCAGGGAGCGCTTCTTATCGATAATAATAGCGCCGGAGAATCGGAGCTGATAGACGCCTATTATTGCGACAGCAATGTAAAAACTGCATTATTACTCTCGGTTTGCCGCAAAACGACGACTCGTGCTCTTCGGAGATTTATGACGCCGCCGGGAACCGCGTTACTGTAAGCGCCGACAGCGCTGCCGAAGAATATTTTCTTAACTTTGATGAAAACATGTTCTTCTCAACCGCCGACAGAACCTTCAAAAATAAAATATCCCTGACAGATTCTATGGGAAACGATATCGATTTCAATGTTTCATCAACTCCGGAAAAGGCTTATGCCGAGGGTATAACCGAGATATCTGTTATGCTCGGTTCTCTTGAAATAGCGAGTATTCCCGTAAACGTAGGACTTGCCGGAGATACTGACCGCAATAATGTAACCGACCTTTACGACGCCATAAAAATTGCAAAATATTTAATCTGGCAAAGCAATCCTAACGGCTCATTCAAAAATGATTTCGTAAACTTTGAAGGCTCATTCGAAGCCTATCTCGCCGACCATGATTTAAACGGACAAATAGATCTTTATGACGCAATCGGTATAGCGAGAACACTGATGCCAAGTTCGAATTAATTAATAACGGGTACTTTCGTACCCGTTATTTTTTCAAAGGTAGTTGAATAAACTTTAATAAAGGAGTTGTAATAACGTGGACGTATCTGCGATGAAAATACGTGATATGCGTAAAGCATTGGATGAAAGAAAATATCGGTGCAGAGCTTGCTAAAAACTACCTGCGCTTCTAAAATACTGGAAGACTTTATCCCGCCGTATAATGCTACTGTTATGGAAAAGCTTAACTCTCAGAATATAGTTATGCTGGGAAAGACGTCTATGGACGAGTTTGCAATGGGCGGTTCAACTCAGACCTCTGCATTTGCTAAAACAAAGAACCCTTATAATACAAATTGTGTTCCGGGCGGTTCTTCAGGCGGTTCTGCTGCAGCCGTTGCCGCCGGCTTTGCCGCTGCTTCACTTGGTTCGGATACGGGCGGTTCGATAAGACAGCCTGCTGCATTCTGCGGAGTAACAGGTATCAAGCCAACCTACAGCCGTGTTTCAAGATACGGTCTTGTAGCGTTCGCTTCTTCCTTTGACCAGATCGGTCCGATCGCACACGACAGCTATGACTGTGCGCTTATTCTTAATTCAATATGCGGTTTTGACCCGCACGACGGGTACAAGTGCAAAGGCTGAGGTTCCTGATTTTACAGCTAAGATCGGTCGTTCTGTAAAGGGAATGAAAATTGCTCTTCCTCAGGAGTTTTTCGCTGATGGAATAAACGAAGAAATCAAGGCTTCCGTTTTAAAGGCAGCTGATGAATATAAGTCCATGGGCGCTGAAATTGTCGAGTGCAAAATGCCTTCACTCAAATATGCCGTTCCTGCATATTATCTGCTTGCCTGTGCTGAGGCCGCGTCTAATCTTTCAAGATATGACCTAGGTAATTATGCGCTTTCCAGCGGTTATTACGACGCTTATTACAGAAAAGCGCTTGCTCTTCGTCAGCTTATAAGGAATGAGTATTCGTCAATTTTTGAGAAGTGTGATGTGATTCTTACGCCTACAACTCCTACAACTGCATATACTCCTGAAATGACATCTGATCCTGTTCAGATGTATCAGGCGGATATATGTACGGTAACTGTTAAAATATTGCAGGGCTTCCCGCTGTTTCCACTACCTGCGGATATAATAAGGATGGTATGCCTATCGGTATGTCAGTAATAGGAAAAGAAGTTTGACGAGGCAACGGTTTCAGGTTTCAGCGCTTTTGAGCAGAATTTTATTCGCCTGTTGCTCCAAAGCTTTTAAAGGAGGGAAAGACAAATGGAAAAATGGAAAACTGTCATCGGTCTTGAAATCCACGCCGAGCTGCTTACCAAAACTAAAATTTTCTGCGGCTGCTCCGCTGAATTCGGAGGCTCGCAGAATCTTGAAGAGGACGCCGGAAACTGGTTCATGACGACTTTAACGGAGTTTCTCTGGCGGATTATAACCGTTGCGGTATTCCTCTTATTGAAATAGTTACGGAACCGGATATTTCTTCAGCGGAGGAGGCAATGGCTTTTGTAGAGCAGATATCTCTCCTTTTGCAGTATGCCGGTGTCTGCGACTGTAAAATGGAGCAGGGTTCACTCAGGTGTGACGTTAATATTTCGCTTATGCCCTGACGCCAAAGAGTTCGGAACGAGAGCGGAAATAAAGAATATCAACTCTGTCAAGTCTGGAGGACGGGCAATTCAGTATGAAGAGAAACGTCAAGGCGCTGCTGCTTGAAGCAGGAAAGAAGGTAGTTCAGGAAACCAGACGTTATAATGCAAACAGAGATAAGACTACTTCAATGCGCAGAATAAAGAAAATGCCAATGACTACAGATATTTCCCCGAACCCGATATACTACAGGTCAATCTTACCGACGAACAGCTTTCGGAAATAAAGTCAATGCTGCCGGAAATGCCTTCAGAACGTTATAAAAAATATGTAGAATGGGGAATTTCAGCAGTTGACGCTAATATACTCGATCCATTCAAAACCTGTTTCCGATTTCTTTGAGGACGCAGTAAAAATTTATAACAGTCCTAAAAGCATAGCTGTGTTTATTCTCGGAGAATTTATGCGACGTGTAAATCTTGGAGAGATCGACCCTGATAATATAAGCTTTTCACCAGAGGATTTTGCACAGCTGGTTCAGATGGCTGATACCGAAAAAATATCAAAGAGTGACGCGAAGGCTGTTTTCAGAGAAATTGTTGAAAATGGCGGAAAGCCTGAGGATATTGCTAAAGCAAAAGGTTTTATCATAAATGTCGATACTAAAAAAGTCGATTCTGAAACAATTGAAGAAATTTCTCCGCCAATAAACAGGCTCAGGTTCAGCAGTATGTGAACGGTGAAACTAAAGGTTTTCGGCTTTCTTGATGGGACAGTGCCAAAGAAATTAAAGGGCGTATGCACTCCAAAGGCTATAAAAAAGAATTATTGGAGAAGCAAATTAAAATCATTGTCTGATAAGCCGGTTTCAAATCAATCAGATAATGAATAACGACTGAAAAAATGTCGTTGAGGATATTAAAAAGGCCTTAAGATATGAGAATCCTAAAAGCTTATGTTCCCGTCGTCGTCAAATAATTATGGCAGATAAGCCCAGATAAGCTAAAAAAGAATTTTCTTTGAAGACGCTTAAACGGAATATAGGAAAAGAATTACAATCGACTGCTGCGTTTACAAAATCAGGAATATGGCGAAATTCTCATTTATAGTTGTCAGAACGGGAATTTACCTTCTTCAGACTGTTTATATTCCGGTGAAATCTGCACGGACAGTATTGATGGACTTAAAGAAGGATTTTTGTTAATATCACCGGTACTGTAACTGAAAATGAAAAAGGCTACCGGAATTGAAATCATCCTGAAAAAGCATTTCTCTTATATCTGAATATCCGGCGGAAAATATCCAGGGCACGGCTAACAGACGTTCGGATGTACCCTTGACATTAATCTGAATAACCGTTCAGTCGCATTGAGAAACCATACGAGCGAGCAATATTTAAGCTTCAGGAGGGCGTAGTTCACGGAATGCATAAATTTATGCGTGAAAAAAACTTTACTGAAATCCATACGCCCAAAATAGTGGCTCAGGGAGCGGAAGGCGGCTCAAATATATTCCATCTTGAATATTTTGAAAGCCGGCATTTCTGAATCAGTCTCCGCAATTTTACAAGCAAACCGCTGTCGCATTCTTTGACAGGGTTTTTGAAATAGGACCGGTTTACCGTGCGGAAAAGCATGCTACCTCAAGGCATATTAACGAATATATCGGGCTTGATTTTGAAATGGGCTATATAGACAGTATGTATGACGTTATGTCAATGGAAACAGCAATGCTGAAATATGTAATGGACTATTTAAGAAATAATTATGCTCATGAAATTGAAATTCTCGGAGCCGACATTCCGGTTATAAACGAAATCCCCTGTGTTACTCTCCTCGAGGTTAAGGAAATACTTGGAAGCAAAGGCTCAAAAAACAAGCTGGATCTTGAGCCGGAGGACGAAGTTGCAATATGCGAATATGCAAAGGAAACCTTTGAAAGCGATTTTATTTTTGTAACTCACTTCCCTTCCTCAAAACCGCCGTTTTATGCTATGAAGATCTGCTTTTCCGCGGTCTTGAAATCACCAGCGGAGGTCAGCGTATCCATGATTATAACGAACAGATTGAAAAAATGAAAGCTCAGGGACTTAATCCGGACGACTTCAGATATTATCTTGAGGCTCATAAATACGGCCTGCCGCCCCACGGCGGTCTCGGTATAGGACTTGAAAGACTCGTTATGAAGATTATCAACGCTCTAACGTAAGAATGTGCAGCATGTTCCCGAGAGACATAAACAGGCTGCTGCCGTAATTTAAAAAACGCTTGACATTTAATGAACTGTGTGCTATAATGTTAAAGTTGTTAAAACAAATCGTATTCTAAAGACAGTTGGTGGAGAAATCCGTAAATCCAGCCGAGGAATGTGCATTAAAATGATTTTTTATGCCCTTTTCATTATTCTTTTGATACGGTTATAAAATAATCGGAGGTGAAACTATAATGCCAAGCGAAAAGGTATTTAAAGTCGAAAAGCTTACTGAAATTCTCAAAAATTTGATAATCGTAGATTATAAAATAAATCGGAGCTACGTTGCAGGCTGTTGTGGACAAGGAGAACGGCGCCGCTTAATTTGTGCGGCGTAAGCTGAGGGGTTATCCCCGGAAATTTTAAATTTAAAAGGAGATTATTATCATGGCTTCAGAGAAGATTATGAAATTCGTAGAAGATATCAAGACACTTTCCGTTCTCGAGCTTGCTGAGCTTGTAGACGCTATTCAGGAAGAGTTCGGCGTAACTGCCCGTTTAGTCCCCCCTGTTGAATTCTTCTTTCCCTCCTGTGGCGGAGTATCCGCTTTTTTTCTTTTTATCCTGTCCCGACGCAGGCTCTTGAGTATGGGAAGCCGGCATTTTTGCAGCTTGTACATTATTTTTATCAATTCTGTTCTGTCTGTGCATCTCCCTTGTTCTTCTCAGAGCGTCCTGCCGCATAAAATTCATTTCAGACTGACTGTAATTCAATACCGATTCCCTTCCCTTCATAAAATATCGCTAAGTATTCCGCTGTCCTTCAAAACGCTCCATACTGCTAAAAGTTTAAGTATTTTTACCGCTTTATCTACCTTTTCCTGACGTTCTTCCTTCAATAAGGGACGAAAGGGCAAGCAAAACTCCGTATTCTTGTCATTAGATACAGAGCTCATAACCTGACCTATCATTAAAAAGCTTGCTTAGATCAAAATCAATTCCCTGTTTAGACGAATCGTCTTCCTTATCTTCATTAGCCTCAGCTTCGTCAGAGCAGCCGTCCTCTGTTCCATTCTGTTCAGAGGAGGGAAACAGTGAAGCGGCAAGCTCGCTTAACTGCTTCATACTTTCCTCGTCAGACAGCACCTCCTGAATTTTTTTCCCATTAAATCATCCATTTTCCGGAAGCACCCTCCTCTTCACTGTTTTCCAAGCTCCGGTCTTATTATTTTTCGCCAGTCATTTTCTTATATAAAGCCTGTGCCTGAGGCGTTGAAATCAGCTTTTCAATCATTTTCGGATTTTTCATTATCTGATTAAATTTTGCAGAATCGCTTTTACTCATTTTATTAAGAGCAGCGTCGAACTTGCCTGCTTCAAGCTGTTTTTAAGCTCGTCGGCAGGTATATTCAGCTTTTTGCTGACAACGTTTAAAAGCTCATTGGCTTTTGACGGATCTATTTTTGCCATAAGTATTACCACCTTGAAAATTATTTACTGTTTCTTTTTATCAAAACAGCAGAAAAACCATTGTAATTATTCTATATTTATGATATAATTTTTTTTATATATAACCTGTTCATGAACAAAAGGAGCAATATTATGAAAATAATTGTTATGTCAGATTCTCATAACAGCTTTTTTTTCCTTAAACAAAATCTTTTTTTTAACTATCATGCCGATTTATATATTCATCTTGGCGACGGAGAAAGAGAACTGAATCAGATTGCGCTGACATATCCCGAAAAGCAGATCATACATATAAAGGGAAACTGTGATTTAATGAGCTTAAGCGAGGATGAGCTGCTATTTTGTCCTTACGGAAAATATACTGTATTTGCCGTACACGGACATAAATACGGTGTAAGGCGCTCACTTGAAACGCTGAAGGCAGCGGCCCGGAAAAAAGGGGGCCGATATACTCCTCTACGGTCATACTCACGAACGCTTCTGCTCCTATGAGGACGGCTTATATATAATGAATCCAGGAAGCACTTCATGCCCAAGAGACTGCGGCAAGGCTTCATTCGGTATCATAGAGCTGATTGATTCCGGAATTATTACAAATATAATCGACCTCTGATATTATTATATTCAAAACTCATTATACTGTTACAAAAGAAAGGAAAAAACTTTGAAAACACCATCGTTGACGGCGTCAAAAGGGAAAGAAAAATATTTGGCCGCTTTCCTGCTGGGATTCACTGCGTTTGTCCTCGTTATTCTGCCAATTATCATATATAACGGCGGATATTATATTTATTACGGCGATTATAATTCTCAGCAGATTCCATTCTATAATCATGCTCATGAATTTATAAAAAAATGAAGGCGTCGGCTGGGATTGGGGCACTGACCTCGGAGCAAACTTTGTAGGCTCCTATTCGTTTTACCTTCTCGGCAGTCCGTTTTTCTGGCTGACAATACCGCTGCCTCAAGGCCTTGTTACCTTTTCAATGCCCTTACTCCTTGCATTGAAATTCGGAACCGCTTCAATGACTGCCTATGCGTTTATAAGACGTTTTGTCAGAAGCAAAAACGCCGCTTTGATAGGCGGTATGCTCTATGCGTTTTCTGGATTTCAGACATTCAATATTTTTTTCAATCATTTTCACGATGTCACAGCATTTTTCCCGCTTATGCTTATTGCTATGGAAGAGCGCATAAATAATAACAGACGCGGAGTATTTGCCCTTTCCGTCGCTCTTATGGGAATAATCAACTACTTCTTCTTTACAGGGCAGGCCGTTTTTCTGATAATTTATCTTCTGGCAAGACTTAAATCTCCGGATTTCAATATAAACTGGAAAAATTCTTTTCTCTCGCCGCAGAAGCTGTTATAGGAGTTATGATAGCATGCGTAATGCTGATTCCGTCGGCGCTTGCAATTTTAGAAAATTACCGAATAAATGAAAGACTTTACGGACTTGACCTTATCGCCTACAATGATAAAACAAGACTGCTGAGAATAATTCAAAGCTTTTTATGATTCCGGACGTTCCGGCAAGGCCTAATCTTTTTCAGCTCCGACAGCGCAAAATGGGCTTCTATCGGCGGATATCTGCCAATGTTTTCAATGGCGGGCGTTATCGCTTTTACAAAATCAAGAAAAAAGCACTGGGCAAAAAAGAATTATTATCGTGTGCGCAGTATGCGCGTTCATTCCTATACTAAACAGTGCGTTTTATACCTTCAACAGCTCATATTATGCACGCTGGTTTTATATGCCTATACTAATTATGGCTATGATGACAGCTCAGGCGCTGGACGACCGTTCGATTGATCTAAGACCTGGAATAAAAAGTCTGCGTCGGCATTCTTCTTGGCCTTGCAGCAATATCTCTTCTGCCTAAGAAAGAAGACGATAAAGTAATATGGTTTAAATTTGCCAATTATCCTGCATATTTCTACTTGTCAGCCGCAATATGTATAACCGGACTTATTATTCTGTGGTATATAGACAAATCCAGACGCAAGGGAAAACCGTTTATGAAAGCAGCTTTGATTTCTACAGTGGCAGCATGCATAGTATGCACCGCCTCCGTCGAATATTTCGAGCAATACTTGGACCTTACGGTAGCATATTCGTAGAAAACGGTCTTAAGGGAAGTGAAAATCTTTCTCTTGATGATGAAGAAAGTCAGTTTTATCGGGTTGACATTTCAGAAAACTACGATAACTATCCTATGTTCTGGAATCTTCATTCAATGCGCGCTTTTCAAAGCATTGTACCCGGAAGCATTATGGAATTTTATTCTGAAATAGGCGTTTCAAGAGACGTTGCTTCAAGAGCGCCGCTTGAAAAAAACACACTGAGAGGTCTGTTTTCAGTAAAATATTACTTTGATAAAGTATATTCGGATAAAGAGGAAACTTATACCTATACAATTGATCTTCCCGGCTTTGAATTTAAGGAAAAGCAAAACGGGTTCTATGTTTATGAAAATAAATATTATCTTCCGATGGGTTTTACCTATGATAATTATATAACAGAAGACGCCGCTTCCGAATATACCGACCAGACAAAAGAAAGGATACTTCTCAGAGCTCTGATATTAAACGATGAACAGGCAGAAAAATATGATGAAATAATCACAAAACTTCCGTTGAGAACAGCGTAGGTCTTAACGATTCAACCTACTTAGTAGACTGTGCAAAGCGTTCTGAGGAAACCTGCTCAAGCTTTGTTTACGATTCCGACGGATTTAACGCCGAGATAACTCTCGAAAATCCAAAGCTTGTATTTTCAGCGTGCCTTACGACAGCGGCTGGACGGCATATGTCAACGGCAAGCCTGCGGACGTTGAAAGAGTAAGCTACGGATTCATGGCTGTCAAAGCGGAAGAGGGCGAAAACAATATTGAATTCCGCTATAAGACGCCAGGACTGAAAGAGGGCGCTTTGATAACGCTATGCGGTATTTTATTCCTTGGTCTTTATTTGTTCTTAACCCGCAAAAGCGCAAGGTCAAACGGCTTTTCACACTATTACGATTATGACTATCAGGAAACACTGACTCAAAAGAAATATATGAAAATAATATTATAAATTACGGCGTCGCCGTAATTCCTGTTACTGAAAACAATGAAATACTCATGGTAAGGCAATACAGATATCCACACCATAAAGCCATGCTGGAGATTCCCGCCGGAAAAATAGAGCGGGGAGAAAAAGCATTACGACTGCGGCAGACGGGAGCTGCTGGAGGAAACAGGCTGCATCTGCAAGGTATATGAATATCTCGGAGAAATTGTTCCTACACCGGCTTATGTAAGCGAGGTCATACATCTTTATATGGCGTCAGGTCTTGAATTTACCGCTCAGAAGCTTGACGAGGACGAATTTCTGGACGTAGAAAAAATACCGCTTGAAAAAGCGGTGGACATGGTTATCAAAGGAGAAATTACAGACTCCAAAACTCAAATAGGCGTTTTAAAGGTATGGCATATCATTAACAAAAAATAAGACGCCTTTAATAAGACGTCAAAGCGATATCGGCTTAACCGATATACTGATATTAAACTGCCTGAGCTTCCGCCTCAGTTACGGCAAGATGACGGCTGTAAGCCTCCAAAATCTCAGATTCTATGCTCTTGCGCGCTTCAGGGAAATCGGGTGAACAATGTCGCGGAAAACCCCATTGTCGTCTTTACGGCTCGGCATAGCAACAAAGAGTCTTTCATCTCCCTGAACGATTTTAATATCGTGCACTGCGAGAGTATCGTCAAAGGTAATAGAAACGATTGCCCTCAGCCTTCCTTCGGCTATTGTTTTCTGATTTTAATGTCTGAAATATCCATCTTGCAAGATGACCTCCTTTTTATGTTTACAGGGATATTATTGAACGTTCAAGGATAAAATATACATATAATGAAATATCAGTAAAAAATACGGCGGACCGCAGAGCCGTTTCAAAGCTGCGGTTACCCGATTCAGTGGGTAAAAACGAGGTTTTTAATGGACAAAAAATATACTAAAGGGAAAAAAGCATATTCATTTTATAGGAATCGGCGGATCAGGTATGTATCCGCTGGCGCAGATACTTCATTCTCAGGGCTATTATCTCACAGGATCAGATAATAATGAAACTGAAACTCTTGAGGCAGTCAGAAAAATGGGAATCCCTGTTTTCCTCGGACAAAGATCTGAAAATATTGAAGGCGCGGATCTGATCGTCCACACGGCTGCTATAATGTCCGATAACCCGGAGCTTATAGCCGCTAAATCCAGCGGCGTTCCCGTACTTGAAAGAAGCGAGCTGCTCGGTATCGTAACAAGCTGGTACGATAACGCCATATGCGTTGCGGGCACACACGGCAAAACTACTACAACGTCCATGATTACACAGATACTTTATACCGCAAAGATTGATTTGTCCGCATTTATCGGCGGAAAGCTTCCATGCATAGGAGGAAGCGGTCTTGCCGGAAAAAGCGATATTATGGTATGCGAGGCCTGTGAATTTGTGGATACATTCCTAAAGCTGTATCCTGACTGCGCCGTTATACTCAACATTGACGAGGATCACCTCGATTATTTCAAAAACCTTGACAATATAATCGATCCTTCCGCAGATTCAGCGAAATGGCGACCAAGGCGCTGATAATCAACGGCGATGATTCAAATACATTAAAGGCTGTAAGCGGCGTTGAGGGCAAGAAAATTATTTCCTTCGGTATTGGTAAGGAAAACAATTATTATGCTGATAATATAAGAAAAATATCAGGAATGGAAACTGAATTTGAAGTTTACAGAAACGGAAGTCTGCTCGGAAACGTAACTCTGCACGTTGCCGGAACGCACAATGTTTTAAACGTCTTGCGGCCGTTGCGGCTGCCGAATACGCAGGCGTATCATTTGAGGCTATTAAGCAGGGACTTAATGATTTCAGAGGCGCAGGACGGCGCTTTGAGCTTATCGGAAAGGTAAGGGGCGTTACCATTGCCGATGATTACGCTCACCATCCGACCGAGCTGACCGCAACGCTTAAAGCTGCTATGAATATGGGATACAAAAGAGTATGGGCGGTGTTTCAGCCGTTTACGTTTTCAAGAACTTCAATTCTTCTGAACGACTTCGCCGAAGCTCTATCAATACCTGACGTCGCAGTTTTGACCGACATTATGGGCTCGAGAGAAAAAAACACATTTAATATTTTTCACAAGAAATCTTGCTGAAAAAATCGATAACTGCGTATATTTCCCGCAGGATGAAACCGCCGAATATACCGATGAACGCAAGTATGAAAATTTCAATCAGGTCTGCGATTATGTCTGCGAAAACACTAAAGACGGCGACCTGGTTATTACTCTTGGCTGCGGAGACGTATATAAAGTCGCAAAATGATTTATAAAAAATTAAAGGATTAACGCTCTTAGACGCCCGCCGTTTAAAAGAGCATTAAAATCAGAACGGAGATAGTTATGCTTAATGAAAAAGCTATGAACATTTATCAGTTCATTAAAGAATCAATAGATAACGGTTATCCGCCCACTGTAAGAGAGATATGCAGTGCGCTTAATATCAAATCCACCTCGACAGTTCACAAATATATAAACCTTCTCGTTGAAGAGGGTTATATAGAAAAATTGGACAACCATAACAGAGCTATAAAACTTAAGGGCAGCGAAAACGGAATAACCGTTCCGTAGTAGGCAACGTTGCCGCCGGAATTCCGATAACGGCAATCGAAAATATAACCGACTATATAAGCTTTGCTGCAAACAGAAGCTTCTCAAATCCTCTTTTTCGCATTAAAAATAAAAGGGGAAAGCATGATAAATATCGGTATTTACGACGGCGATATGATTATAGTAGAACAGACGAACGTCGCTGAAAACGGAGATGTTATCGTCGCTCTGGTAGACGGAGAAAACGCTACGGTCAAAACCTTTTTACAAGGAAGAGGGACACTTCAGGCTCCAGCCTGAAAACGATAATATGGAACCGATTATTTCCCAAAATGTGGAAGTACTTGGAAAAGTTATCGGCCTTATCAGATATTTCTGAAATTTTTGAAAATATTTTCATTTAAGTATTTTCAATTCATGAAAAAATATATTATAATTAGATTATGGCTGTTAAATTAAATAAAGCCTTTAAAAATTTACTTACAGAAACAAAAAGTCCAAATTGAATGGAGATTAAAATGCTAAACAGATTAAAGGTAATCATATGCGGCAAGGAATATATGCTTCAGACTGAAGAAGCTCCCAGCTATGTCTATGGTCTTGCCAAGCTTCTGGAGAAAAAAATCAACGATATTTCCTCCGGTAACAATTCCATTTCGCCTTATTCAGCGGCGATAATGGTAGCGCTTTCAACTCTTGACGACCTTAGCAAGGCTCAAGCTAATGTAGACAGTATAAGAACACAGGCAAAGGAATATGTTGACGAAGCCGGAAAAGCCCGGATTGAGCGCGACGCTGCGCTGAAAGAAATTGACGCGCTCCGGTTAAAGCTTGAGCAGCTTGAAAAGGCAGAAAATAAATAATGGGCATTCCTGAATTACTGGCTCCGGCAGGAAGCATGGAATCTCTGACTGCCGCTCTTAGATGCGGCGCAGACGCGGTCTATGCAGGCGGAAAAAGCTTTTCAGCAAGACAGAACGCCGCTAATTTTGATAACATACAGCTTAAAGAGGCGGTAAGATTATGCCATTTGTATGGTAAAAAACTATATCTGACTGTTAATACAATTATTCTTGATAATCAGATTAAGGAATTTTCCGGCTTTATTGCCGAATCACTTGAATCAGGCGTCGACGCGTTTATTGTTCAGGATCCCGGCGCAGCTTTAATTATAAAATCAATATCTCCCCAGGCCAGACTTCATGCTTCAACGCAGATGACTATTCATTCTGTTCACGGCGCATTAACTGCCAAAAAGCTCGGCTTTGAAAGAGCAGTGCTTTCAAGGGAGCTTACAAAAAACACAAATCGAACAAATATCAAAGCTTGATATTGAAACGGAAATTTTCGTTCATGGAGCATTATGCATGTCTGTATCCGGACAATGCTATATGTCGTCGTTTATCGGACAAAGAAGCGCAAACAGAGGACTATGCGCACAGACCTGCCGCCTGCCGTTTTCAGCATGCGGTAATAAAAACAGATGCGGATTATCATTGAAGGATCTTTCGCTTATTGAGCATATTGATGAAATCAAACAAACGGGAGTGTCATCTCTTAAAATAGAGGGAAGAATGAAACGCCCCGAATATGTGGCTGCCGCCGTTACGGCTTATAGAAACGCTATTGACGGCAAAGACTATGACGCTGAAACTCTAAAGGCTGTATTTTCAAGAAACGGCTTCACCGACGGATATTTCACAGAAAAAATATACCGGTATGTTCGGTACCCGTATGAAAGACGACGTTTTAGCCGCAAAGGAGGTTCTGCCGTCTGTCAGACAGCTTTATAAATCTGAAAGAAAGATAACCTATATATATTTTAATACGAAAATAAAGAGCAATACGCCAATAGACGTCACGGCGTATGATTCAGACGGTAATAACTGTCAATACATAGGAAACGTACCTCAAAAGGCTGTGAATAAATCTATAAGCAAAGAAAATATTGAAAAGCAGCTCGGAAAACTGGGAGGAACAATTTATAATTTCGGCGGTCTTGAATATGTTATAGACGACGGATTGTCTGTAAGCTCAAGCGAATTGAACGAAGCCAGGAAAGTTAGTAGCGGCGCTTAACGATAAAAAGAATTGCCGCTAATACAAAAGCATATAGTATATCAGAAAAGCTTCCCCGGCTAAAGGATCATAAAAAGGAAGGACATGAAATCAGAGCAAGAATCTCCCGAATTTCTCAGCTTAATGCGACTAAGAACGCTGATTTTTTAATCATTCCAATGGAAATCTGTCCATCCGATATTTCAAATCCGGATAAAATCATTATAGAGCCTCCCAGATTTATAGACGATGAACAAATTATAGTTCAAAGGCTGGCTGAATTAAAAGATTCGGGAATCAAGCATTTAATGTGCGGAAATATTGCATATTTAAAATCCGGAAAGGAGCTTGGTTTTATACTTCACGGCGATTTTAGCTTGAATGTTTCAAATTCCTACTCCGCTTTCAAACTTGCTGAACTTGGACTGCGAGATATAACACTTTCACCCGAGCTTAGACTCGGACAGATACTGCGTCTGTTATCTCCCGTCCCCACAGGTATAACAGCATACGGCAGGCTGCCGCTTATGCTGACTAAAAACTGTCCAGTTAAAAATGAAATCGGATGCAAAAGCTGCCGTCGTATCGTCACGGACAGAACAGGAAGAAGTTTTAAGATAGTTTGTCACGAAAATTATTACGAAATACTTAATTCGCAGTTACTTTATCTTGCCGATCATATAAACGATATCAGAAATATAGAATTTCTGAATCTTTATTTTACAGATGAAACACCGTCTCAGGTTTCTGATATTATTGAAAAATACAGAAACGACGGTGAAAAAAAAAATGCAGAACACTACAAGAGGACTTTATTACAGAGGAGTTTTATAACAATTATTATGGAGAAAATTATGACGCTTAGAATAAAAAAACTGAACAGAAACGCTATCATTCCGCAGAGAGCTACAAAGGGCAGCGCCGGATTGGACTTATCCGCATGCATAGATAATGATATAAAAATTGAGCCGGGTGAAATAAAAATGATACCGACAGGTATTTCCGCCGCGCCCGACTCTGAAAATACCGCGCTTATGATATATCCGCGTTCCGGTTTGTCTTCAAAGTACGGAATCGCGCTTGCAAACTGCGTAGGAGTCGTTGACAGCGATTACAGGGGCGAAATCAAGGTCCCGCTGATAAACAACGGCAATGAACGCTTTTTGTAACCAACGGAATGAGAATAGCCCAGATAGTTGTGACTCCGGTGCTTCTGCCGGAAATAAAGATAACGGATTCGCTTGACGATACGGAAAGAAGCGGCGGCGGATTCGGCTCAACAGGACAATAAATAAAACGACGGAAGAAGTGTAACAAAATGAAAAACAAAATTTTGCTTATCATGCTTATTATAGCCGGAGCTATTGCAGGCTCTATAGCCGCTAAAGGCGCTGCAAATTCAGACATGCTAAGCTGGCTTGCATATTCAAAGGAAATAGGCATTGATCCTACTAATATAAACCTTGTAATCATCGATCTGACAATCGGCTTTAATTTTTCAATGAATGTAGCGCAGATAATTTTTATGCTGGCAGCAGTTGCCATATATCCTAAGCTGTCTAAGGCAATCGCATAATGCTCATAAAGAATCGGAAATTATTACCTGTAAAATTTGTTGTGAAACTCCAAATTTAGTGGTATAATAAATTAAGAGAAAATATAGTCGAACAAAAATGATTTTAAGGAACATAAAGGAGAAATGCATAAATGTTTACAAAGGACATTGGTATAGATCTTGGCACCGCCAACACCCTTTTGTTTTTATGAGAGGAAAAGGTATCATCATAAGGGAACCTTCCGTCGTCGCAGTTGATACACGAACCGATAAGGCAAAATATGTTGGAAAAAAAGCCAAGGACGTCATAGGCAGGACGCCCGGCTCAATTGTTGCGGTAAGGCCTCTTAAGGACGGAGTTATCGCCGATTTTGACATGACTACGACTATGCTTCAGGAATTTATCAAAAAGGCTCTCAGAGGTTCTTTTTTTACAAAAGCACGAGTTATTATCTGTATACCGTCCGGCGTTACGGCCGTTGAGAAAAGAGCGGTTAAGGAAGCGGCAGAAAAGGCGGGAGCAAAACCTGTTTTTATAATTGAAGAGCCTATGGCTGCGGCTATCGGCGCAGGACTTCCTGTTGCGGAGCCTGCCGGAAGTATGATTGTAGACATCGGTGGAGGCACAAGCGAGGTCGCCGTTATTTCTCTCCGCGGTATAGTAACTTCCCGTTCGGTAAGGGTAGCCGGCGATGAATTTGACAAATCAATAATAAACTTTATAAAGAAAAAAAATATAATCTGCTTATAGGCGAACGAACCGCTGAAAATATTAAAATAGAAATAGGTTCGGCATTTCCCGGCGAAAGCGAAAAACTATGGAAATAAAGGGACGCAACCTGTTGAACGGTCTTCCTGAAAATATAACCGTAACCTCCACAGAAATAAGGGACGCCTTGACCGAACCCCTTTCAAGAGTAATAGAAGCTATAAAAATAACTCTTGAAAAAACTCCCCTGAGCTTTCAGCGGATATTATAGATCAGGGAATAACTCTGGCCGGCGGCGGAGCGTTGCTGCGAGGACTTGACAAGCTTATCAGCCGTGAAACCGGTATGCCGGTATTTATCGCCGAATATCCACTCGACTGCGTTGCAGAGGGAACCGGAAAAATTCTTGAAGATATAGATAAATTTGAGGACGCTCTCAACGACGATACTCATTATTATTGATATTTTGCAGGCTTTGTCTGCTTTGCGGCAGCAATTGTAAATATCTTTTAGAAGGGAGGCTGAATAGTGGGACAGTTTTTTAAAAGCTTAAAATTCAAAAATTATTCTGTGTATCGCCGGTTTTTTTCTCGGTATCGCACTGTTCTCGGTAACCAAGGACGGCAAAACCTCTTTCGGTTCTCAGGCGCTCGGCACAGTATTTAATCCTATAAGGCAATTTTCTAATGCAATATCAGATAAGGTGGGGCTGGTTATAGATCTTTTCTTGACTCCGAAAAATACGTTGAAGAAAACAGACAACTGCGGGAACAGATGTCCGACTTAAATAAAAGACTTACAGAATATGAAGATATGAAATCAGAAATAGAAGATCTCAGAAAATTTATCGGAATAAAAGAGGAGAACGACGATTTTATATTATCTCCTCCCTGCTCCGTTATTTCCAGAGTTGCAAACGATCCATACGGCGCCTTTGTTATTGACAGAGGCTCTAAGGACGGTATTTCACTTTATGATCCGGTTGTTACCGCAGAAGGGCTTGTAGGTATAATTACAGAGGTAGCAAATACATATTCAACTGTGAGAACAATTTTTTCTCCCGAGCTTTCTATCGGGGGGTTGTGTGTTGAAAGCCGCGACACAGGCATTGTCGAAGGAAGTCTTGCGTACGCCGAAAAGGGACAATGCAAGATGATATATATTGACAAGGAAAATAAAATCAAAGAAGGCGACCTGATAATCACCTCGGGAAACAGCGGTCAGTTTCCGCAGGGATATGTTATCGGAAACGTTAAGGAAACAGGTATAGAGGAAAGCGGATTAACCTCTTATGCCGTCATTGAACCGGCTGTAAATCCCAAAGAAATCAATAACGTAATGGTTATAATCGACTTCAACGACGATAAAAAAGAAATAGTCGAAGGAGACGTAGGTGAAAAAATATCCGATACCCAGCCAAGTACTGAAAACAATACCGAAAACGGTACTGAAAATGTAACTGATCCGGAGAACGGCGGTGATAGCAATGCTGAATAAACAAATGACAAGAGCTGAAAAAATAAAATACTGCGCCGCGGCAAGATGGTCGATTTATATTTTTATGATTTTTGTAAGTGTAATAATTCTTAATATCGGAAAAGGAGTAAAACCTGTTTATCTTATACCCCTCTGCATATGCATATGTATGAATGAAGGCGAATACACTGCGGCGTTTCTGGGCGGTATATGCGGGCTTCTTTTAGATTTCTCATTCGGAAGAATATTCGGCTACAGTTCAATCCTTATGATTGCTTTCTGCGTTGCGTCAGTTTTATTCTTTAAGCATTACCTCCTTCAGAACGTATTGAATATTATATGGATGACAGCGTTATTTACAGCCGTTTATGAACTTCTGGATTACTTTTTTTATGTATGCCATGTGGAATTATGAGGGGACGGGATATATTTTAAGGGAAATAAGCTTTCCGTGTATAGCTTACACAACTTTGGTTTCCCCTGTTATATATCTTCTTATAAAGCCCGTGCTAAAAAAGATTTTATCCTAAAAAGGGCAAAAACAATAGAAGAAGCGATGAAAATTTAATTAAGATTAATCGGTAAAAATAATGGGGCGTTCATTTATTTTTGCCGATTATTGTTAATGAAAGGGCAAGGCAATGAAAGAAATTTTAGAAAGACTTCGTACAGCTATTCTGGTTATTATGGTAGTAATCGCAGTAGCGCTCGGAACTGTCAGACTTATGACGATCCAGATCGTAAACGGCGATTCCTATCTACAAAAATCGGAATATACATCAGTATATGAACAGACAATTAAAGCCACGAGAGGTCAGATTGTAGACGTAAATGGAACTCCCATAGTGGAAAACAAGGTAGGCTTCAACGTTATTATAGACGATACTTACTTCCCGTCGGATAACGCAGAAGCAAATAAAGTATTAATACAGACTGTCGAAATACTTAAGGAAGCCGGTCTTAAATGGAACGAAACTATACCTATTACAGATACTTCGCCTTATGAATATGAAAGCGATAGGGAAAGCGACATCGAAAAAACTCAAAAGCCTCATAGGCGTCAACGTTTATGCTACTGCCGAAAACTGTATTGATAAGCTTATTGACGATTACGAGATATCCGGTAATGAATATTCAAGAGAAGAACAGCGGACTCTCGCCGGAATAAGATATGAAATGAAGCTGAGAGACTTTTCACTTGGAAACACTTTTACACTTTGCGAGGACATACCTGTTGAAACCGTAACAAAGCTGAAAGAGCTGGGCGTCAAGCTAAAGGGTATCGACGTAAAGGAAGAAGCTGTTAGAGTTATTTCAGTAGGCGACGTTTTACCTCATGAAATAGGAACGGTAGGCCCTATATTTGCTGAAGAATATGACGAGCTTAAGGAAAAGGGCTATGCTATGAACGATACCGTCGGTAAAAGCGGAATTGAAAAGGCTCTTGAAGACGAACTAAGAGGAAAAGACGGCACCAGAACAATAACGCTGACAAACGGCGAGGTTACTTCTGCCGAGGTCAGCGAAGAAGGAAAGGGCGGACATACGGTCAAGCTTACGGTTGACAGCGATTTTCAGCGCGACCTTCAGGAAATTCTTGTAAACTTTATGGCGGATCTGCGCAAGCAATCGGAATATAAGGACGTAAACTGCGGCTCGCTTGTTGTACTTGATGTTAAAAGCAATGCTGTTTAGGAATGGCAACGGCGCCCACTTACGATTTGACAAAATATAAATCGGATTACGATAAGATACTTAACGCAGATAATACTCCCCTTTTAAACAGAGCCACAAAGCGGACTTTACCGTCCGGGCTCCACATTTAAAACAATAACAGCAACCGCCGGACTCAATGAAGGAATCGTAACCGGCGAAACCACATATACCTGCCATCAGAGAATGAAATTTTACGATATAGAGTTTGGCTGTACCGGCTATCATAACGATATATCAGTTGCCGGAGCTTTTAAGAGTTTCATGCAATATATATTTTTATGAGCTTAGCAGACGGCTCGGCATTGACAAAATAACAGAATATGCTTCACTATACGGCTATGGGCAGCATACGGGGAATAGAAACCGGCGATTATGCCGGAGCAATCGGAAATCCTGAAACATTTAACGATATCGGTCTTGACTGGACTGTAGGTCAAGTTCTTCAGGCCGCAATCGGACAGTCTGAAACCTCTGTAACTCCTCTTCAGATGGCCGGCGTAGCGTCTACTATAGCAAACCGCGGCGTCAGGTACAAAACTCATCTTGTGGACAGTATTTATGATTGTTCTATGGAAAATGAAATAGAAAAAATCGAACCGGAAATAGCGGAAACAATTGACATTAATTATGATTACGTTTATGATTATGTTATCGACGGTATGGTTCAGGCCTCTGAAAACAATTTTCCGGCAGATTATTCTCTTTCAAATTTAGGCTTTGACGTTGCAATAAAAACCGGTACTCCGCAGAATTGGCGTAATGGCGGTGAAGTTACAGATAGCTGCTTTATCGGATTTGCTCCGGCGGACGATCCTCAGATCGCATTTGCCGGAATGATAGAAGGCGCAGAATATTCAAAATATATGATACGCAGCATTATCCAAGCTTATTATAAACATTATTCCGAAGACGGAGATTTTTCAGACGTTAAAATAAATTATCTCGACAATTCATCAAAAAACTCTGAAAACGAAGATTCTGCCGCGACAGAGCCGACAAATGAAACCGATCCGGCTTAAAATCAATAGAAAAAAAACGGAAGCTGAACTATAAAACAGCTTCCGTTTTTTATTAAAAAATAATTCAATAATAATTAGTAAAATTGCACATCAGCTAACATAATAAATCATTCATATTACACGATTTTAATAATATTTCCAAAAATCACTTTGACTTTTCTTCATTTTATGGTATAATATATAATGAATTAATGAACACGAATATAAATGGTAATTAATTCAAGGAATCTAATACATGCGAAAAAAGCATTAAAAATGTCAGAAAAATTATATTATAACTAAAAAACGCTTATGTTTTTATTATAAATAATAACGGTATATGGAGTATTGAAATATATTAAAAAATTCTGCCGTTCGCGATAAGCTTTATTTAATGCGATTGCAATACGTGCTGCGGAAAATTTACCGTTGAATGTAATATGTAAAATAAAAACTGTGTGATAAAATTAATAATGAAAGGACAAAGAAATGACAATTGCTATAATAGCCCACGATTCAAAAAAAAAGAACTTATGGTTCAGTTTTGTATAGCATACTGCGGTATACTTTCGAAATATAATCTCTGTGCAACAGGAACAACAGGAAAGCTCGTCAGCGAGGCTACGGGGCTAAATATCCAAAGGTATCTGGGAGGCGCTCAGGGCGGAGGACAGCAGATAGCGGCAAGAATCTCATGCAATGAAATTGATGTGCTGCTGTTTTCAGAGATCCGATTAATCCTAAGTCTAATGAGCCTAACGATATGAATCTATTAAGACTTTGCGATGTTCATAACGTTCCGGTCGCAACAAATATTGCAACAGCCGAAGCTCTTATAATGTCTCTCGAAAGAGGCGATCTTGACTGGCGTGAAATCGGAAATCCGCACATTTAAAATACAGACAGAATCGTCCCTTAAAGGGACGATTTGTCGATATTAACAAGGCTCAGAAAACGGTGAACCGTCCTCCGGAAAAGACGGCTGTTTCCGGTTATCCGATATTACCGGAAATATAATGGAGATACTTATGGCGCTTAATATAAAAAAGACCAAACGGCACTGAAGACATTACCGGCAGGAACATATGCAAATGGAATACGGTCGAAAGAACTGTAAAGGACGTAGCTCAGGAATTCGGATTCAGGGAGATAAGAATCCCCACCTTTGAAAATACCGAGCTTTTCCAGCGTTCTGTTGGCGAAACAACGGATGTTGTTCAGAAAGAAATGTATTCGGTAATTGCAAAGGAAACCACCAGCGGCGGGGAGGTCGCCTCCGTGCTGGGCAGCCTGAACCTTTCCGGCGCATTGGGCGACCACGGCAGCAGCGCTTCCTCCTCGGCCAGCACTGCCGAGGACAGCTCTGCCATTTCCGCTCTGCCCGCCCTGCTGCCGCAGGCCAAAGAGCCCCGCCTGCCGGAGCCCGGTTCCCGGGATGCCGAACAGGTGCAGATCAACTTTGCGCCCCAAAGCACCACCGGCTTTGCCTACGATGCGGCCAGCGGCACCTACGGGATGCTCCGTGCCGACGGCACCGCCCAGCTGGATGCCAACACCGGCGCGCAGGCGCAATTCGACAATCTGCTGGTCCTTTACTCCGCTTCCAGCCTGCGGGACGACGGCACCAC